>Ga0310827_101892_pt1 | contig 9959 bp, 6 predicted proteins | sample WT_ome_2_FD_201309 | JGI IMG/M metagenome (GOLD analysis project Ga0310827, IMG submission 201309) | Sorghum-adapted microbial communities enriched on wild type (WT) sorghum from Joint BioEnergy Institute, Emeryville, California, United... ... | reverse complement strand
GCTGATCGATGAGAAGATTTCCCTGGAAACCAGCTTTCAGGCCGCGACCCCGATCTATGTACAGAAGGTAGCCCTGCAGCAGGTCATCTCCAATTTGCTGAACAATGGTCTGGAAGCGCTTAGCTCCGTCCCGGAATGCAGAAAAATCCGCATCGTCTGCAGAGAAACCCGGGAAGCCTGCATTGTGGAGCTGACCAATAACGGCCCGGAAATTCCCGAATCCATCCGCCATCGTCTGTTCACTGTATTCGTCACCAGCAAGGAAAGGGGAACCGGACTGGGGCTTGCCATCTGCAAGCAGATCATGAACCGGAACCAGGGGGAGATCAGCTTTGTTTCCAACGAGAAGGAAACGACCTTCAAGCTGACTTTCCGCAAGGAACCGGCATCCGGAACCCGTAGCCGCCCGTTGGCGCCAAGCATAGGGTAGACATACAAGGTGCTGAGAATACATACCGGTATCCTGGGGCAGCGGCTTGCCGGTGTCGGGCCGGAATATCCATGGCGGGCCCAAAGCCCCGTTTTTTATGTGCAATCCTCCATTTCCCGGAGAAGCTCCTCCACGGCCTTCAGGTTTTTCCGGAATTCGGGAACCGCAAGCCCCTGGAGAAACGACGTCATACCGCGCAAAATCACCCGGTTCGGCCGGGTTTTGTGCAGCTCTTCTTCCATAACCTGCAGGGAAGACGCGATATCCTCGGCCATCCCGGAATCAGCAGAAATCCTGTCGGCCAGCCCGCGCAGACGGGCCAGTTCGCCTTCAAGTCTTTCCACAGGCTCCGCCCGCATCCGGGTGCGCCCTTTTTCCAAAAAATCGGCCATCAGCTCCCTGTCCAGGACGGGCTGCACCCTTTTCTTCCGCATGCCTTCGATCAAGTCCTCCAACCGGTCGACGATGAAACGCGCCAGCCGGTCCAGGTCCAAAGGTTTGTTGTCCAGGATCAGGTAACCCATATAATGGCTCATGATCGCATCAAGCATGGTTGCGCCGTCCAGCGAATACTCCTCGGCATCCTTCCCGTAAATCTCCAGAATTTTTTCGCGGTACCAGGTGAAGATCTGGGCCCTGGCGGAAAAAATAAAATCTTTCATATCATCGCTGATTGGAATCAGGCGTTCTTTCATCTGCATTTCGATAAACGTCCGGTATTTCTGGACTTCCTTCAGCTGCTGATGAAGCTGCGCGGCCAGCTTCTCCTTCGGTTTGGCACCGGCAGGCACGGGGACATCCTGAATCCTCCGGAACATCAAATCGTAGTAGTATTTGTAGATCGACAAGAGGAGATCCTCTTTCGACTTGAAATAAAAATACATCGATCCCTTGGCCATTCCGGCGGAATCGGCAATTTCCTGCATGGAGGTCAGATGGTAGCCTTTCTGGGCAAAGAGCTTGATAGCCGCGTTGATGATCTGGAGTTTTTTCGGATTCAAGGTTTGTCCACATCCTTTGAAGGTCTGGCGTTCGGACGCATTCATTCAATTGACCGTCCGGTCGGCTGCAATATATAATATAACCGACCAGTCATACGTGCGGCAAGGCTGATTGTTTTCCGCTTCCATAAGAATTGCCGAATTCGACATATTCCTCGAAAAGATTACATAGGAAAATTCCGGTACGATACAGAAATCCGCGGGATACGATCCGGAGGCGGGAAGAGGAAAGGAGCGGGCGTTCCGGTCGGTTTGACCGACGGACGCCTGGGACGGAAAGCGCATATTCATGACACCGGTCATGCGGACGATATGACTTTCTCCACGTGCCTTATGCCGGAGCCGGCCGCTATAATGAGGGTTGACAGAGAGAACGCGAGAAGTGGAGGGGAAACACTGTTTATGATCAAGTTAACCGAGTTTTCCATGAAAAACGTGGCAGCGGTGATCATCCTCATGATCCTGCTGGCATCGGGCGGAATGTTCGCCGCCTCCTCCCTGAAGGTGGAGAGCATGCCCGATATCACGTTTCCCGTGGTGGGCATCATGACGACCTACCCCGCTCCGCCCAAGGATGTGGCGGAGGATGTGACCAAGCCGCTGGAGAAGGCGCTCACCGGCCTGGAAGGCATGAAGAACCTGACCTCGACATCTTCGGACAATTTCTCCCAGATCATTATTGAACTGGAACAGGGGAAGAAGCCTGAGGATGCCAAGACGGACATCGAGGATCTGATTGCCAACGTCAAACTCCCGCAAGGTGCCGAAAGGCCGAAGGTTATGACGTTCGGCTTCGCGTCCTCGCCGTCTTATTTTTTGAGCGTGTATGCGAAGGACGGGGTGAGCCGGACGGAACTCGACCGGACGGTCAAGGATGTGATTGAACCGGGCTTCAATTCGATCAAGGGCATTGACCATATGGATCTGGTCGGCAATCAGGAAGCGGAGCTCGATATCAAGCTGGACGCCGACGCGATCAACAGCTACGGGCTGACGCCGGCGCAGGTTTCCGGCATGATCAGCGCCGCCCTGACCTCCAGTCCGGCCGGTTCGGTGGACTTCAACGGCAATACCCAGATGGTTCGCGTAACGGGAGACATGGATTCCATCTATAACCTGGAAAATATGAGCATATCGACTCCCGCCGGCGATACGCTGCTGCTGAAACAAATCGCCAAAGTCGAGGCTATCAGCGAGGCCAAATTTATCACCCGCCTGAACGGCCAGCCGGCGGTAGCGATTCATCTGTACAAAACCAAGGATGCCAACCTGGTTGAATTCGCATCGTCAGTGGACAAAATGATCGACGAGTGGAGCAAATCGCAGCCGAACGTCACGTTTGAAAAAGTCATCAACGGTGCCGTCGAAATCAAGAAATCAATCAGCGGCATGCTGCGCGAGGGCCTGCTCGGAGCCGTGCTCGCCTCCCTGATGATCCTCTTGTTCCTTAGAAATATTCGCATGACGGCGATCGTTTTGGTCTCGATTCCCTTGTCTATTTGTGTGACTCTTCTTTGTATGGCGGCCCTGGGTATTACCCTCAATATTATGACGCTCGGGGGGATGGCGATCGCGGTCGGCCGGGTGGTCGACGACAGCATCGTCGTCATCGAGAACATTTTCAGTCAGCTGCAGAAGGTCCAGGACCGCAATGAGTCGGTGATCAAGTACGCGACGAAGCAGGTAGCTTCGGCGATTACGTCTTCCACAATCACGACGGTGGGCGTCTTTGTCCCGATCGCGTTCGTCAGCGGCGTGGTCGGCGAAGTGTTTCGCCCGTTCGCCATGACCCTTGTCTCGGCGCTCCTGGCCTCACTGCTCGTCGCGCTGACCGTCATCCCGATGATGGCGAAGCTCATGGTGCTCAAGAGCAAGAACATCAGGCATGTTGAGAAAATCGACGGCCCGGTGTATACCCTGTACCGGAAAGTACTGAACTGGTGCCTGCGGCATCGCTGGATTTCGCTGGGATCGTCGGCTCTCGTGTTTATCCTCGTCATGGGACTGACGACTCCCTTCATTCCGAAATCGTTCATGCCGGAAAGCGATACGGACCGTTCGATGGTTTACCAGATTCAGCTGCCGAACGAGACCTCGCTGGAAGCGATGGATGCCCAGGTCAGGCAGCTGGAGCAGATCATGAAGGATGCGAAGGACGAGAAGGGGGGGCCGCTCTTCAAATACGAGGAAGCGATGATCGGGTACGACTTCAGCGGGGACCAGTATCCCTACAAAGCGATGATCCTGACCGAGGTGAGTGAAAATTCCCGCCCCAAGGAGGACATGAAGGCGTATAAGGAGAAGTTCGAGCGGGAACTGCCCCAGGGCTCGGAAGTGTTCGCCCAGACGATCTCCTTTTCCGGCGGGGGGAGCAGCTCCGATTTTTCTTATTCGATCAAGGGGGACGATCCCCAGGTGCTCAAGGAAGCGGCGGAGCAGGTCAAGGAGAAGCTGAGGGAATTTCCGGAGCTCAGCAATATCAAGGACAGTCTGGACAAGAGCAAGACGGAAGTCGAAGTGACCGTGGATCAAAACAAGGCCCGGTTGTACGGTTTTTCCTCCGCGCAGGTCATGCAGCTGGTGGGCAGCTGGATTTCCGAGCAGAAGCTTGGTGACCTGAAATTCGACAACGTCACCTTCGCGACAAAAGTCGAACTGGATCCCGTTTATAAGGATAATGTGCAAAAAATCGGCAATCTGCAGCTAAGGACCGCCCAAGGGAACCTCATTGCCCTGAATGAGATTGCCAAGGTCCGGCAGATCGCTGCTCCGGTTGCCATCCACCGGCAAAATCAAATGCAATATGTGACCGTAACGGCAACGATCGACAGCGCCGACAAGGGCGGAGTCAGCGCCAAAGCGGCGGCCGCCCTGAACGCCATGGAGCTGCCGGACGGGATCAGCCGGGAAGTTCAGGGGGTTACCGATGACATGAACGAAAGCTTTAAGCAGATGTTCGCAGCTATGGCAGCTTCCATCTTCATCGTGTATCTCGTCATGGTCATTGCCTTCGGCAATGCAAGCGCGCCGTTCGCCATTCTGTTTTCCCTGCCGCTGGCAGCGATCGGCGGCATGCTTGGACTGTTTGTGACCCGGCAGACGCTGGATGTCACTTCGCTGATCGGTTTCCTTATGCTGATCGGCATCGTCGTGACCAACGCCATCGTGCTGGTGGACCGCGTCCAGCAGCTGCGCGAGGCGGGCTTGGCCACCCGGGAGGCGCTCATCGAAGCGGGAACGACCCGCTTAAGGCCCATTATCATGACGGCCGGCGCCACCATCATCGCGCTTCTGCCCCTCGGACTCGGGTTATCGGAGGGAACGGTCATCTCGAAGGGACTGGCAGTTGTCGTGATCGGCGGGCTGATTACGTCCACTGCACTGACTTTGGTGGTGGTTCCGATCGTGTACGAGATGATCGACCGCCTGAAAGCGAGACTTTCCCGCAAGTCCGGCAAGACGCGGAACGCGCAGGCCGCCGGGCAGGCGCTCTAGTCCATCCCATTCGAGAAAAGGAGAATTCAGACGATGAAATCGAGCAAGAGGAACCCATACAGGTACTGCAGCTTCAAGACGTTGGCGGCCGTTGCCATGAGCCTGGCGCTGATCGCCGGCTGCTCCGCGCCCCAGGCAAAGCCGGAGGGGAAACCCGCGGCCGCGGAACCGCAGATCAAAACCGTGAAAACGGCCAAGGTTACCCGGCAGATCATTGCCGATCCGGACGAGGTCGTTGCCGATCTGCTTCCTTCCGTGCAGATGGATGTCATTTTGAAGGTTGACGGAGATGTGGAGCAGGTCGTGGCGGAACGGGGGCAGTATGTGAAGGAAGGCGATCTGCTGCTGAAAATCGACGATTCGGACGCGATCAGCCAGGAGAAGAAAGCGGAGCTTGCGGTGAAAAGCGCCGAGGCGCAGCTAAGCAAAAGCAGGCAAGATCTGGAAAACAGCAAAAAAGAAATGCAGGCTTCGATCGACAAAATGCAGGACCAGGTGAACGAGACGGAGAAACAATACAACAAAATGCACAACGATTACGATCTGGGCCTCGTCACCAGGAAACAGCTGGAAGATGCGGAAACGAACCTGAACAACCTGAAGAAGGATCTGGAAGTGCTGAAGCAAAAATACGACACGCTTGTCCATACCGATTCGCTGGCCGCACTGGAGGTTCAGCTGCAAACCTCCCGATTGAATGTGAACGACGCGAAGAAGGCACTCGGGTACTACGATGTCAAGGCCCCGATCGGGGGGTTGCTGACCGAACTCATTCCGAAAGAAGGCATGACCCTGGCCCGCGGCACGAAAGTGGCCCAGATTCAACAGCTGAACCCGATAAAAATCCATGCCAGCCTTTCACAGGCAGCCTATCAGGAAGTTCAGGAGAAGAAAGAATTGAAGTTTCACCTGTCCGGTTCCTCCGACATGTTGACCGGCAAGATCAGCTATCTGGGCAGCGTTGTCAACTCCCAGACCCACGCCTACGATCTGGAGATGGAGGTGCCGAACGAGGAATTGACCCTCAAGCCGGGGATGAAGGTCCAGGTCCAATTGAACGATGTGCAGGACCAGAACGTCATCGTCGTTCCAACGACCAGCATTGTCCGGGAAGGCGCCGATACATACGTCTTCGTGCTCAATAACGATATCGCGGAAAAACGCAAGGTGGAGCTGGGGCGCCTCAAGGATGCCAATCAGGAGGTTATTTCCGGATTGAAGGAGAACGAAGTCCTGATTGTCTCCGGCCAGCAGCAGCTCAAGGATAAGGAGAAGGTGAACGTCGCCCAGTAAGCCTGCATGCGGCTCCTTCGTCCCCGCGCCGGCGCGGATTGTTCACTGCCGGCCCGCAGGGGCGGATTTGCACTCATACATTGATGATTTCATCAGGAGGAGAGTTAGCTTGAGAAAACCGTGGAAAAAAACCATTACAGCAGCGATGATCAGTGTTTCCCTAATGACCTCGGGGTATGCCGCCTACGCGGCGGAGGCGGTCCCCGCCGTCCATGACCTCCCGTCCTATCCTCTGGCCGACCATCTTCAGGTTGAGCTCAAAAGTCTGCTGAACGAAAGAACCGCCGGAGGAATCCGGATAGGAGCCGTGATCCGGATGTCCAACGACAGCGATAAAATTACCCGCGTTCCCGAATACGAGGTTCGCGTGACGACGACCGACGGCGTTTCCTATACGCTGCAGCCGAGCGCTTCCAACCCCAGATCGCTTCAGCCCAAGGCGACCGTTGAGCTCAGCTACCTCTGTGTGATCGACCGCAGCGACGAGATTTCGCTGTCCAAGCTGTCCTGGGTGGATGTCGACGAATATGTCTACCCCAAGAAAGAGACCCCGATTCTTGCGCTGGACGTTGCTTCCCTGAGCTGGAAAGGGACGGATTCAACGATTGAAGATCCGGAAGCGATCATGAAGTGGGGAGAAGTCTTCCGGATCCCGGCGATCGATTCGCCGCTTCAATACAGCCCTGTGGATATTTCCGACACGATGACCCAGACGGGTCCGGTAACGGTGGTCAAGATGCAGGTGGCAAACCCGACGGACAAGAAGGAAACAGTGCCGGATTTCTCGCTGGACGGCAAGTCCGCAAGCAAAACCTACCCCGGCAAACGGGTAGAGGCTGGTCCGGTCACGCTGGAACCGCAGGAGAAGAAAGAAATTCATTTTGCCATCCCCACCGATGCGGATGCCCGGCTGACCAGCTTGAACGTAGTCACTCCGGAAAGCTACACCCAGATCGATGCCCAGGGTAAAGCCTCGGTCGTCCAGTATACGATCGGACGGCTCAATGTGCTCCTGCCTGAAGCGGGACTCGCCCAGCAGCTTGCCCGGCTGCCCGAATACACCTTCGGCACGCCGATCAAGCTCAGCCTCTTTACCGACAAAGTCGATCCGAACCTGACCACTTCGCTGGTCGATATGCGGTTTTACGAAAATGAAGGCAAAGGCTACCAGACCGCCGTGGCGAAGGTCGTGCTGGACAATAAGGGCGACAAGCCGCTCATCCTGCCTCCGCTTGCCGCCGAGATTGTGACCCCTGAAGGATACCGGTATTCCAGCATCCGTCCGGGCGGCTCTTCCGGCACTCAAGCGGGCGGAAGCGCAGCGGGCGCGGCGCTTCAGCAGATTATGCCGAATACGAAGACGGTGGTCACGTATGCGTTCCTCATGCCGGAGTCGGAGAAGCCGGAACAGCTGGCGGTCAAACTGCAGGATACCCTGTCGGCGGCCCCTTACACTTCTACTCTTACCGCATTCAAGATATCCCTGCCGGAAGAGAAGCTGAACCGGGATCCGATCGCTTTCTATCCGTTTGAAGTCCGAATCAAGGATTACAGCATCAACACGCAGGTTAACTCGGTTCCGAGCATATCCTACAATTACCGTCTGCACCTGAATCTGGAGATCAATCAGGTAGAAGAAGTGGCGGTTGATCCTTCCCTGACGCAGATGGAATTCGATCTGCTCGACCAGGACGGCAACACAATGGCAACGCTCGTTCGCCCGCTGATCGGCACCGGCAAGCTTGCCCGGGGGATTCAGGATCTGTACTTCAATAACGTCGGCAATGAATACATGAACAACATGTCCATAAATGTGTACGAAACCATCACGACTCCGGCGGGCCCGGTGAAGCGTCTGGTTGCCCAGCTGAAGCAATAATGGCGGGAAAGATCGGGTATAAACGAATCTTTCACTTGTTGCCGACACCGGGATTGTGAGTTAATAAAGGCAGCCGGCTAATCTCTTGGAAAGGGGAGTGATCGCGTTGATTACTGTAGCTGAGGTGGTCTTCGCGTAAGCGAAGCCTCATGCAGGGAAGGGGGGGCCCAGGGCTCCCCCTTTTTAACGATTGCCACGGCATCAGACGTTGGAGTATAATGGAATGGATTCCACATTCTGTGGAAGCGAACCGGAAAACCGGAGGAAAGGGGAGGGAGGATGGTTTGACACCCTTTGCATTCCCTTATCAGGAACGCCGGCTTAACGGCAACGTTTGACGGCTCCGATCCCGCCGCTGGTTGCAGCAAGGCAAGACAGAAGGCAGCACGATGAAGGGTATCGTGTTTTTTTGTTCCCGTTTTGCGGGGAAAATCCAACAGAAAAGGAGGTAGCGTGAACATGCTGACACTTGTAACGCAGTCGTATGAACGGAAAAACCGGAAACGAAACCAATCCCGGGAGGTCAAACGGAATGAGCTACAAAAACGGAAAGGATATTTTTCCCCCTAGCCTGCTCATGCAGCTGCAGGAGTACGTTCAAGGGGAGATCGTCTATATTCCCAAGAAAGATAAAACCCGCGCCGGTTGGGGAGAAAATAACGGAGCGAGAATTTTGCTGGAGCGGCGGAACAAGGAAATTTACCGGCAGTACCGGAACGGTTCCACGATAGTGGAATTGATCCAGCGGTACCATCTGTCGGAAGACAGCATTCGCAAAATCATCGTAAAGTCGCGTCAGGCATGAGCGCTTGCGTACGGAAACCGGCCAATCGGCGGACGTCCCCCGGGGTTCAATGGAGACCACCCGGGGGATCTTTATTGTTTGCCGCAGCGTGTTGCTTCAGTTCAGGGAGGCGGATTTGTGTATTTTTTGTTACATTCGGCAGCATGATGGTAGAGGGCAACCGTTTTTTTGCTAAACTGACATTATAGGGACGGCCTGGTCGATTTCCCCGCTGTATGGAATGGAAAGGAAGTCCTCCTCCGCCGGTGCAAAAGTGAGGAGAGATGACGCACTGCCACGGCTTTTTGCGATGGATTCGCCGAACGGAAGCCGCTCCTGGAATGAATACTAGACCTGTGTGGGAAGAAGAAGGAGAGGTACCGGCCATGCTGTGGAAGTTGGCAGTCTTGATATTGACCCTCGGTCTTGACAATTTGGTGTTATCTACGGCGCTGGGCTCTTCCGGATGGGAGGGCAGGGCCGGTGTTCGTCCGGCCGTCGTGGCGATGGCGGGGCTTATGCCGCTGATCGGAATGGCCGCGGGCCGGGAAGCCTCCGCCTGGTTCGGCCAGTGGAGCTACCACGCGGGCATATTGGCCCTTCTCGGAATCGGGGTCTACGTCCTGATGAAGGACAGTACGAAGGGGATTTACGCCTGGAACGAAGAAAAAGGCGACAAGGCTTTTGCATCCGCAGCGTTTTTCATTCGCTTCAAGGAATTGGCCATTGCCTTCTCGTTCGGCCTTCTGAATTTTCCGTACGGGGCAACGCTGGCTGTTCTGCTTGTGCAGGCCGTTCTTTTCAGCGTGATCGGAATGGTCTTTGGAACGGCGCTTCGTCCTTACGTTGGCAAGGCGGCGGAAAAGCTGGCCGGCGGTGTGCTGCTGGCTACCGTCGTGCTGATCGCCGTGGAGCACTGGTTTTCCCGGTAAAGCCGTCGTTAGAGCCGCCGACTATCCATGTGCCGCTTCTGCCCGTCCGGGTCCCGGGCGGTGCTTTTTTTTGTTTTGAAAGTCAATCTTGAAGGAATAAAGGAAAATAATGCGGGGTTTGTCCGATTTTCAGCAATTTATGCGG
>Ga0310827_101891_pt1 | contig 9959 bp, 4 predicted proteins | sample WT_ome_2_FD_201309 | JGI IMG/M metagenome (GOLD analysis project Ga0310827, IMG submission 201309) | Sorghum-adapted microbial communities enriched on wild type (WT) sorghum from Joint BioEnergy Institute, Emeryville, California, United... ... | reverse complement strand
ATAACCGCTCTGTTGAGGAAATTGTTAACGCCGCCATCCAAGAAGATGTTCAAGGAATTGCGGTTACTTCTTATCAGGGTGGACACATGGAATTTTTTAAATATATGTATGATCTCCTTCATGAAAAAGGGGCCGGACAAATTCGGATTTTTGGCGGTGGTGGCGGTGTCATTCTGCCAAAAGAAATAAAAGAATTACATGAATATGGAATCGCTCATATTTTTTCGCCGGAAGATGGACGTGTGCTCGGGTTACAAGGAATGATTAACCTCATGCTTGAACAATGCGATTTTCCAACAATCAATGAGGAAGTAGCCAATCAAGTTGTGAATTTACAAAACGAAAACCACTACGCAATTGCCAAAATGATTACATTGGCGGAATATTTATCAGACAAACGTGTTGCAACATATGTTGGTGAAATGGCTTCAGGACTTGAAACGATTTTAGAAAAGGTCAAAGAAGCGGAAAAAGCGGTACCGGTTCTTGGTATTACCGGTACGGGCGGGGCCGGAAAGAGTTCCCTAATAGATGAATTAGTCCTTCGTTTTTTAAATGAATTTCCCGAAAAAAAATTGGCTATTTTGTCGGTTGATCCAACGAAACAAAAAACCGGTGGTGCGCTTCTTGGTGACCGTATTCGAATGAACGCCATTTTTTCACCGCGCGTGTATATGCGTTCTTTGGCTACCCGTGACTCCAAAAGTGAATTGTCACTCGCCATTCGAGATGCTTTAGCAGTTATAAAAGCATCCGGATTTGATTTTGTCATTGTTGAAACAAGCGGGATTGGCCAAGGAGATGCCGAAATTCGTGCGATCAGCGATGTCGCTCTCTATGTCATGACAAGTGAGTTTGGAGCGCCGTCCCAATTAGAAAAAATCGACATGATTGATTATGCTGATCTTATCGCCATTAATAAATTTGAGAAAACAGGATCAGAGGATGCAAAAAGGCAAGTACAAAAACAGTATCAACGCAGTCATGAGCTTTTCCATGAAGCGCCGGATAAAATGCCTGTTTATGGAACCATCGCCAGTCAATTCAACGATCCGGGAACAAACGCATTATTTGCAGCCATCATTGAGAAATTTAATGAGGTACTTCACTTGGGCTGGTCAACCTCCTACTCCAAAAAAGAGGTTGTAGAAAAACATGATATTATCATTCCAAATAGTAGACGGTATTATTTGCGTGAGATTGTAGATACCGTCAGAAATTATCATAAACAGGTTGAAGAACAAGTAGAATATGCCCGAAAACTTTTCCAAATCGAAGGCACCATCGAGCTAGCTCAAGAAAATAAAACAGAAGGTGCGCTCATTGATTCATTAGAAGCTTGGAAAAACAAGCTGACCGACAAATTGAACGACACTTCGAAAAAAATTATTAAAAACTGGGAAAAAACTAAGGAAACATACGCAAAAGACCGGCTTGTAACTAAAGTCCGTGATAAAGAAATAACAACCGAATTAAGAACAAAAAGTCTTTCAGGTTTATGGATTCCGAAAGTCTCTTTACCAAAATACAAGGATTATGGGGAAATTTTACGTTGGGTATATAAAGAAAATGTGCCGGGTGCATTTCCTTTTACTGCCGGAGTGTTTCCGTTTAAGCGGAAAGAAGAAGATCCGAAACGTCAATTTGCCGGAGAAGGGACACCGGAGCGGACCAATAAGCGCTTCCATTATTTGTCAAAAGATGACCCTGCCAAACGACTAAGTACGGCGTTTGATTCCGTTACATTGTACGGGGAGGATCCGGATTATCGACCTGACATTTATGGAAAGGTTGGCGAGAGCGGTGTCAGTATTTGTACATTAGATGATATGAAAAAATTGTATCAAGGATTTGACTTATGCCATCCGTTAACATCCGTTTCGATGACCATTAATGGACCGGCACCGATTATTCTTGCTATGTTCATGAACACCGCCATTGAACAGCAAGTTGAAATCAAGGAAAAAGAATTAGGCCGACCATTAACCGAAGAAGAATATGAAAAGGTTAAAGCCTACACATTGTCAACTGTTCGGGGTACGGTACAGGCAGATATTTTAAAAGAAGACCAAGGACAAAATACATGTATTTTTTCGACTGAATTTGCCTTACGTATGATGGGGGACATTCAACAATATTTTATCGATCATCATATCAGAAATTATTATTCGGTATCCATTTCCGGTTACCATATTGCCGAGGCCGGTGCCAATCCGATCACCCAGTTGGCCTTTACTTTGGCGAACGGGTTTACGTATGTAGAATATTATTTAAGCCGGGGCATGCATATTGATGACTTTGCACCAAACTTATCATTCTTTTTCTCAAACGGGCTCGATCCGGAATATAGTGTTATTGGACGTGTAGCAAGGAGAATTTGGGCGATTGTTATGAAAGAAAAATATGGGGCTAATGAGCGGAGTCAAAAATTGAAATATCATGTTCAAACATCCGGCCGCTCCCTTCATGCCCAAGAAATTGACTTTAATGATATTCGGACCACTTTACAGGCATTAATGGCGATTTATGATAATTGCAATTCGCTCCATACAAACGCCTATGATGAAGCAATTACAACGCCGACAGAAGAATCGGTACGTCGGGCGATGGCCATTCAAATGATTATTACAAAAGAATATGGACTAACTAAAAATGAAAATCCGTTGCAAGGTTCCTTCATTATTGAGGAATTAACAGACCTTGTCGAAGAAGCAGTATTACAGGAATTTGAGCGACTGAATGATCGCGGCGGTGTTCTCGGTGCGATGGAGAGTCAATATCAACGTGGAAAAATTCAAGATGAATCACTATATTATGAGACGAAAAAGCATTCAGGGGAACTGCCGATCATTGGCGTGAACACATATTTAAATCCGAATCCGCCAAAAGAAGAAGAAATAGATAATATCCAAGTAGCCCGGGCATCAAAAGAGGAAAAAGAAACTCAAATTAAAAACTTAATGAAATTTAAAGAACGAAATCAAGATAAAGTGGAAGATGCATTGCGAAAACTAAAACAGGTGGCTCTTTCCGGGGGAAATATTTTTGAAGAATTGATGGAAACGGTAAAAGTCGCCAGCCTCGGGCAAATTACCAATGCTCTGTACGAAGTCGGCGGCCAGTATCGAAGAAATATATAAAACGGATACGGCAAAAGAGCTAACAATGATAACTAAAATGGGATATTAAAAAGGGGAGTACCGACTCATACTAATAAAATGGTCGGAATCCCCTGCTTTTATTTTTCAGTTTTCTAAGTTCAGAGCCAGCGCTTTTCAAGATGAGTATAGCAAGGCGGTTATATGAAGCAGCGAGCTTTGACACTGATTTGGGTGTTATCATAAGATAATAATTAGTGGGGAGTCCGTCTCCCATTTATCTTTTTTTAAACTTGAAAAACTTGAGGTAGGGTTTGACTCGCAGTTAAAGTGGGTAAAAAAATTTTCCCCGGACATCTAAAAATTGACAATAAATTGTTTTATAATAAAATTGGTAGGAAAGAAGGAAACAAATAAGATTATCTCTACCCCAAGATGTCGTTATTGGGAAGTGAAATGAACTTGAAATATCTTCTAATCGTCGTTATAATTATTCTCTCTATATTTGGAATATCTTTTTTCTATGATATGCAGCTGGGTGCTATTCCATTTTTAATTCTCTCTATATTTTTTATCTATATTGCTTGGAAAGAATATAAAAAAGGTGACTAAATTCCATCCAAAAAAATATCACTATTTGACGAATGACACGACTAGCATAAACAGATAACTTTTGTTTATAATGAATAATATGCATGAAGAGTGGGTATCCAGTTTTTATAGCTATCATTCCATAAGAAAATCTTTTCTGTTTTTGTTAAGAGAGAAAGGACGTGCACAAGTGAGTTTAGAAAATTTAACCCAAGAACAATTACAGGAAATGTCATTAATCGAAATCGCATATGAACTTTTGTATGACAGAAAGCAACCGATGCACCTAAATGATTTAGTAGATGAAGTTGCTAAATTATTGGGAGCAACAAAGGAAGAGATCCAGGCAAATATTGCTCAATTTTATACGGATTTGAACATTGATGGTCGGTTTTTAAATGTTGGCGGTAATATGTGGGGATATAAAGGATGGTATCCGGTTGAACAATATGAAGATGATTTTGTTCCAACGGTCCGTCTGAAAAAGAAAAAGGCAAAAGTTGATGAAGTGGAAGACGATTTTGAGGATTTGGATGAGGATCTTGAATACGAAGAAGACTTGGATGAATTCATCGATGAGGATGAAGATGTGGATGAATTTATAGAAGAAGATGACCTTGAAGATATTGATGATGTATTTGAAGATGACGAAGATATTGTTGAGGAAGAAGATGAGGAACTAATCATCGATGAGGACTTTGAGGAAGAGTTGGACGATGACGAAGATTTAGTTGAAGATGAATATATTGATGAAGAAGACGAAGAATTGTGAACAGATTCTTGACATTTTAACTTTTCCTATGTATTATTCTATTTGGGCTCAATAAAATATATTTGTTCATTTTAAAAAAGCAAATAGCTCCCTTACATTAGTAAGCGGGGCTTTTTTGTTTTTTCTTTTTTTTATAAAGTAACCATTGGTTTTGTAAACTATGATTAGAAAAAATAGTAAGGAGAGGTTTCATTATGACAAAATATGTATTTGTCACAGGCGGGGTTGTTTCATCTTTAGGAAAAGGGATTGTTGCAGCATCTCTCGGCCGCTTACTAAAAAATCGCGGTTTAAAAGTAACCATTCAAAAATTTGATCCATATATCAATGTGGACCCGGGAACAATGAGTCCGTATCAACATGGTGAAGTGTTTGTTACCGATGATGGTGCAGAAACAGACCTGGATTTAGGCCATTATGAACGTTTTATCGACATTAATTTAAATAAATATTCCAATGTCACGACAGGAAAAATTTACTCACGGGTAATAAAAAAGGAACGCCGCGGGGATTATCTTGGTGCTACTGTTCAAGTCATCCCGCATATTACCAATGAAATCAAAGACCAAGTTTATCGTGCCGGAAAAGAAACGAATGCTGATGTTGTCATTACTGAAATCGGTGGGACCGTCGGAGATATTGAATCATTACCATTTTTGGAAGCCATTCGCCAGTTAAAGAGCGATCTTGGTCCCTCTAATGTTATGTATATCCATTGCACGCTTGTTCCATATATTAAAGCAGCCGGTGAAATGAAAACAAAACCAACACAACATAGTGTAAAGGAGTTACGCAGTCTTGGAATTCAACCTAATGTCATCGTTGTACGGACCGAAATGCCGATTTCCCAAGAGATGAAAGATAAAATCGCTTTATTCTGTGACATCGATTCGCAAGCCGTAATTGAATCAAGGGATGCAGATACTTTGTATGAAATTCCGCTTTCTATGCAGTCCCAAGGTTTAGATACAATTGTTTGCAATTATTTAAAAATCGTCAGCCATGAGCCGAATATGTCCGAATGGGAAGCATTGGTAGATAAAGTTCGAAACCTATCCAAGACGGTCAAAATTGCCTTGGTCGGTAAATATGTCGAATTACAAGATGCCTATATATCGGTTGTAGAGTCATTAAAGCATGCCGGTTATGTATTTGACTCGGATATCGATATTCATTGGATTAATGCTGAACATGTGACTGAAGAAAACGTGGCGGAACTACTTGGTGATGCAGATGGTATTTTAGTACCGGGCGGTTTTGGTGATCGCGGAATTGAAGGAAAGATTACAGCAATTCAATACGCTCGCGAAAACAAAGTTCCCTTCCTTGGAATTTGCTTAGGAATGCAATTAGCTTCCATTGAATTTGCTCGTCATGTCGTTGGATTAAACGGTGCTCATAGTTCTGAAATTAATCCGGACACAAAACATCCGATTATAGCACTTTTACCGGAACAAGAAGATGTAGAAGATATGGGAGGAACATTACGCCTTGGCCTTTACCCATGTAAAATTGTAGAAGGAACGAAGGCATTTAATGCGTATGAAGATGAACTCATTTATGAACGTCATCGTCATCGCTATGAGTTTAATAACCAATACCGTCAAATAATGGAAGAAAAAGGTTTTGTTTTTTCAGGAGTTAGTCCGGACGGCCGTTTAGTTGAAATTATTGAGTTAAAAGATCATCCATGGTTCGTCGCATCGCAATTTCATCCGGAGTTTAAATCGAGACCGACAAAACCACATCCATTGTTCAGAGAGTTTATCCGTTCATCTTTAAATAATCGGGAAGGAAAATAAGTTTGTTCATTTGGCATCCTTCGCCAACGCTAAATTAGAAAGAGAATTGTTCAAAAAATAATGAAACTACCATAGGTTCGCACCCAAAAAGCTTATTCACTACATTTAGTGAAATTTTTCTTTAAGCCTTTTTGGGTGTTTTTTAATAGAGGGGCTATTATGGACAAAATGCGAAATCATCAAGCGAAAACTGTCCAATAAACCGGTTATTATGTTAAGAACCAAATGCATAATCTTCCATTATTTCATCAATTCGGAATTTTAACGAATGATAAACATATAATGCGGCTATCGCATGCGGATACATCGTTCTGCCACCCCGCTCATCCGGAACAAGGCCGGTGTCAATATGGAGATTGATACATACATCAGCTAAATTTTCTACTGGATTTACGTCTTTCACAGATATTGAACCGACAACAACAAACGGCACCTGAAGCGAACGCAGTTTTTTAGCCAGCACCACAACTTGCTCATTAGCAATATTTCGTGAAAAAATTAACACACGATCCGCCGTCGATAGCTGTTCAAATGTATCACCGGTCCATTCTTGCACTCTTTGCAAAGGCTCTTGTCCATATTTAGCCTCCAAAAAAACACTTCTCAAATCATTTTCACCAAAAATATAAATCGAACCTTCACCAACTAATGCCTGAGCCAACAATCTGGCTGCATCCTCTATATCAAGTTCTTGTTCACTAATTTTTTGTAAACGCCCAATCAATTGCGTAGTAAATATTTTCGACAAACCGCTTCACTCCTTTCACCCCATTTTAACAAAAACACCTTCTTTAAAAAAGAATAAATCTATACTAAGCTTTTTGCAATGTAAAAATTTGGGTATTCGCACTTTTGTGTGGTGGTATAACATAGATAGTTTATTAGAAGGGGGCTTGACATGGAGCCTCGGCGGGTATGGTTCTCCTGCCGAGAAGCCAGATGTCACAACATCGGCACCGCCAAACAAGGCTACCATACCCGCTACTCCATATAAAGCCCCAAAACCTATAAACCCATTGATAAGTGCGATGAACCAAAAATTTTTATCTTGTTTCAAGAAAAAGGTGGCGGCTTATCCCATCTGATTTTTTTTAAAAATCAACCAACGACGCGTTGAATTTTATAAATTATTTTTGAAAAAATCAGAAATAATATACGCACCCTGTGATTGACCAACCTCTTTTTGTTGATTATGGGGGCACTTGACAGCAGATTTGACAAATGAGCAACTGTGCATGGTGGAAGTGTGTGGTTTTCATGTTGTGCATGTCGATTTGTAAGGAGGCGCATGAAATAAATTCATACGCCTTCTCTTTTTATTTTGGGTTACTGAATAATTAGAAGAAAGGGGCTTCTTCCAAATGATTTACCATAACCAGAAGCTGTACGAATTTTCAGTTATGCCATGATCACAAATGTTTTTTTTGAAAATCTACATTCAATAGCATTTAAGTGAACGCCAAAGAAATACTTTCCTATTTGCTAAAATAACCAAAAAACATTAGAAAAATATTAGGTTTGCTATTTAATGTAATATAAAAAGATGTTTCCGTTTCGTTGTGAACTACTTGATGAGAGGATAAATCATAAACCTTTTGGTACACGTTAAGAAAGGATAAATATCCAGCAAAGAATCGAATTTGACGTGATGGGAAATGTTAAGAGTTACGTATAAGTGTATAAGGAAAGCTTCCCGGTATACAATCGCAGCCGAAAAAAGGTTCTCTTTTTTTCGGTGAATAGAGAAGCTTCGGTCGCATGACCTCGCAAGCGAAAATGTTGGCTTGCGACGGCTCTTGGTTGCCTAAAGCCTCGGACGCCCGAGTTTTCTTTATTTGTAGTTACTAATTGATATCAAGAATGATGAAAGTAAAGTTCAATGAAGAAAAAATTGCAGCGCTGTTCCAATATTTATGAAAAAGGAGTTTAACTTAAGGAAAATTAGTGAACTTGATCATATTATTCGCATAGAACAAGTCAAAAAATGAAAGCAAGCGACGGAAAGATCGCAATGGTATATGATCAAAGATTGGAATCAAATCGTCTGTTTATGGTTTTTGACGGTGTGCAGCCTTGCGGACAGTGTCAGACTTCGTTCGTGCAAACGTATTCGTTTGTCTAGCAGATGGGAACTCAGCCTTAAAGCGGAATGGAACGGGCAAGCAAGTAGCTTTATGACATTTTTACTCTCTCCCTTTGCAAAGGTTTGGGCAGTGTGGCATACATCTGCAATCGATTACAAAGCATTGATTTTCAACAAACCAAATCTTACATTGGCTAAGGATATGATGAAAGATTACAATAAGAAATATACTTGGTTCTAAATATTGTGAGCAGCGAAGGAAAAAACATTGTGATCGGATTCTAGACGGAGCGTAGGAATTTTGATAACGTTATTAGATCCAAAACGAAAGAAAACAACTTGAGAACGTGGATAAGCTATTATCAAAAGATTATATATGGATAAGAGTATTCTTTCTGATATTTTAAGAGGGTATCTGTTCTGCATGAATAGTGAATGACTTGACAAGCGTGTTCCAACTTCAATGAACGATAAGGTGGGATCTGGAAGCATGCATTTGAAGAAAATTTTAGTTGTAGATGATAATGAAGATATTTGTCTTACAATCAAGCAATATTTGGAACTTTATCATTACACGGTGGAATATGTACATAACGGCACCGAGGCATTGCAAATCATTAACAATGATTTTGATTTGATTATCTTGGACATTATGATGGAAGGCCTTGATGGAATGGAATTGTGTGGGATTATCCGTGACAAAGTGAATTGTCCGATTATTTTTGTCAGCGCAAAAACGTTGGAGGAAGACAAAGTTCAAGCTCTATCCATCGGCGGGGACGACTACATGACCAAACCTTTCAGTTTAAAAGAGTTGAAAGCAAGAATTGATTCCCATTTAAGACGGGAAGAGCGGATCCGTTCGAATGACAGGCATTTGTTAAGTTCTAAAAATATTACCATCGATCTTTTGGCCAATGAAGTCTTTTGTAAAGGGGTTCAATTGCATTTAACAAAAAAGGAATATGAGATTATTAAATTGTTAATGTTGAATAAAAATATGGTCTTTTCTAAGGATAGAATTTTTGAACGGGTATGGGGATTGGATTCGGAAAGTCAATTAGAAACGGTAACTGAAAGCATTAAAAACATTCGGAAGAAAATCCGGTCTTTGGATAAGGAAAACTCCTATATTAAAACATTATACGGATTAGGCTATAAATGGGATGTTACAAATGAAAAAGGATAAAACAATAAAAAGAGATTTTTATTTATTGGTTGTTAAGATCTTCTTGTCAACCATTGTATCCTCACTTATTACTTATTTATGTTTATTATTATTCATATTTATGTTTACAAATAATAATACTATCAAACCGACGAATTATTTTGTGAAATATTTGGATGTTATTGAAAAAAAGATTGAAGAAAGCGCTCCGGACATTTTAAACGGGGAGCTAATTAATCTAGATCAGTACAGTGAAAAAATTGAAGGGGAAGTATTGGATATCAATGGCAATCATCTTTACGGCGATCAGGATGTTGCGGGATATAAAGTGAAAGTCGGTGAAGTAATTAATCATGAGATTGTAAAAGGAAGTTATGTTTACAGATTTATACCTATTAAACATGATAACTCTATTCAAGCGGTGTATGTGCTGAAAGCCCCTTTC
>Ga0310827_101890_pt1 | contig 9959 bp, 8 predicted proteins | sample WT_ome_2_FD_201309 | JGI IMG/M metagenome (GOLD analysis project Ga0310827, IMG submission 201309) | Sorghum-adapted microbial communities enriched on wild type (WT) sorghum from Joint BioEnergy Institute, Emeryville, California, United... ... | reverse complement strand
GAGGAAACACCCGTTCCCATCCCGAACACGGAAGTTAAGCTCTCCAGCGCCGATGGTAGTTGGGGCCAGCGCCCCTGCAAGAGTAGGTCGCTGCTAGGCGAAAGAAACCCCTGCTGTTTCAAACAGCAGGGGTTTTTAATTTGGTTTAGCCAAAAGCTTTTGCATCAAATATTCGTTCAACAATAACGGGACTTTTTCCGCCGACACGGAAAGAAATTGAAGAATAAAAATATACGCCTTGCTGGAGTAGGAGTGAAGGAGTTCGCTCCACCATTCGGTCTCGTAACGGGAGATCATGCTTAAGTTATAGAGCAACAAGTAATGGGCGTGAATCTCTGGGAGTGTAAAAATTTTTTCTTTCTTGGTCGGGATATGGTATGTCCCGTTAAGATGAAATAAAAATGGGCCTTCTCCCACGGAAGATAGCGGCGTTGCTGTCTCAAAATAAAGAAATTCTCCTTCCTCTTTGATGAAGACAAGCTTCCTTCCTTGCCCCTCCTCTCCAATGTATTGGACAAATCGGGATAACGACATGTGATAGTGATCTAAAATTGTTTTTGGGATGGCCAGTATCGGTGGTGAAACGTTATGTACAATCGGCAAAGATAATGGCTTTTTTCGTCCGCCTAGGAAAAAAAACGTTTCATGTAGTTCACAAATCCGTTGCAACAGTGTGCCCATGCGAAACTTTTCCCCAGCTTCCTGTTTCACATGAAACATTTTTTCAGAAAAGTGAGTGAACAAACCATTTTTTTGTACTTTTACTTCGTCATCTAAAAATTCATAGCCTTGTTTTTTTCGCTTTCTCGTTGACACCCCGTGGGCTAAGACAGATGTTGACTCCGGGTAGTTGGGATCAACGGTAAGCAAGCAGGCTTTTAAAAGCTGAACCATTCCGTAAAATAAAAGAACTGGCTTGATCGACAACGGGGCCTGCTGGGCAGCGGCGTAAAAGTTTTGTCCGTGCTCCAAATAGTACAAAAACGGATAACAATTTGTATAACTGCGTTGGACTGCGTCATCGCGTTGCTGTTGCTTGTAGCATTGCTGCAAAAAGTGTTGCGCGGTATCCGCGGAACGGAAAACGGAAAGGTTGAATGCACTTTTGGTATTTCCGAACATTTTTGCCCTCCTTGTTGCTGAATTGTAGGGAAATAACTGAAAAGTAGGACATTTTTTTGATTCCTTGACAGTAGTTTAACCAGTTGTTAAGCTACTAATAATATTTCCGGACAAGGGGGAGAAAACATGTGGGAAGCGAAATTCGCGAAGGAAGGATTGACGTTTGACGATGTTCTTCTCATCCCGGCAAAATCTGACGTGCTGCCGCGCGATGTTGATGTCACGACGAGGTTAAGTGACACACTGCAGTTGAACATCCCGATTATTAGCGCTGGCATGGATACCGTCACCGAGGCCGAAATGGCGATTGCGATGGCGCGTCAAGGTGGTCTTGGTATCATCCACAAAAACATGTCCATTGAGCAGCAAGCTGAGCAAGTCGATAAAGTAAAACGGTCGGAGCGAGGGGTTATTACTGATCCGTTTTTCTTAACGCCTGATCATCAAGTGTACGATGCGGAGCATTTAATGGGCAAATACCGTATCTCAGGTGTGCCGATCGTGAACAACGCTGAGGAACAAAAGCTTGTTGGGATTATTACAAACCGCGATTTGCGTTTTATTCAAGACTACTCGATTAAAATTTCCGAGGTAATGACGAAAGAAAATTTGATCACAGCTCCGGTTGGAACAACGTTAGAGGAAGCGGAGAAAATTTTGCAACAACATAAAGTCGAAAAATTGCCGCTTGTTGATGAAAACGGGATACTAAAAGGGTTAATTACCATCAAGGACATTGAGAAGGTGATTGAGTTCCCGAACTCGGCGAAGGACGCGAAAGGACGACTTGTCGTCGGGGCGGCTGTTGGAGTGACAGCGGACACGATGATCCGTGTTAAAAAACTCGTTGAGGCAGGGGTTGACGTCATTGTCGTCGACACGGCGCACGGCCACTCCAAAGGTGTCCTCGAGACAGTGGCCAATATCCGTCGCCAGTACCCAGATTTGAACATTATCGCTGGGAATGTCGCGACAGCTGAGGCGACGCGCGACTTAATTGAAGCGGGAGCAAACATTATTAAAGTCGGGATCGGTCCGGGATCTATTTGCACGACACGGGTTGTCGCCGGGGTTGGAGTGCCGCAAATTACAGCCATTTACGATTGTGCGACGGAGGCGCGCAAACATGGCGTTCCGATTATCGCTGACGGCGGGATCAAATATTCCGGCGACATCGTGAAGGCGATGGCGGCTGGAGCGCATGCTGTTATGCTTGGTAGTTTGCTCGCCGGCGTCTCAGAAAGCCCAGGTGAGACGGAAATTTATCAAGGACGTCGCTTTAAAGTGTACCGGGGTATGGGATCGGTCGCGTCAATGGAGCGAGGCAGCAAGGATCGCTATTTCCAAGAGGAAGCGAAAAAGTTTGTCCCGGAAGGCATCGAGGGACGCGTGCCATACAAAGGACCGCTCGCCGATACGATTTACCAGCTCGTCGGCGGACTGCGTGCTGGTATGGGCTACTGCGGAACGCGGAACTTGGACGAGTTGCGGGAGAAAACACAATTTATCCGCATGACGGGCGCAGGACTCCGTGAAAGCCATCCGCACGATGTACAAATTACGAAAGAGGCGCCAAACTACTCTGCGTTTTAAGCGAGGTTGCGCCAATCGACCTAACTTTGACGGAGACATGTTCTCCGTCTATTTTTTTGGCTGTCCATATGTTACAATAACGGTTGTGTAAGGAGGGTGCGACGTGGAGACAAAGAAACGAAACTGGTTTGTTTGGCTACTATCAATTTGTCTTTGTTTGACGCTATGGCCGTTCCAAGCAACGGTGAAAGCGGAGAGCGCGCCGCTTGATATTCGGGCCGATGCCGCTATTTTAGTGGACGCGCAAACAGGAAGAATTTTGTACGAAAAAAATATTGATGCGGTGCTTGGCATTGCCAGTATGACGAAAATGATGACTGAATACTTGCTCCTTGACGCTATTAAAGCGAAGCGCGTCAAATGGGATCAAACGTATACGCCAAGCGATTACGTGTACCGGCTGTCGCAAGACCGATCGCTGTCGAACGTCCCTCTGCGCAAGGACGGGCAATATACGGTTCGTGAGCTGTACGAGGCGATGGCCATTTATTCAGCGAATGCAGCAACGGTCGCGATTGCCGAAATCATTGCCGGATCAGAGAAAAATTTTGTGCGAATGATGAATGAAAAGGGGAAAGAGCTTGGGCTCAAAGACTATAAATTTGTCAATTCAACCGGGTTAAGCAACAGTGACTTAAAGGGATTCCATCCACAAGGAACAAGCCAAGACGAGGAAAACGTCATGTCCGCACGGGCGATGGCGACCCTTGCCTACCGGCTGCTGAAAGATCACCCAGAAGTGCTGGAAACAGCGAGCATTCCAAAGAAACTGTTCCGCGAAGGAACGGATGATGAAATTCGAATGGACAACTGGAACTGGATGTTGCCAGGGCTAGGGCTTGTGTACGGATATGAAGGGGTAGACGGATTAAAAACTGGCTATACTGAATTTGCCGGCTATTGCTTCACTGGAACGGCGAAACGAAACGGTGTCCGCCTTATTTCTGTCGTTATGAACGCGAAAAATGCGAGCGGAAAAACGACGAAAGAGGCGCGCTTCGAGGAGACGAAAAAGCTATTTAACTATGGATTCAATCAATACTCGCTCCAAACGCTTTATCCGAAGGGATATCAGCTGAAAGGAAAAGAGAAGCTTCCAGTCGCGAAAGGGAAAGAAAAAGAGGTTCGTGTCAAGACAGGTAAAAAACTGTCGCTGTTAGTCAGAAACGGCGAGGAAAAACAATACAAGCCGGTATATGTATTGGACAAGAAAAAAATGACAAATGAAGGAAAGCTGATTGCTCCGTTGAAAAAGGGAGAGACAGTCGGGTATATGACGCTCGAATATAAAGGAGACGACTCTCTCGCCTTTTTAAGCCCGGACATGCAAAAAAACATCCGGGTGCCGCTTGTTACGACAGTCGAGGTAGAAAAAGCAAACTGGTTTGTGCTCTCAATGCGTGCGATCGGTGGGCTGTTTGCCGACTTATGGACGAGCGCGGTCAAAGCGGTGAAAGGTTGGCTGTAAAATGACTCCCCTGCCAGGGGAGCTTTTTTCCATTGTGATTTTTGTAAAAATTGAGTTAAAATAAAACAGTATAAATCATCCTTTTGCGCATATGGCAAAGCATAACGATAGGAATAGGGGGAATCAACGGTGGCATTGACAGGTACGGATCGCGTCAAACGAGGGATGGCGGAAATGCAAAAAGGCGGCGTAATTATGGACGTCGTAAATGCGGAACAAGCAAAAATTGCGGAGGCGGCAGGAGCTGTCGCGGTTATGGCGCTCGAGCGTGTCCCGGCAGACATTCGTGCTGCTGGCGGTGTCGCGCGCATGGCAGACCCGACGGTGGTCGAAGAAGTGATGAACGCTGTGTCGATCCCGGTCATGGCGAAAGTGCGCATCGGTCATTATGTGGAAGCGCGCGTCCTTGAGGCGCTTGGCGTTGACTATATCGATGAAAGTGAAGTATTGACGCCGGCTGATGAGGAATTCCATATCGATAAACGGCAGTTTACGGTTCCGTTTGTATGCGGTTGTCGCGATTTGGGGGAGGCTGCCCGCCGCATTGCTGAAGGGGCATCAATGCTACGGACAAAAGGGGAGCCGGGGACAGGCAACATTGTTGAAGCGGTGCGCCATATGCGCAAGGTCAACGCGCAAATCCGTAAAGTTGTTAGCATGAGCGAAGACGAACTTGTCGCTGAGGCGAAACAGCTTGGGGCTCCGGTCGAAGTGTTGCGCGAAATTAAACGAATTGGTCGCCTCCCGGTCGTCAACTTCGCTGCTGGCGGTGTCGCGACACCGGCTGACGCTGCTCTCATGATGCACTTAGGCGCAGACGGTGTCTTTGTCGGGTCGGGCATTTTCAAATCGGAAAACCCAGAAAAATATGCGCGTGCGATTGTTGAAGCGACAACTCATTACGAAGACTATGAGCTGATCGCCCACTTGTCCAAAGGGCTGGGTGGTGCGATGCGCGGCATCGATGTCGCGACATTGTTGCCAGAGCACCGCATGCAAGAACGTGGCTGGTAAGCTAGGCAAAGGAGCAAAGGAACGATGAAAATAGGTGTACTCGGACTGCAAGGAGCCGTGCAAGAACATGTCCGCGCCATTGAGGCGTGCGGCGCCGAGGCGGTTGTCGTGAAAAAGACAGAGCAGCTCACTGGACTCGACGGACTCGTGTTGCCGGGCGGCGAAAGCACAACGATGCGTCGTCTCATCGATCGGTATGGACTTATGGAACCGCTGAAGCAATTTGCTGCTGACGGCAAACCGATGTTCGGTACGTGCGCCGGGCTCATTTTGCTGGCGAAACGAATCGTCGGCTACGATGAGCCCCATCTAGGTTTGATGGACATTACGGTTGAACGAAACTCGTTCGGCCGGCAACGGGAAAGCTTTGAAGCTGAGCTGTCGATCAAAGGGGTCGGCGATGGGTTTGTCGGCGTTTTTATCCGCGCACCGCACATCGTTGAGGTCGGGGACGAGGTCGAAGTCCTCGCGACATACAATGACCGCATTGTCGCGGCTCGACAAGGCCAGTTTCTTGGTTGCTCGTTCCACCCTGAGTTGACTGATGACCATCGGTTAATGCGATATTTCTTAAATATGGTGAAGGAAGCAAAAACGGTATCAAGCATTTAATCAATGGGAAAGCGATGAGAGGAACTAGTAGCAGGCGTCCGTCCTTTCAGAGAGCCGGTGGGTGGTGTGAACCGGTAGGAGGAGCCTGTGAATCCATCCTCGAGCAAAGCGCTGAACGCTCAAGCGGCCAGTAGGCGTTTTCGGCAGCCGCCGTTACCGGCATAAAAGTGGAAGGCATGGTGGCCTTCAATAAGGGTGGCACCGCGGGAACGCTCCCGTCCCTTTTTGGGACGGGAGCATTTTTATGTATAATAAATGGTGGATAAGGAGGTAAAGCGAATGCTGGATGTGAAATTACTACGCACCCAATTTCAAGAGGTGAAAGAAAAACTGCTGCAGCGCGGCGACGACTTGGCCAACATCGACCGGTTTGAGCAGCTTGATAAAGAGCGTCGTCGTTTGATCGCTCAGGTGGAGGAGTTAAAAAGCAAGCGCAATGAGGTGTCGCAACAAATTGCTGTCTTAAAGCGTGAAAAAAAGGACGCCGAGTCGTTGATCGCCGAAATGCGCGAAGTCGGCGACCGCATTAAACAAATGGACGAGCAAATTCGCCAACTTGAAGAAGAGCTCGACAGCCTTCTGTTATCGATTCCGAATGTACCGCATGAGTCAGTGCCAGTCGGCCAGTCGGAAGAAGATAATGTCGAAGTGCGAAGATGGGGGGAACCGCGTTCGTTCTCGTTCGAACCGAAGCCACATTGGGACATTGCTGACCAACTCGGTTTGCTCGATTTTGAGCGGGCCGCCAAAGTGGCAGGAAGTCGGTTTGTGTTTTACAAAGGACTAGGGGCTCGTCTTGAGCGGGCATTAATCAACTTTATGCTCGACATCCATCTCGATGAATTTGGCTATCAAGAGGTGTTGCCGCCATACTTAGTGAACCGGGCGAGCATGATCGGAACAGGGCAATTGCCAAAATTTGCGGAAGACGCGTTCCACTTGGACAATGAAGACTATTTTCTCATTCCAACAGCGGAAGTGCCTGTGACGAATTTGCATCGCGATGAAATTTTAACGGCTGATGACTTGCCGCTTTACTATGCGGCTTACAGCGCGTGCTTCCGCGCCGAAGCTGGCTCGGCTGGCCGTGACACGCGGGGGCTCATCCGCCAGCACCAATTCAATAAAGTGGAGCTCGTCAAGTTCGTCAAGCCGGAGGATTCATATGACGAGTTGGAAAAATTGACGCACCAAGCCGAAACGATCCTGCAACGGCTCGGGCTTCCGTATCGCGTCGTAGCCTTGTGTACAGGAGATCTGGGATTTTCAGCGGCGAAGACGTATGATATTGAGGTGTGGCTGCCAAGCTATGGAACGTATCGGGAAATTTCGTCGTGCAGCAACTTTGAGGCGTTCCAGGCGCGCCGAGCTAATATCCGCTTCCGTCGCGAGCCGAAAGCAAAGCCAGAATATGTGCATACGCTAAACGGTTCGGGGCTAGCCATCGGCCGCACGGTTGCTGCCATTTTGGAAAACTACCAACAAGAAGACGGATCGGTCGTCATCCCGGAAGCGCTCCGTCCATATATGGGGAATCGGGATGTCATTCGCTAAACAAAAGGCACGTTTTCCTAGATAAATCGTTGGTTGACTTTTCCCGGTAACCATGTTATATTGAATGACGTTGGCAACGAGGATAAAGGGATGGCGGATGCCAATTTCTTGTTCTCAGCCACGGCGATAACGAACAATACTGACGCGCATAAGAGGAGATTGCTAGCCGAAACGGCTGACCAAGGGTGCCGTTTCCAGCCATAAAAAAACCCGCCGATCGAAGGCGGGTTTTTTTATTGTTTTTGGCCTTGGTGTTTTTATTTTTTCACCACCGTGAATTGATCGTTGATCAGCAGCCAATTTTGCGGGAAGTCAAGGCCAAGCTTCCAGTAACTTACTCCACGCAAACCAAGTTCCTTAACTAAATTAAATTTCGCTTGGATGGAACGGGCATCTTCAAACCATACTTCATGTTCACGGCCATTCTCATCGCGGTAGCGGAAATGCGGCGCCTGCGCCTCGACATCGTATTCGATAGCAACGTTATACTTTGCGGCGAGAGCGATGGCTTGTTGCGGGCTAATGGCTCGTGCGTACGGGCCACCCGGTACATACGGCAACGTCCAGTCATAGCCATACAAGTTTTGTCCCATTAAAATTTTTCCTGCCGGCATTTCCGAAAGGGCGTACTCGAGAACGCGTCGAACCGGTCCGATCGGAGAAACAGGCATCGGCGGTCCACCGCTGTAGCCCCATTCGTACGTCATAATGACGACAAAATCGACAATTTGACCGTGGGCGCGGTAGTCGTGCGCCTCGTACCAACGCCCGCGCTGAGTTGCACTCGTTTTCGGCGCCAAAGCGGTCGATATCAACCATCCTTCTCGTTCAAATCGGCGTTTCGCCTTGCGTAAAAAGGCGTTGTATGCCTCGCGGTCTTCCGGGCGCAAATATTCAAAATCGAAATGAATGTCGCGGAAACCGTATTGCCTCGCGGTCGCGACAATGTTGTCAAGCAAGCGGTTTTGCAGCGTTTCATTGGTTAAAATGAGCGCACCGAGCTCATCGCTGAACTGTCCGTTTTCAATGTTGGCGACAACCATGACAAGCGTGACGCGGTTGGCGCGGGCGATGGCAGGAAAATCATCAAGCGGCGGTCCTTGCAGTGTCGCGTCGCGCCGGATGGAAAAATAAAAGGGGCTTAAATAGGTCAAATACGGAGCGGCCTCACGGGCGCTTGCTTCCAGTGCCGGGCTGACGGTCGTTCCACGCGGTTCGATATATGCGTTAAACTCTGCCCTCCGCTTAGCGCCGGGCGGGATGTAAAGCCGCTGGCCGACCCGCAGGGGGGCGTTTAAGGAGAGGTGGTTCACCTCTGCGAGACGTTGCATCGGAAGTGAAAATCGGCGTGCAATCGACCATAAACTGTCGCCGCGTTGCACCCAATAAAAACGGCCGACGATCGGGATCACGAGCGTCTGGCCGACAACAAGTTCATCAGGATTTGGAAGTTTGTTGGCCCGGACAATTTCCTCAACGGTCGTTCCGTATGCCTCAGCGATCCCGCTCAACGTTTGTCCGCTCTGTATGACATGGATTTGCATACTTGACCTCCTAGTTGCGTCTTTATTCTCCATATTTTATGATGGAAAGAGAAGAGAAATGACCGTTTGCACGAAGGGGTATATGATGAACAACGATGAGTATTACATGAGGTTAGCGATTGAAGAAGCAAAGAAAGCCGAGCAAATCGGTGAAGTGCCGATTGGTGCCGTCATCGTTCAAGACGGACGCGTCATCGCCCGCGCCCATAATTTGCGGGAAACGGAGCAGCGTGCCATTGCCCATGCGGAAATTTTAGCGATTGATGAAGCGTGCCAGGCAACTGGTTCATGGCGGCTCGAACGAGCGACGTTGTATGTGACGCTTGAACCATGCGCCATGTGCGCGGGGGCCATCGTCCTTTCTCGCATTGAGCGGGTTGTGTTTGGTGCCAGTGACCCAAAAGGGGGATGCGCCGGGACGTTGATGAATTTGTTGCAAGAGAGCCGTTTTAACCATCAAGCCGACGTCACTAGCGGAGTGTTGGCTAGCGAGTGTGGATCGTTGCTAAGCGATTTTTTTCGCCGATTGCGTGAACGAAAGAAAAATGTTGGTGGAAGTTCCAACTAAAAATCCGCCTATTTACATTGCATTTTTTCCACAAACGAGATATACTGATAGTGCCGTGCTAAGCGGGGAGGTAGCGGTGCCCTGTACTCGCAATCCGCTCTAGCGAGGCTGAATCCCTTCTCGAGGTTAGTCTGTTGTGAGGTCTGTCTCAAGCAAGTGGTGTTGACGTCTGGGTCCCGCGCAATGGGATTCCGTGAACCCTGTCAGGTCCGGAAGGAAGCAGCAGTAAGCGGATGCTCCCATGTGCCGCGGGGGTGCCTGGGCTGAGCTAACTACTTGAGCAACGCTCGGGGCAGCTAATCGACAGAAGGTGCACGGCCTTACATAGGTGAAACAAAACCCACTCGTAATGAGTGGGTTTCAGACTGTTGACAAAATGGGTTTCAGACGAATGTCTGAAACCCATTTTGTTCCATAAATAGACTATGTTTTCAAAAAAAGTGGGTAGGATGGGAAGCCATGCAAAGGAAAAGAAAGGGCGGTG
>Ga0310827_101888_pt1 | contig 9977 bp, 7 predicted proteins | sample WT_ome_2_FD_201309 | JGI IMG/M metagenome (GOLD analysis project Ga0310827, IMG submission 201309) | Sorghum-adapted microbial communities enriched on wild type (WT) sorghum from Joint BioEnergy Institute, Emeryville, California, United... ... | reverse complement strand
AGACCAAATTCAGCAGCGAGTGAACGAAAAGTGTCGCAGAGAACGGTTCTCGAGACCAAATTCAGCAGCAAATGAACGAAAAGTGTCGCAGAGAGCACTTCTCAAAGCCAAATTCAGCAACGAGAAAGCGAAAAGTGTCGCAGAGAGCAGTTCTCGAGACCAAATTCAGCAGCGAGTGAACGAAAAGTGTCGCAGAGAACTGTCCTCGAGACCAAATTCTTCGACGAGCCAAAAAATATGTCAGCAAAAAGCTTAAAGTCGCTGAAAAAGCTCAAAAAAGCTCCAATCTTATCAGACTACCATTTTACTTGCAAGCGCAAAAAAAGCTCCAATCTTTTCAACCCTCATTTTACTTACAAGACGGAAAACAGTCTGACTACACACCTTTCCCGGCTCCAAACTTTTCAAACCACCATTTTACTTACAAGTGCCCCTGTACTTAGCCGATCTCATCAACTATCGCCCTGCCAGCCGTCCGCCCCGTGAAAAGGCAGCCGCCAAGAAAGGTCCCTTCAAGAGCACGATAACCATGGACACCACCGCCGCCAAATCCGGAAACCTCCCCTGCAGCATACAAACCGGGGATGGGCTGACCTGAGGAATCTAAAACCCTTCCAGACAAATCAGTTTGCAGGCCGCCCAAAGTTTTTCTGCTTAAAATATGAAGCCGTACAGCAATTAGCGGACCATTTTTCGGATCAAGAATTTTGTGTGGTGGAGCTACACGAATCAATTTGTCACCAAGATAATTGCGATGACCCCGGATTGCCGTTACCTGCAAATCTTTTGTAAATTTATTATCCATTTCCCGATCCCGTGCCTTAATTTGATATTCAATTTCCTTGTAGTTTAATAGATTTTCACCAGTCAAACGGTTCATCCCGTCTACAAGGTCTTGCAAATTATTGGCAATAATAAAATCTTCTCCTTTATCCATGAATGCCTGTACGGGTTCGGGGGCACCCGGTAAAGCTCTGGCCAGCACTTTCCGGATACTTTTGCCCGTAAGATCCGGATTTTGCTCCGAGCCTGACAACGCGAACTCCTTTTCTATAATTTTTTCCGTTAAAATAAACCACGAATAGTCATATCCGGTTTTTTGAATTGCTTCCAGTGTGCTTAACGTGTCAAATCCCGGTAAATTAGGAACAGGAAAACGCTTACCTTTTGCATCAAGCCAAATGGAGGAAGGTCCCGGTAAAATTCGAATTCCGTGGTTGGACCAAATCGGATTCCAGTTTTTTATTCCTTCCGTGTAATGCCACATCCGATCCCGGTTCACAATTCGTCCACCCGCTTCTTCCGTAATGGCAAGCATTCTTCCGTCCACATGTGCAGGAACGCCGGATAACATATGCTTAGGCGGAGGTCCCAGTCGCTCAGGCCAATTTTTACGAACTAAATCATGGTTTCCGCCAATTCCTCCACTGGCGACTAATACAACTTGGGCCTGATATTCAAAATAGTCAATAATCTCCCTTTCCGTATCTTCTCCCCGCTCTGTTGTGCTAGGAATCAATACAGAACCGGCTACACCTACTACAGCGCCGTTTTCTTTTAAAAGATGATCGACGCGATGACGAGGAAAATATTGAACCAAACCGGATTTTATATATTCCCGAACTTTTCTCTCAAAAGGAGCAACCACCGCCGGTCCGGTTCCCCAAACAATATGAAAGCGAGGGACGGAATTGCCGTGGCCGGTAGCTAAATGTCCACCTCGTTCAGCCCACCCGACAACCGGGAAAAAACGTACGCCCATTTTGTGCAGCCAAGATCTTTTTTCTCCGGCGGCAAAATCAACGTAAGCCTCAGCCCATTTTTTCCCCCAATAATCTTGATCATCTTCCCGATCAAATCCGGCAGTACCCAACCAGTCTTGCCAAGCCAGTTCTCTGGAATCTTTTATCCCCAGTCGCCTTTGCTCCGGAGAATCTACTAAGAATAATCCGCCAAACGACCACCAAGCTTGACCGCCTAAATAATTTTCCGGCTCCTGGTCCAGTAGTAAAACTTTTTTTCCGGCATCTGCCATTTCTACGGTTGCAACCAAACCGGCCAACCCTGCCCCCACGACAATGACATCATATTTCATCAAATCCCCCCTATTTTCTGCAATTTATTTCCCAAATTTCAGACAATTAAACCGATTGTTCTTATTATATAAATTTACGATACTATCAGTCAAGTTCATATGTAATAGCCTTCTGCATCAAATGTTTAAGCTGTTCTTCAAATTCGATAAGACTCTCTGTATCCTTTAACAATCCAGCAATTATTGATATAATATCCACGGGAAGACCTCTCTCTCTAGATGTTCATCTCGAAGTGTACAATTAGATAATAGAGCGCCTTCCCATTTTTTTCCACTCATCTGCCCCGTCGAGTAAAATTTTACACATACTTTAATAGCCTTCTGCATCAAATGTTTAAGCTGTTCTTCAAATTCGAAAAGACTCTCTGTATCCTTTAACAATCCAGCAATTATTGATATAATATCCATGGGAAGACCTCTCTCTCTAGATGTTCATCTCGAAGTGTACAATTAGATAATAGAGCGTCTTCCCATTTTTTTCCACTCATCTTACACATTCTGAAATCTGGGAAAACCCCCATTGGATCAGAGGAAATTTGCTTATACTAGTCAATGACACATGTCCAAACATAGCATCCGCTTCAAAATTTCACCGGGGGAATTTGCTTATGTTTGCAGCTGGCGCACGACCACTAAACTTTACCGGGGTGTAATTAATTATCAAATGTTAGTCGCTGGCACCCGGAGCTGAACAATGAATTTGTTAAAGAACGTTCACCAGTATTTTTACACTTTTTGAAAAAGAAAAGCCTTGGATAATCCAAGACAGAAGAGGTAATTTTTTGTGCACTTTTTTTTGGAAATAATGTAAAAAAAACATCCAAAAGGTCAAAATTAATGATTCGTATTTACTGATAACTTTCAATGGTACGTACTAATTCTTTTCCGGAATACGCCCCATTACCGGTTATTCGATTTAATTCAAAACGGTTATCTTTTGAAGTAACTAAACCTTCTATCGTCGTGAATGCCATTTTGTATCCTGCTTTTTCCACTAATTTTATAGTATCTGCTGAATAATCTCCATATGGATACGCAAGGGAAACGGAATCATATCCCATTTTCTCTTTTATAATATTTTTTGACCTTACCAAATCCTCTAACACACGCTTTTCATATTCTTCCTGTGTCTCCGGTTTTCCGTTCAGATATAATGGCCTGGCAATCATGCCTCTATTTTCTCCTGTAATACTTTTTACTTGCCTATGTGAATCCCATGTATGACTTTGAATGGTCATTGTTCCGCTCATTTCTCTTGCCTGTTTCCAAGTGAATTTTTCATACTCATTTTCGATAATGGTTCTTTCCTCAAAAATTCTGCTCGCAATGATAAAAATGGTTGCTTTCATAGCAAGTTCTTTTAGTATAGGATAGGCTTCTGTGTAATTACTTATATAGCCATCATCAAAAGTAATAAGTATAGGTTTTTCCGGAAGATTCGTGCCCTTTTCAAAATAATTAAGTAAATCAAAAACGGTAATGGTGCTGTACCCTGCATTTTTTAATGCTTCCATGTGTTCTTTAAAACGGGCAGGGTCCACACTGATAGAATCATTTCGTCCTTTAATTAAAATATGGTACATGAGAACAGGTATCTTTTTGTAAGCTGTTTTGTATTTTAACTTCTTATCTTTTGAACTAAATAGTAAAGCAGTTTTATTTTTATTATCCCAACTAAATTTGTAACCATAGGCTTTTGCAATAAACGGAAGTGGAATTAATACTTGATCTTTATAAATAGTAGGTGGTTCATTCAATGAAACAGGTTTTCTGTTTTTGTAAGCGATTTTATTGCCTATGACTAATTTCGTTTTTATTCCATTTCCAGTTGTTTTTATCGTCTTTGATTTTTTATTGTAATGAACAGAAATACCAAAAGACTTAGCAGTTTTTTTTACAGGAACAAGAATTTCTTTATTTTTAATAACAGGTGAAACATCATAGTTAATTTTTTTACCGTCCAATTTTACTTTAGCTTTCCCATCAAACTCTGTTCCATTCGCATCATTTGGTAATAGAAAAAGTACAGTCAATAGCGTTAACAAACTTAAAACATATAAGAAAACCTTTAGAAGATTATTGCCTATTCTGTTTTTATAATACATAGTGAAAACACTTCCTCGTAGTTAGGCCAACCTATATATTTCCAAAATTAAGAATTTTTTACACAGTTTGCGATAGCGTCTACTTAGTGGAATATGCAGCTGGTTCTTAATACCTATTATACAAAATTTTTATATAAAATTGAAATTCATTTATTTACATTTAGGGTCTCGGTTTGCTTTTCCACTTTTTCTTAATTAGTCTTTATGTCTCCTGTTATGCCAAAAAATTTTTCCGGTTTCAAAAATTTTTACTTTGAAATGTCAGTAAATCCTAGCAAGTGACATTCCCGACATTCCCCGCCGTTTATTTTTTTATTTTCTGCATATTATGGTATGGACTATTTCATTAGAAATAGTAGCTTTCAAAGGATGCAACCAATCATCCCAAAAGTCATAAAAGGTATATCTGGTCAATTTAGTTGCCAGAATTTGGTTTCAAAAACGGGGCTCGGGGACACTTTTTCGGTCTTTTGTTGGTCTCAAAACACCCTCTGCGACATTTTTCAGTCTCTCACTGCTGAATTTGGTCTCGAGAATCGCTCTCTGCGACAATTTTCAGTCTCTCGCTGCTGAATTTGGTCTCGAGAAACACTCTCTGCGACAATTTTCGGTCTCTCACTGCTGAATTTGGTCTCGAGAAACACTCTCTGCGACATATTTCGCTTTCTCACCGCTATATTTGGTCTCGACAAACACTCTCTGCGACATTTTTCGCTTTCTCACCGCTATATTTGGTCTCGAGAATCGCTCTCTGCGACATATTTTGCTTTCTCACCGCTAAATTTGGTTTCGACAAACACTCTCTGCGACATATTTCGCTTTCTCACCGCTATATTTGGTCTCGAGAATCGCTCTCTGCGACATATTCGCTTTCTCACCGCCAAATTTGGCTTCGAACGCAGTATCAAATGTCTAATTCGCAGACATAATTTAGCATGAAACGGGCATCTTAACTAAAAACCATTTTACTAATGCCCAAAAATACTAATAAAATTTTTTTCATAAAAGTAATTGATTTAAGAAATATTTTTTCGTATACTTAAGATGTAATTGAAAACACTTTCACATTCATCAACAAGAAAGGCGGATTATTTATGGATGCATATATATTAATCATTACGCTTTTATCGATTGTTATTGTTATTTTAGGGGTTTCATGGTTTAAATGGCATGCATTTATCAGTTTGACTGTAGCAAGTTTGTTTTTAGCCATTTTTACTGGGATGTCTTGGGATAAAATTGTTAGTGCATACGAAACCGGGGTTGGTGGCGTTTTAGGTCATTTAGTCGGGATTTTAGCACTTGGAACTATTCTGGGAAAAATGTTGTCGGAATCAGGAGCCGGATTACAAATTGCCAATTATTTTGTGAAAATCTTTGGCGAAAGGAAATTGCCATGGGCGATGTTCGCTTCAGGATTTATTATTGGGATACCGGTATTTTTTGAAGTCGGCATTTTAATTTTGCTTCCTTTAGTGATCTCGATTCAACAAGCAACAAAGAAAAATCTATTATTAATCGGTCTGCCGGCGATTGCAGGATTATCCATCGTTCATGGGCTTGTTCCGCCACATCCGGGTGCAGTGGCAGCTATTGGCATTTATGATGCCAATCTTGGAAAGGTCCTGCTATATTCCCTATTCATCGCTATCCCGGCAGGTATCATCGGTGGGCCTTTATATGCAAAATTTATTAGTACACGAGTGACTCCATCCGGTGAATCCGGCTTAATTAAAGTGGATGAATCACAAGAACAAAAAAGATTACCAAGTGTCGGCATTTCTTTCCTATCTATCTTGATGCCGGTCATTTTAATGGTATTAGGAACATTTGCACCATTCCTACAGCTACCGAAAAATGGCGTGAAATTTCTTGGGTTTATTGGAAGTCCATTAATCGCCTTGTTAATTTCTTGCTTTGCTGCTTTCTATTTCCTCGGTTTTCGTCAAGGAATAAGACGTAATCAAATTAAGAAGTTTGTCGAGGAATGTATTTTGCCGGTCGGTTCGATTATTTTAATTATCGGTGCCGGCGGAGGATTTAAACAAGTTTTGATTGATAGCGGTGTAGGTGAGACTATTGGAAATATGGCAGAAAATCTATCTTTATCACCACTTGTGTTAGCTTTCCTTATTGCCGGGTTAATCCGGATTGCAACCGGTTCAGCTACAGTAGCATTGACCACCGCAGCCGGAATTGTTTCCCCGATCATCGCTAATATGACAGGTATAAATTTAGAATTACTTGTTATTGTTACCGGGGCCGGATCGCTTATGTTCTCTCATGTCAATGATGCCGGTTTCTGGATGGTAAAAGAATATTTAGGCTTATCAATTAAAGAAACGTTTAAAACATGGACAGTCCTTGAAACCATTCTCTCATTTGTTGCATTTTTCGGTGCTTTAGTTTTAGACATATTTATTTAAATCAGGATGCAGTCACTTAAAAATGACAGAATCCCTTGTTAACGAAGGGATTCTGTCGATTGCTACTGCGCTCTCTTTCTGGAAAAACAGAATAAATTCTATCCATTATATTTTTGTGACGGCATGCAAGGTAGAGCCTGGGAATCCGGATTAAGACTATTCGATTCTATCGCTTATAATCTTGTTACAACGATAGCTTCTCTTATTTTGTCTAAAGATTTTTTCGCTTTTTCTTTATTTAGTTTCATAACATTGACGTAGAGGGCATCAATTAGACTCAATTGGGCAATCCGTGAAGACAAGGCTTCTGAGCGGTATTCCGTTTCTTCTGAGCTTGTATATAGAACAACATCAGAATTTTGCGCAAGTGGCGATTTCGGGTAACCGGTTATCCCAATGATTTTCGCTCCACTTTTCTTTGCTGTTTTTAAAATATTCATCGTATCTTTGTTTGTACCGGAATGTGAAATAACAACGGCCACATCATGTTTTGTCAGTTGAGAGGCTGACATAATTTGGAAATGGGAATCCATAAAAGTAAACACCTTGATACCGGTACGAATAAATTTATGGTAAGCATCCATGGCGATGACGGCTGACCCGCCTGTACCATAAAAGTCAACCCGACTGGCCTTTAGCAGTAAGTCTACTGCCTGCTCAATGGCTGTTTCATCAATTAAGTTTAACGTACTTTTTAATGTATTCATATTTGATTGAAAAACTTTTTCCATGACTGTTCTTTCATCATCGGATTCACTAATTTCTTCATGGATTTGTTGAATCGGTTCAATAATTTCAGCAGCAAGTGCGATTTTCATTGCTTGGAACCCTTTAAATCCGATTCGTTTACAAAAGCGAAAGACCGTAGCATCGGCAACATTTAAATCTTCGGCAACATCATTGATTGTACTGTGAATAATGTTTTCAGGGTTATTTAAAATATAATCCGCAATCTTTTTCTCTTTTTCACTTAATCGTGCATAATGGGAGCGGATTTGTCCTAAACAATTTTTTGACATGGAGAATCCCTCGCAATTAGATCATTTGATTATAGTATAACATATTTTTTAAATGAAAAAATATTTCTTATAGCAATTATATTTTATAAAAATTTTTACTTACAAATATTGAAAGGAGTAATAAAAAATGCAAATCGGTTTAGTTGGTTTAGGAAAAATGGGCTATAATTTGGCATTAAATTTAAGAGATCATCATCATGATGTGATCGCTTATGATATTAATTCAGAAGCAGTTGAAAATTTTAAAAAGGATGGTGGAACAGGGGCAAACTCAATCTCTGAACTAGTTTCCTTGCTGTCCAGTCCAAAAGTCGTTTGGGTAATGGTTCCGGCCGGTGAAATAACGACCAATGTTATCGATGAATTAAAAGGATTACTGACGGAGAATGATATCATTATTGATGGTGGAAATTCCAAATACAAAGATTCGATTGCCCGGGCTGAAGAATTAAAGCAGCTTGGCATCCATTTTCTTGATGTCGGGACAAGCGGCGGGATCTCCGGTGCAAGACATGGTGCATGTATGATGATTGGCGGTGAAGAATCAGTTTTCCAATCGGTTGAAACGATTTTTAAAGATACTTGTGTAAAAGATGGCTACTTATATTGTGGCAAACACGGCAGCGGGCATTTCTTGAAAATGGTTCATAACGGTGTCGAATACGGTATGATGCAAGCTATTGCAGAAGGGTTTGAAGTTTTGCATAAAAGTGAATTCGATTACGACTATGAAAAGGTGGCAAAAAACTGGAATAATGGATCGGTTGTTCGTTCCTGGTTAATGGAACTTATAGAAGATGCTTTTTCAAAAGATGCGAGATTAGACGAAATAAAAGGAATCGTGCATTCATCCGGGGAAGGAAAATGGACGGTGGAAACAGCCCTTGATCTTCAAGTCCCGGCTCCGGTTATCACCCTAGCGTTAATGATGCGCTATCGTTCGTTGGAAGAAGATACGTTCGCAGGTAAAATTGTCGCCGCATTACGAAATGAATTCGGCGGACATGAAGTTGAAAAATAAAATTTTGGTAGTAAAATTTGATCATCATTCTATTTTGAGCAATAGCTATTTGGCTATTGCTCTTTTTGTGTAATAGTGAACATGCTTTTCAGGAAAGAAAATGGAGCAGACGTAAACGGTATAGGGTTTTCCGAAACGCCAGGAGACTGTTGAGCCTTCAGGCGACGGCAGAGCAGTAGTTACGCTTATACTTAATTCTTTAAATTTCCCACTACGTCGAATTCGCTTCTTTGCTGGAAATTTATACATTCTTAACGTACAAAAAAGCCCTTCACCAAGCATGCAAAGCTTTGATAAAGGACAAATATTGAGAACGCAGCACATTTCTACACCCATTTTTGTTGGAATTTGGTTATTTCGTCGTATTCACTTTCCAACAAACGGGATACTCGGATAAAAATCGGGATGAGATCCTCATAGATAACAACATTCTCTTCCTTTGGTTGATGGACATGGGTGGTTCCGATCCATTCCGAAATAATCGAGAAGTCGTCGATTTTACCTAACGCATACATACCGAGAACAATGGCCCCTAAGCAAGAGCTTTCAAAGCTTTCCGGAATAATTACTTCATGGTTGAAAATATCAGCCAACATTTGCCGCCATAAATCCGATCTGGCAAAACCACCTGTCGCATGAATTTTATTTGGTACCCCTATTAATTCTTGAAGGGCCAACATAACTGTGTAAAGATTAAAAATAACTCCTTCCAAGACAGCCCTTATCATATGTTCCTTTTTATGATGAAGTCCGAGGCCAAAAAACGACCCTTTGGCATTGGCGTTCCACAGTGGTGCACGTTCGCCGGCCAAATAAGGATGAAAGAGAAGTCCGTCCGCACCCGGTTTGACCCGTGATGCAATTTTGGTCAAGACATCATACGGGTCGATGCCCAGTCGCTTCGCAGTTTCCACTTCACTGGAGGCAAGTTCATCGCGTACCCATCGGAAAGTCATCCCGCCGTTATTAACCGGTCCACCAACGACCCAGTGGTTTTCCGTCAATGCATAACAGAAAATCCGGCCTTTAGGATCTGTCACCGGCCTATTCGTAACTGTCCGAATGGCACCGCTCGTCCCAATTGTAACAGCAACAACACCCGGATCAATCGCACCAACACCGAGATTGGAAAGAACACCATCGCTAGCTCCTATAATAAATGGCGTGTCAGGAGATAAACCCAATTCAGCTGCCAGTTCTTGTTTAAGTCCCCGTTTTATAAAAGTGGTAGGTACCGGTTTGGATAATTGTGCTTCTGAAATGCCGGCGACCTGTAACGCTTCTTTATCCCAGGCCAGTTGTTCCAAGTTA
>Ga0310827_101885_pt1 | contig 10006 bp, 7 predicted proteins | sample WT_ome_2_FD_201309 | JGI IMG/M metagenome (GOLD analysis project Ga0310827, IMG submission 201309) | Sorghum-adapted microbial communities enriched on wild type (WT) sorghum from Joint BioEnergy Institute, Emeryville, California, United... ... | reverse complement strand
TTTAATATTCCTTGCTTTTGCCGTAAAGGTTTCGCCATTTGCCTTGAACTGTGCTTGGACCGTTTCATATTTAAACGGCGGATAAAAAATTGTTAAAAAGCGCCGAACAATTAAATCATAAGTCTTCCGCTCATCCGACGACAGATCATTTACATGGACTTTTTCCTCAGTGGGAATAATCGCATGGTGATCCGACACTTTTTCGTTATTAAATACACGTTTGGCAATCACCTTCCCTTTATTTGCCAAGAGCGGTTTGACTTCCTCTTTATAGGCGGAAGAAATGCCGGTTAACCGCTCATACATCGTTGCTTCCATATCTGTCGTTAAATAGCGGGAGTCGGTTCTTGGGTAGGTAACATATTTATGTTCCTCATATAATTTTTGTAATACGCTTAACGTCTTTTTGGCGGAAAAACCGTATCGTTTATTCGCATCCCGCTGTAATTCGTTCAGGTCATAAGGAAGCGGCTGTTGTTCCGCTTTTTCCTTTGTGTTGATCTCGGTGACAACCGCTTTTTGACCATTTAGTTTGGTAATGATTTTTTCCGCCTGTTCTTTATCGAATATCCGTTTTTCCCCGTTCTTTTCCCATTCGACTTCAAGAGAACCGCATTTTGCTTTGATGACCCAATATTTTTTCGGGACAAATTTTTGGATTTGTTTTTCCCGGTCGATAATGAGTGACAGGGTAGGTGTTTGTACCCGGCCGGCCGAGAGCGGATCCTTGTATTTTGTTGTCAATGCCCGTGACACGTTCAAACCAATCAGCCAATCTGCTTCAGCCCGGCATACAGCAGACTGATACAAATTCTCAAACTGCTCTCCGGGTTTCAACTGTTTAAATCCGTCGCGAATGGCCCGGTCTGTGACAGAAGATATCCAAAGTCGTTTGATCGGCTTTTTCCAATGAATTTTTTCGATTATCCAACGGGCAACCAGTTCACCTTCCCGCCCGGCATCAGTAGCAATGATAAGGTCTTTTATATCTTTTCGTTTTGCGAGTCCCTCAATTGCTTTAAATTGGTGGCTTGTCTGTCTGATGACCTTTAAGCCCATTTTATCCGGGATGATCGGCAAATCCTCCAGACGCCAAGTTTTATATTTCGGGTCATAGTTCTCGGGCATTTTTAGTTCCACAAGGTGACCAAGGGCCCAAGTAATGATATATTGTTTTCCCTCGATATAGGATTTATGTTTTTCACGCAAATCGAGAACACGGGCGATTTCCCGTGCAACACTCGGCTTTTCTGCGATAATTAATGATTTCATCGAATACTCCTTTCAACGTAGGTGTTGCTTGCTGGAATGAAAAATCTCTTCCTTAATAGTATAGCAAATAATTTGCGTAACAAAATACAGATGTGCCGGTTTCATTGCTTTTACCTTGACAAAGTTGACTAATTGTTAGTATAATTATTTCGAATTCGAGATATTATTATTAAAGGATCTGATACGATGAGTAACAAAAATGTGGAAAGGGACCAAGATGTTTCTTTAAAACTCTTTATCGTATTATCAAGAGCGTTTGAAGCAATTGAAAAGCAAATTGTCAAGAATGTCAAGGAATATGGACTAAATTTGACTGAATTTGCCGTTTTGGAATTGCTTTTTCATAAAGGTGATCAACCGATTCAAAAAGTCGGACAAAAAATTTTACTGGCCTCCAGCAGCATTACCTATGTTATTGATAAATTGGAGAATAAAAATTATTTAACAAGAAAAGCATGTCCGACTGATCGCCGGGTTATTTATGCTTCGATCACAGACGAGGGAAGAAAATTAATGGAAGATATTTTTCCGAAACATAAAGAGGCGATGAGCAAAATTATGGGCGGTCTCACCACTCGTGAAAAAGAACTTGTTACGGAAAAATTGAAGAAACTAGGGTTATATGCACAAGAATTATAAGAAAGCATTGTGGAATCTCCTACTTTAAAGTGGGGGATTTTTTTGTTATTAATGTATTGGTTTTGTACATGATCAGGTTGCGGCGGGAATTAGCATTATGGACAGTTTGTTCTTTTAATCGGAACCACATTTTCCTTTTTTATCGCTGAATTTGTCGCAGAGAGCCAGTCTCGGAACCACATATCACTTTTTTATCGGAAAATTTGTCGCAGAGAGCCGGTCTCGAAGCCACCTTTCACTATTTTATCGAAAAATTTGTCGCAGAGAGCCGATCTCGGAACCACATATCACTATTTTATCGAAAAATTTGTCGCAGAGAGCGGTTCTCGGAACCACATTTTCCTATTTTATCGAAAAATTTGTCGCAGAGAACTGTTCTCGGAACCACCTTTTACTTTTATATCGGAAAATTTGTCGCAGAGAGCCGGTCTCGGAACCACCTTTCACTTTTTTATCGGAAAATTTGTCGCAGAGAGCCGGTCTCAGAACCACATATCACTTTTTTATCGCAGAATTTGTCGCAGAGAGCCGGTCTCGAAGCCACCTTTCACTATTTTATCGAAAAATTTGTCGCACAGGGCGGTTCTCGGAACCACCTTTCATTTTTTTATCGCAGAATTTGTCGCAGAGAGCCGATCTCGGAACCACATTTTCCTATTTTATCGAAAAATTTGTCGCAGAGAGCGGTTCTCGGAACCACATATCACTTTTTTATTGAAAAATTTGTCGCAGAGAGCCGATCTCGGAACCACATATCACTATTTTATAGAAAAATTTGTCGCAGAGAGCGGTTCTCGGAACCACATCTCGCTTTTTTATTGAAAAATTTGTCGCAGAGAGCCGGTCTCAGAACCACATCTCACTTTTTTATCGCAGAATTTGTCGCAGAGAGCGGTTCTCGAAGCCACCTTTCACTTTTTTATCGATGAATTTGTCGCAGAGAGCCGGTCTCGGAACCACATTTCACCTTTTTATCGGAAAATTTGTCGCAGAGAGCCGATCTCGGAACCACATTTTCCTTTTTTAGCGCTGAATTTGTCGCAGAGAGCGTGCTTTATGGACAGCTCGTGCGTTTTATTTGTAAAAATCTCAAGTTTGACAGTTAAAACCACAAGAATGTTGTAATGACAGGCTTTCTTGTGGTTTTTTTGCGTCGAAAAGTGCATACTTTTTTGTTTTAGTTTTTTAAACTTTTTTCATTCACTTTTGTTCGATGATCTCCGTGTCGGTTTTAGCCCAAACACATTGTGCCGTTGATTGGTGTAGGTGGGAATATAGCCTTCTCCGGGGTATTCTAGCACGTTCGTGGCCCGCAAGGTTTGATGGAAAATTTGACAATAAGATAAAGGCTTTTACGTGTTTTTTGGATTTTTATGTGTCAAACTCCTGCATTATCACGAGTAACTAAATAAAATCAGGCTGGCAGGCTTATGTTTTTTTATTTGCAATCTTATGTAATTTTCTCCTGCAACATACATCTCTCACTAAAATTGGTGGCTTTTGATCTTTTTACCAATCTTTAACCAAAATCCCTTCCATCTTTATCTCTTCTTTATCTCATTATTTTAATCTATTAACAAGCATAGAAACAGAAGAAAGAGGTTTTCACATGAGGATGCTTAAGCTATTTACTTTTCTAGCGTGTTTTATAGCAATTTCTTTTGTGATTCAAGGTTATTTTAACCATAATCATGAAAAGTCAAAAGCAAAAAATTCTATTGTAAAAAGTCATCAAACAGATTTGGAATTTAAAAAGTTTGAGGTCGATGAAGAGTTGAATTCACCAAATGATGAAAAAACGGTTTACCTAACGTTTGATGATGGTCCTACATCAGCGACAACCCATATTTTAAACACCTTACACGAGTTTAATGCTAAAGCAACATTTTTCATGCTGGAACCTTCTATGAAGGAATTTCCTGAGGCTGTACACAAAATCGTTGAGGAAGGACATGGTGTAGGTTTACACGGAGTGACTCACAATAAAACTCTTTTTTATAAATCTGAAAAATCTGCTCTCAATGAAATGACAACTGCCCAGGAGACACTTGAACAAATTACAGGAATCAAAACCAATCTTATTCGAACACCTTATGGTAGTGTTCCGTATTTAACTGAATCTTATAGAAAGGTTCTAGATAGGCATGGATTTAAATTATGGGATTGGAATGTTGACAGCAACGACTGGTCGTTATCTGGTAAAAAATATGTTAATACGGTTATTAGACAAATAGAGAAGCTGATAGATGCAGGAGAGACACCAATTATCCTTATGCATGATAAAGAAAATACGGCTAACCAACTATATAATCTATTAACCTATCTAACAGAACATGGATTTCAAATGAAAAAAATTGAAGAAAATACAAAACCGTACAATTTTAATTGTTATGATCGCTGTCGTCAACTATCAACATAGAATTAACACCTAAGGAGGAGAAAGAAGTGAATAAAAAGATTAGATTTTCCATTTTCAGTGTATTAGTCATAGTAGTTGTATTTAGTTTTACAATCCATCATGGACCTTTTTCTCATTCAAAAGAGAATATTTCACAAGCAAAAAGAGAACAACTTAATAAAGAAAAAGCTCGATCAGTTAAAGATTCGTCAGATAAAAAGTACAAAATAGTACTTGATCCGGGACATGGGGGTAAAGACCCCGGGTCTATTGGTTTCTCTGGTTCATATGAGAAAGATTTTACGTTAAGCCTTGCGAAGAAGGTCTATCATTTACTGGAGGAAGAAAAGCAAATAGAAGTTTATATGACACGCGATAAGGATACTTTCCTTTCAACGGAAACAAAAATAAGGCCAAAATATGCGAATGATCTAGGGGCAGATTTATTTGTTTCTATACATGCAAATACGTTTACTGATCCATCAGCTTCCGGCACAGAATCCTTTTATTACAATCAAAATTCGTTATCATTAGCAAAAATTATGCAAAAACATGTAGTTGAGGCAACGGGTTTTAAAGATCGTGGAGTGAAAAAGGAAAACTATTTTGTTTTAAAAGACACTACTATGCCAGCTACATTACTAGAAATAGGCTATATAACGAATCCGGAAGACGAACAAGCAATGTTAACGAGTGAATTTCAGCAATCTGTGGCAGAATCTATCAGTGAGGCGATAAAAGAGTATTTAAAAATAGATTAATAGAAATAAAGTGGACCGGCGAACTCCGGTCCACAGACTCTTAGGGGCATTTTGGGTACGACCTTTTCCCATATAGATATCCGTTGGGCTCTCCAACAGCATTCCGTATATTCAATGCAGATAGGTAGAAGGCTTAGGCAATTTTCTCTCTGGGGGGCCTTTCAATCCGGATGCCCTTTTTATAAAATATCTATCCTTTTTTATTCAAATAAAAGTAAAACAGCACACCATGTTCCGTATTTTGCACACCATACTGTGCACCATGCAGTTCTAATATATTCTTTGAAATGGCAAGTCCAAGTCCAGTTCCACCTTCCGAGCGCCTGCGCGACATATCTCCTCGATAAAAACGATCCCATATTTTCTCTAAATGATCCTCTGCGATATGGGTTCCATTATTTTCCACAGATACCTTTACACGCTCATTCTCTTCAATTGTAGAAATATTAATGCTTCCATTTTCTGGCGTATAACGAATCGCATTGGTAATAAAGTTTGTCAAAACTTGTTCTATTCGACGTTGATTGGCTACTACCTCCATTCTAGAAAGTTGAGTATGAACATGTAATTGCTTATTTGTTATGTCTAAAGCTAACTGCTCGCATATATACTCAATAACTTCATCAATATGGAATACATCCATTTTCATTCTATACGTACCAGATTCAAATTTTGCTAATTCGAGCATATCAACAATGAGCAGATCCATTTTATCTACTTCTTTTGCCATTGCTTTAAAATAATAATCTTTTTTATTACTCGCAACACCATCTTCCAAAATGGAGATGCAGCTTTTCATAATACTTAAAGGTGTCTTCAACTCATGTGAAACACCAGAAATAAATTCTTTACGTGTATTTTCTAGTTGTTTTTCTTTTTCTATATCTTGTTTTAATTGAGCAATATGTGAATGCAAAGTAGCAGAGAGTGTATTAATATTATGTGATAAAGTACCAATTTCATCCTTCGATCTAATCGGTATTATCTCAGAAAAATCCAAATTAGCCATCTTGTTTGTCGTATCATTTATTTGTAACAACGGTTTAGCGATCTTTTTTGAATAATAAAATGAAACTAGAACAATTAGAAACAGCACAAAAATAATTAAGTATATATAATAATTCTGTAACATTTGTACAGCTTCATCTACTGGTTGGAATGAGGTCATAGAAAAAATATACGTTGTTTCACCAGCTGCATCTTTTATAGGGCTAATTAATATTTTGTATTTAATGTTATTTTCCTCATAGTCTATTTTTTTAACATCGCTATTATGATTTTCATTTAAAATCAGGTTTGCTTGAAATTGTTTTATTCTTTCGATAAACAGACGATTCGTATAAATGTTTGAGCCTGCAGTTCTTACTGGTAATTGTAATTTCTTAATCTCTCCACTTAAAAAAAACTCTGAGCTTTCTTTAGGTTTAGGGGTTTGTTCCTCTTGAGCTGTTTTGCCAAATAACTTTTCTGATAGCTGTTTACTCTCTAACACAGCATCCTTTTTTTCTACTGAAATAGCAGGAACAATTGCATTTTCTTTTTCAAGCTTATCCAATAGCATCTTATTCTCAAAGGCCACATTCATGTCTTCTATTGTTAAAATAGTAGGAACAATTGTATTATCTTTTTTAATCGCATCTATCAAAATGCGATTTCCCTGTTCTAAATTAAACTTTTCCCTTTCGATATCCTCAAGACTAATGAAGCTATACAACGGGATGGTAATGTCACGATTGGAGAAATCCTTATTTGAGGAATCATCTAAATGAATGATTACAGAAAAATCATTGGCGTATTTAATATTACCCTTATTATCTAGTGATGTAATCCATGTATTATTTTTTCTGTAAAAATCCTGCTCTAGTTTTTGAATGGTAGGTACATCTTCTCCAGCCTTTAAGTAGGCCTTCTTAAAAGAATGAATACCTTCTTCAATATCATTAATCTTTTGGTTAGCATAATACTGCTTAAAAAATAGAGTCTGTCCAATAAACATAATGGACAAAGTGAGCATGCATAGTAGTGTGGTTAACAGAAATAATTTCGTTACAATTCCAACTTTCATGGCTGCTCCTCAAATTTATAACCAGCACGAATTACTGTTACAATATGATCTGCTTTAAGACCCAATTTGTGACGTAAATTGCGGATATGACTATTAACTGTACGGTCGTCACCGGCATACTCATAGCCCCAAATTTTTGTGATTAGTTGTTCTCTTGTAATAATAATCCCCTGATTTTGCATTAAATGCGTTAATATTTCAAATTCCGTATATGTCAAATTAATATTTTCACCATCCACTGTAACTGTACGTGAAGGGAAATGGACATGGATACCACTCTTCATTAAGTTATCTTCATTAGGCAATTTACCTGTAGTAGAATATCGACTTTTCATTAAACGTTTTACTCTTGCTAACAAAATGGGTGGACTGTATGGTTTTGTCACATAATCATCTGCTCCTAATTCAAAACCAAGTAATGTATCGTCTTCATCTGCACGCGCCGTCAACATAATAATCGGCACATTGGATGATTTACGAATTCGTTTGCAAACAGACCATCCATCTATTTCAGGCAGCATAATATCCAATATAATTAAATGAATTTCATGTTTTTCAAATATTGCTAAAGCCTCATTTCCGTCTACTGCCTCAAAAACCTCATATCCTTCGTTTAATAAATAATCTTTCATGATTTCCCGTAATATATCTTCATCTTCTACAATTAAAATCGTTTTTCGCATTATTTTCCCTCACAATGTCTATAAGGTTATTACCTTTGCAAGAATATCATAAAGATGTAAAGATGAGATAAAGAAGTATAAGCTACTTGATTTTTTATATAGTATAAGAGAGTATAAAAATACAAGTAAATAACTTGGGAATAGTTTTATTGTCTAGCTCCGAGCGCCAGCGACTGAGAAACTAGCATCTCTGCTCCTGCGCCATAGCCTATTCGAGGAAGCGGATGTTCAGCTCGTCGCAAAGCTTCATGAAGTATTTCAAGGAAGATTACTCATGAAGTTCACTCAAGTAGTAGCTTCACTACGATAAGTCAACATCGGCTCATGCCTCGCCGTGTTTCCTTTTCCTCGAAAAAGCTAATCGCTTTTTCTTCGTGCGATGCCTATTCGAGGAAGCAAATCTGTTCTCATTGCGGGGCGCTCCAGTTTGTACGTCGCTAAGCGGGCGCTCTGCGCTTTTCTTATTATAACAGACATTATTCATGTTACCCATGCCCAAAAAATGACATGTCAACAATAAACTGAACTAATTGTTATAGGGAGCAAGCATCATGTGTAGCTTTAGAATAGAGTTTGATTAAAAATACCCACTATTTCTGTAATAAATAATTGAAAATGATTATCAATATCACTATAATGGAAGTGGTTTTAAACGAGCTGTATACAAATAGTGGAAAATACTGAAACTACCAAAAGAGGCAGTATGTTATTCCGGAAAGGAGATGCACATGGCAAAATCAAAAGCCGATCCAACTTACCAAAAAACAGAGGACCATTCCGAATATGTGGAAGTGTGGGAGGATGTTGTAAGCATTAAAGACCTGGTGATTTCTTTAATTATCTGCAGTATCATGACCCTCGGGGCATATTTACTGGCTCCGAATGATCCGCCGAAACCGTTATTTTTTGGATTGTCGGGTGCATTAATCGGGTTTATCATATGCAGTGTTATCATAAAACCAAAACGAAATTTAATCGAAACAGAGGAAGGTAAATAGATGGATGCGAATCTGCTTATACAAATGCTTATTGCCGCCATTCTTGGTACGGCAATTTATACAATTATTGGCATCGTCCCCGGTACAGACGAAACGGCAGTTATTGCGCCGATTACTTTAGCCATTGTATTGGCCGGTGTTGAACCGATTGTTGTCCTTACCTTTTATATGGCTGCGGTTATTGCACATAAATTAACAGATTCGGTGCCGGTTGCCGTTGCCGGGATACCCGGTGGAGTGATGGCGACACCAATGGTTGAGCATGCCCTCGTTTTAAAAAAATATGGACAATCAGAAACGAGTATAAAGAAAATGATGTCCGGTTCCGTAATCGGTACCCTCGTTTCTGTTCCGGTCAGTTTATTATTGGCCAGTGTATTAGTTCCTTTTGCTGAACGGATCAATGATTATGCGAACCCGATTTTGTTTGCCGGGGCGGTTTTGTTAGCTTTACTTTCAACCAATCGCTGGTTGGCTTTGATAATCATCATCCCCTTTGCTTTACTGATACAAGGACTCAGACACTTATATTGGGACCTTGGAATTGTACCGGAAGACAAAAATGTGTTTATCTCTTTTTTTCTCGGCATTACCATTGGCCCTGTCATTGTCACACTGCTGGACTTATTAAGTAAAGAAAGAAGAAAACAACTTATCCGCCATCATCATAAAGAAATCATTTTAAAAAAATCAGCAAAAGAGAAGGGATTCCCGAACCCTTTTAAAATTTTATCGAAAAAAGAAGTCGGGATGAGCTCCTTTGCATCGCTCATCGGTACCATTACATTTATGTTCAGTGCGGTTGGAGTGACGACACTTGTCGGCGAATTATTTTCAAAACAAGAAAAAGAACCGGTGAAAAGGTCATCCCTTGCCATTAGTTGTATGGAGGCTCTGGCAAATGCTACGTATATTGCCGGGTCATTAATCCCGTTGATTGCTTTAGGGTTTCCACTCTCTTCCGTGGCGCTCGGCCCTGCCAATCCGTTGTTCAATGCACCGCCTGTATTCACATTGGAACATAATTTGCATCATATTTTATCGTTCTCTGATTTTCTTTGGGCGATTTTTATAGGTGTGGGTATCTCTTTATTTTTCACCTATGTCATTATAATTAAATACGCCAATGAAATTTGTGCCTTTGTCTTTAAATGGATTCCCCATGAAGCCATTTTGGGATTATTTGTTGC
>Ga0310827_101882_pt1 | contig 10010 bp, 10 predicted proteins | sample WT_ome_2_FD_201309 | JGI IMG/M metagenome (GOLD analysis project Ga0310827, IMG submission 201309) | Sorghum-adapted microbial communities enriched on wild type (WT) sorghum from Joint BioEnergy Institute, Emeryville, California, United... ... | reverse complement strand
GCACGATTGAATTGCCAACCTATATGAAAATCGAAAAATATCAACATGTGATGCATATTGTTTCAGAAGTAAAAGGCAAGCTGAGAGAAGAATTTACTAGCATTGACGCTTTAATTTCGTGTCTGCCGGCAGGAACGGTTTCCGGAGCACCGAAAATCAGGGCCATGCAAATTATTAATGAGCTAGAGAACAAAAAACGAGGCGTATATGCCGGGGGGATTGGGTATATCAATTTTAATTTCGATATGAATATTGCCCTGGCCATTCGTTCCCTTGTTGTCAAAGATGGAAAGGCGCATTTACAAGCGGGAGCGGGTATTGTTTATGACTCTGATCCGGAAGCGGAATATATGGAAACGATGAATAAAGCGAAGTCATTAATGGAGGTGGCGGGCAGTGTACTTATTGATTGATAACTATGATTCTTTCACATATAACTTATATCAATATTTTTCCGAGCAAAAAGTGAATGTAAAAGTAGTTCGTAATGATCAAATTTCAATAAAGGAAATAGATGCATTAAAACCGGAAGCAATCATTATTTCTCCCGGACCCGGTACGCCTGAAGAAGCGGGAATTTGTATCGAAACAGTGCAACGTTTTTACCAATCTGTCCCGATTTTAGGTGTTTGTTTAGGACATCAAACCATTGCGGTGGCATTAGGGGGTAAATTAAGGCAGGCCAAGGAAATTAAGCACGGAAAAACTTCCTTTATATCTCATAATGGTCAAGGGGTATTTACTGATTTACCGGAGCCGGTGGAAGTCATGCGCTACCATTCTCTTGTCATTGATGAACAAGTTATCCCGGATTCACTGAAGATTGTTGCCAAATCCATTGATGATCATGAAATCATGGCTGTTCAACATCGACAATTCCCAACTTATGGAATCCAGTTTCATCCGGAATCGATTGGTACAGAAGTAGGCAAACAAATGATTCGTAACTTTTTACAAAAATCAAGAGAGGAGATTATAAGATGAAAGCTTATTTGGAGAAGTTGATTAGCGGTGAAGATTTGACTTTTGAAGAAATGAAAGAAGTAACGGAATACTGTCTGGAAAAAGCGACCGATTCAGAAATCGCCGCCTTACTGACTGCCATGCAGGCAAAAGGAGAGACGGCTGAGGAAATTGCCGGAATCGTTGATGTCATTTTAGCAAAGTCCACTTTTAAAATACCTGTCATTACTGATGCAATCGATAATTGTGGTACAGGTGGCGATAAATCTTTCAGTTTCAATATTAGTACCACGTCCGCATTTGTCATTGCCGGAGCCGGAATTAAGGTTGCCAAACACGGAAACCGTAGCATTACAAGTAAATCTGGCAGTGCCGATGTGCTGGAAGCCTTAGGAGTCTCCTTAACCCTTTCAAAAGAACATGTTGAAGAATTATTGCAGGAAAATAACATTGCATTTTTATTTGCACCCAATGTTCATTCGTCATTAAAACCATTTACAAAAGTAAGAAGAGAACTTGGTATTCGAACGGTTTTTAATATTATCGGACCTTTAACAAACCCTGTTCATTTGAACGCTCAATTACTTGGTGTTTACGACAAAACATTTCTGAAAATGTTGGCAACAGCATTGAATCGATTAGGCAGAAAGAGAGCGGTCGTGATTAATGGGGCCGGCAATCTCGATGAAGCAACCCTTGCCGGTAATAATCATCTCGTTTTCTTAAATAATGGAGAAATCACTTCCTTTACGTTGTCACCGGAAGATGTCAATTTGCCAACCTATGCAAAGGAAGAGATTCGCGGGGGAACTGCACAGGAGAATGCAGACATTTTATTGAGCGTACTAAAGGGGAAAAAGAGTGCTTATTATGATACGGTGTTGCTGAATGCCGGACTGGGAATTTTTGCGAGTGGAAAAGTTAACTCGATTCAGGATGGAATTGAGAAGGCAAGGGAAAGCATCGAGTCGGGCGCCGCGTTGAAGCGGTTGGAATACTTAATTGATTACAGTAAAAAAGTTCCGAGCGGGGTGTCCTAAAGATGACCATATTAGATGAAATTATTGCAAAGAAAAAAGACGAGATAAAGGCATTAACCGGTCAAACCTTTCAACCGGTTGCCTATGAATCTGTCCCGACTTTTCAAAGTTTAGTAGCTGCTTCCTCACAAATGAACATTATTGCTGAAATTAAGCGGTCATCACCATCAAGAGGAGCGATAAACACAACGGTTGACCCCGTAGTTCATGCAAAAAGGTATGAGGCACTTGGTGCAAAGGCAATTTCTGTTTTAACGGACCAAGCTTTTTTTAACGGTTCAATTGAAGATTTGATTCAAGTGCGGAAAGCCGTCCAGCTACCACTATTATGTAAAGATTTTATGATCGATTCGGTGCAAATAGATCGGGCAAAAGCTGCAGGGGCAAACATTATTTTATTAATTGTAGCGGCTCTATCGGATGCCCAACTGGCTGAATTGTACCAATATGCAGTTGGAAACGACTTGGAAGTGCTTGTGGAAGTGCATGATGAGGAAGAAATGGAACGGGCATTGCGGCTGGAACCGGAAATAATCGGCATCAATAACCGCAATTTAAAAACGTTTGAGGTAAACTTGGCCACAACGGAAAGGCTTGCTTCGATGGTTCGCGGTATGAAGACGATTTTAATCAGTGAAAGTGGTATGAAGCAACAAGAAGATGTTGTGCGTGTTCGGAATGCCGGGGCGAATACTGTTTTAGTCGGCGAAACGTTTATGCGGGCGGAAAATTTGGAAGAAACTTTTAAATCGTTTCAGATTTCATTATTTCAAAATATAAACTGAAAAAATTTGCCCCACCTTAACGGACAGGGAACCCCCTACTGATGGAAGTGTCACTTTATGAAAGAAAAGATTTTGCAGGAAAGGGAGTGAGCGAAAATGCTTGTAAAAATATGCGGTATTCAAACTTTGGAAGTAGCCAAGGCAGCAGTTCAAGGGGGCGCTGATTTTATCGGATTCGTTTTTGCAGACAGCCGGAGAAGAATCACCCCTGAAACAGCCCGGAAAATTGCTAACGAATTGCCGAAACAAGTAAAGAAGGTAGGTGTATTTGTTAATGAAACGGTTGAAATAATGACTGAGATTGCGAACATGGTTGGCTTGGATTTTTTGCAACTTCATGGCAATGAGCCGGCAAGTGTAGCCGAAAAACTCCCATTACCGGTTATCAAAGCATTTTCAGCCAATTCAATCAGTCCGTCTGAAATAAGGTCTTACCCTTGTGAATATTACTTGATTGATAGTCCAAAAGGAAAATATCACGGTGGAACCGGGAAAACATTTGATTGGAAGATGGCAAAGGATTTCGAGTTGGACCATCGCAAACTTATTTTGGCGGGAGGTTTGACACCTGATAATGTCCGGGAGGCAATTACGGTTGTGGGTCCGGTTGGGGTTGATGTTTCCAGTGGTGTAGAGACAGATGGGAAAAAAGATACGGAAAAAATTTGCGGATTTATTAAGCAAGCAAAATCGACGGGAAAGGATGAGTTCATTGACAACTTATACAATGCCAGATAAAACAGGACGATACGGAAATTTTGGCGGGAGATTTGTGCCGGAATTATTAATGCCGGCATTACTGGAACTGGAGGAAGTCTATGAAACAGCAAAAAATGATCCTGCGTTTTTACAACAAGTGGAATATTATTTAAAACAATATGTCGGGAGGGAAACACCGCTTTATTTTGCCGAGCAGTTGACGAAAAAGCTCGGCGGACCGCAAATTTATTTAAAACGGGAAGATTTAAACCATACCGGTGCCCATAAAATTAATAATACAATTGGTCAGGCACTGTTGACGCTGAGGATGGGCAAGAAAAAAGTGGTTGCTGAAACAGGTGCGGGACAACACGGGGTAGCTACTGCAACGGTCTGTGCCCTTTTCGGATTAGAATGTATCGTGTTTATGGGTGTTGAAGATATTGAACGACAAAAATTGAATGTCTTTCGCATGGAAATGTTGGGGGCTGAAGTAAGAGGCGTATCCAGTGGCAGCGGGACATTGAAGGATGCCACCAACGAAGCATTACGTTACTGGGCAGCTCATGTGACCGATACCCACTATATACTAGGTTCTGCAGTTGGTCCGCATCCGTTTCCGCTGATCGTTCGTGATTTCCAGTCGGTGATCGGGAAAGAAACAAAACGGCAAATCGTTGAACAAACAGGAAAGTTACCGGATGCTGTCGTCGCTTGTGTCGGTGGGGGAAGCAATTCAATCGGTATGTTTTATCCGTTTATTGAAGACGAGTCCGTTAAACTATATGGTGTTGAAGCGGCAGGAAAAGGTGTGGATACCAATTTGCACGCGGCTACACTAACAAAAGGGGACGTCGGAATTTTGCACGGAACCTTGTCAAAACTTTTACAAGATGAACATGGGCAAGTAACAGAAGCCTTCTCGATATCGGCAGGACTGGATTATCCGGGAGTCGGTCCGGAACATAGTCATTTACATGAAACGAAGCGAGTCACATATGAAGCCGTAACGGATGAAGAAGCACTGGACGCCTTTCAATTTTTAACAAAAACGGAAGGGATTATTCCGGCGTTGGAAAGTGCCCATGCAGTTGCTTATGCGGTGAAACTGGCAAAAACGATGTCGTCGGATGAAACTATGGTCATTTGTTTATCCGGTCGGGGTGACAAAGATGTGGAACAAGTAAAAAGCCGATTGGAGGGAAGATAAATGGGTAAGGAACGGATTGAGCAAAGATTTACCGAAAAACTTGCGAATGGTGAAAAATTATTTATTCCTTACATTATGGCGGGAGACGGTGGCCTTGATGTGTTGGAGGAACGGATCCGCTTTTTAACTGAATGTGGGGTTGCGGCGATTGAATTGGGGATTCCATTTTCTGACCCGACTGCCGATGGACCAACGATTCAAAAGGCGGGGATCAGAGCATTAAAAAATGGAACAACTTTAGCGGCTGTTTTGGAAATGCTTGAAAGTTTTAAAACAAGAAGAGAAGTTCCCATCATCCTTATGACGTATATAAATCCAATATTTCACTACGGTTTGGAACGATTTGCCGAAGCTTGTGTGCGGGCCGGTGTTGATGGTGTGATTATTCCGGATGTTCCATTGGAAGAGGAAGATTTGATTGCCGGATTTTTGCGTAAAAATGGGATTGCATTTATTCGCCTTGTAGCATTAACGAGTCCAAAAGAGCGAGTTGTTGAAATTGCTCGCCGTTCAGAAGGGTTCTTGTATGCAGTTTCGGTTATGGGGACAACCGGTGTGAGGCAACATCATGATGAGCATGTAAAAGCGTATTTGCAAACATTAAAAGACATAAGTGCTGTCCCGGTTTTGGCAGGATTCGGGGTTTCCAATGGGGAACAAGCCCGTGACCTCGGCGCATATTGTGACGGGGTTATCGTTGGCAGTAAAATTGTTGATTTGTTCAATGAGGGAAAAATAAAGGAGATTCAAGAATTGATTGAAGAAAGTTTGATGACCCGGTCGAAAGCTTAGCAATAAGTAACATGGCACCAACCTTCATAAAAAAACCCTTCTAACAAGTTGTTTGTCAACTTTTAGAAGGGTTATGTTTTGTTTGAATAAACCTTTTGTGATGTATTTGTGTTCCGAAAATCCGAAAGCGTTTCGTAAATCTAAGCCTTTTGCAATGTTTTTGTTTTGCTTTCTTTAGCCACTTCCACAAAAAGCTCAAGAAAGCGGGAATCATCTGTCAATTCCGGATGAAAGGCTGTCGTTAATAAATGGCCTTGTCTGGCAGCAACAATATGACCTTCCACCTCTGCCAATACTTCTACTCCATCGCCAACTTTTTGAATATACGGTGCACGAATAAAAACAGCATGGAAAGGAGAATCAAATCCGGCAACTTCAAGGTCGGCTTCAAAACTTTCCCGCTGACGACCAAAGGCATTTCTTTTAACAACAATATCCATGAGGCCAAGATGGACAACTTCTGAACCTTCAAGCTCTTTTGCTAAAAGAACCATCCCGGCACAAGTACCGAATATCGGTTTCTGCTCTTTGGAAAATTGTTTCAACGGCTCAAAAAATCCGTATTGGTCAATTAATTTTCGCATAGTGGTACTTTCTCCGCCGGGGAAAATAAGTCCGTCAATTTCATTTAGTTGAGAAGGTCGCTTCACAATGATTGCGTGAATTCCTAGTGATTCCACTTGTTTCACATGTTCTTCAACGGCTCCTTGTAACCCTAAAACACCTATTGTTACATCACTCACTTATCTCACTTCCTTTACATTGGGCTATGATTTAGTTTGTTTAAGAATCATAACCCGAGGTTTTCCGTTCGTTATGAAAGGGATTATTTAGCATCTTTAAGTGACCTTACCAACCGCGTTCTTGCATTCTTTCTTCGGCAGCCAATGTCGAAATTTCAATTCCTTTCATGGGTGTGCCGAGATCTTTAGACAGTTTGGCAATTAAATCATAGTCTTGATAATAAGTCGTTGCCTGAACGATGGCACTGGCAAATTTCTCCGGTGTTTCCGATTTAAAAATACCGGAACCGACAAAGACACCGTCAGCACCTAATTCCATCATCAATGCCGCATCAGCCGGTGTTGCCACGCCACCTGCTGCAAAATTAACAACCGGAAGGCGACCGGCCTCCTTAATTTGTTTCAACACTTCAAATGGGGCACCGAGATTTTTTGCCTCGGTCATGAGTTCGTCATCGTTCATATTTACTACTTTACGAACCTGTGCATTGACTTTGCGAATATGACGTACGGCTTCAACAATGTTACCGGTTCCGGGTTCACCTTTTGTCCGAAGCATGGCAGCCCCTTCACCAATCCGGCGGGCAGCTTCCCCCAGATCACGGCAGCCACAAACAAACGGAACGGTAAACTCACTTTTTAAAATATGAAACTCATCGTCAGCCGGAGTCAGCACTTCACTTTCATCAATATAATCAACGCCCATAGCTTCCAAAACTCGCGCTTCAACAATATGACCGATTCGAGCTTTAGCCATAACCGGTATTGATACGGCATTCATCACTTCCTCAATAATCCGAGGATTTGCCATTCTCGCTACACCGCCTGCTGCACGAATATCCGATGGAACCCGTTCTAAAGCCATTACAGCAACCGCGCCGGCAGCTTCCGCAATTTTTGCTTGTTCCGCATTGACCACGTCCATAATGACGCCGCCTTTTTGCATTTGCGCCATTCCTCTTTTGACTTTATCTGTACCAACTAATTTCTCCATTTCCCCCACTCCATTTCTTTTAATTATTCTTTTGCATTAACGGTGACAAATCTTTCCCATAAGGCTTAGGAAAATAAAGAAGCAAAGGTAGAAGATAAGTGCCCGTAAAATGCCCTGTTGGTTTGAACAATGTTTTAATATATTGCATTTTTAGAAGTTTACTATATTATAGAAAGTACCTGATCCCATTAAAAGTGTCAGTTTTTATAAAATTAACCATGCCAGTGAGGTGTTTAAAATGGATATGTTATCCATTCATATTGAACGTAATAGTGATACGCCCATTTACGAACAGTTATACATTTATATAAAAAAAGAAATTGCTTCTGGAAAAATAACTTTTGGTGAAAAATTGCCTTCCAAACGCAAATTGGCCGAGTTTCTAAAAATAAGTCAAAATACAGTGGAAACCGCTTATGAACAATTGGTGGCAGAAGGGTATGTGGAAAGTGTTCCGAGAAAAGGTTATTTTGTCCAAGCCTATGAGGATTTAGAGTATGTTCAAAAGGAAATGACAAATACATCTCGTGAGCAACAACCCATTATACAAATGAAGTATCACTTTCATCCGGGCTGGGTGGATACCGAACATTTCCCCTTTGAAAAATGGCGCAAATATGCAAAGCAAACAATGGAAAAAGAAAACCGGCATTTATTGTTAGCAGGAAATCTACAGGGCGAATATGAGTTGAGAAAGGAAATTTGTCAATATTTATTTCAAGCAAGGGGTGTTCATTGCAGCCCCGAACAAATTGTCATCGGTGCCGGTTTAGAAATTTTATTGCAACAATTAATACTATTGCTTGATAAACGGACCGTCTATGGTGTGGAAGATCCGGGCTATCATGTCATTTCTCATCTGCTGAAAAAGTATGAGTATCATGTTCTCCCGCTTGAGGTTGATGAGGAAGGAGTGAACGTGGGAGAAATTGAAGAAAAGCATATTGATGTCATTTATGTTACACCGTCGCACCATTTCCCATACGGGTCGATTCTTTCCGTAAACCGGCGTACAAAGCTGTTGAACTGGGCTGCAGCAAGACCCAATCGTTTTATTATTGAGGATGACTATGACAGTGAATTTCGCTATAGCGGAAAGTCCATTCCGTCACTGCAAAGCATGGATCAAAACGGGAAAGTAATTTATTTGGGAACATTTTCAAAATCATTAATGCCTTCCATCCGAATCAGTTACATGGTCCTGCCTGATTCGTTATTGCAAAAATATAAAAAAGAACTCACCTTTTATCAATGTTCCGTTTCGAGAATTGATCAGCATATTCTAACCGAATTTATGCGAAATGGGGACTTTGAAAAACATTTGAATCGAATGCGGAAAATATACCGGCGAAAGTTAGAAATGGTACTTGATTTACTTAAACCGTATCAAGAATTAACGGTGTCCGGTGCTCATTCCGGATTTCACCTCGTTTTAGGAGTAAATAACGGGTTAAAGGAAAAAGAACTTGTCAATCGTGCACTTCAGGCAGGACTTAAAGTGTATCCTGTTTCGGCTTATTCTATTATTAAAAGAGAGGAAACCTTGCCAAAAATTGTTCTCGGATTTGCCGGAATTCCAGAAAATGAATTAGGCACAGCCATTAAATTGTTGTTAAAAAGTTGGAAGATATTTTAATTTAAGGGATCAGAAAAGAAATATTGTTTGATTTAAAATGAGTAGGCTTACTAAAACATTTACAGCTTTATTAGAACGACTGCCTTTTTCAATATAAAGTACAGCAAATCTCTATTCGTTAATTCAGTAAAAAATATGTTTATAGAAATACTCAGCCCGCTATTATGAAGTTTTCCTGTGACATAGTCGGGAAGTTCCTAATTCTAAAGATTTTTGAACTGTTTGTTGACTTGGTTAAACAAGGATTACTACCCATACTTATTAACTGCACTAAGTATAAGTAATTTAAATAATAAAAAGGAATTTAATGGAAAATCAGTGTCCAGCATTTTGATGATGGAAGATTCATAGTTACGTTTTATACTTTGAAAATCAAGGTTTTTCCCTAGAGAACGTGATTAAATCTAAGCCAAATATTTTTCCTGATTGTCGTTGCATAAATACTGTACTAAGGCCTAAGGGGATCCCCAAAATAAAGACTTATAATAATTAATAAAGCAAATATCAAAACGAATATCATTAGTTGAATAAGAATTCGATTCTCTTCTTTTTTTCTTTTCATTTCGTCTTTATAAAGTTTTTGAATTCTTTTCTTATAACTATACTTCATCAAATCACTTCCCACTGATTTATGATTATAGTGAAAAAACTTATTTCTTTTCAAATTAAGTCATAATTTTGTTAGTATAATGAAACACTAACAAAATTATGATCTTTTTTCAAGAAGGGTATAAATTGATTAAAATTGATAGTCTAATCATACCAATCAGTTACTACACTATCAAACGGATAAGTCAACTTACTTAAATACAGTTTAGCTTTGTTATTATCTCCATCAACAGCATTCTGAACGTCAAAAATCACTTCAAAGTACCAGCCTCATTTGGTAATTCAAAAAATGATATTTCCTAATCCCATGCAGGATCCTCTTCATATAATTTATACAACCATTTAGCTGAACCTGGTATTGGTTGTGTTATATATATCATTAAATCTCCACAGCCTGAATTAAATACTTTTGATTTGAATTTAAATGTAGAAGAACCAAGGTAATCCGACTCACCTGCTCCAAACGGAACAAAAATGTTATTAAAATAATTAATATAATCAGAAACCTCTCTGATCTTCGGCACGATTATTGGATGCTC
>Ga0310827_101876_pt1 | contig 10032 bp, 10 predicted proteins | sample WT_ome_2_FD_201309 | JGI IMG/M metagenome (GOLD analysis project Ga0310827, IMG submission 201309) | Sorghum-adapted microbial communities enriched on wild type (WT) sorghum from Joint BioEnergy Institute, Emeryville, California, United... ... | reverse complement strand
CGTTCGCGTTTGCTTTTTCTCATCGATTCGTTACACCGTCCGATTTTATGACTAGGTACTAAAAGTAATATATAATATCAAAAACCGGAATGCAAGCAGAAAAAAGTGAAAAGCGTCCACATTTTGCCGAAAACCGTTATTCATGCTTAGTCCGCCGTGAAGCCCAAATCGATGCTCCGAAAAAAAAAGACGCCCATAAAAAACAGCGGGGCGCGCATGCACCCCGACCGCCTCACCGTTCGTCTATCAATCTAGTTTTTCCCCATCAAGCACGCCGGACGCTTCCAGTTCGGCCCGCAACCCGGCGTACGCCTCATCGCGCCAAAACGCAGCGGACGAAACGAGCTTGGCCGCATCGCGGCGGGCGACTTCTAAAATGCGGTAATCATGCACCGGGTCGCCGAATTGGAATTCCGGGAGTCCGCTTTGTTTCGTGCCAAAAAAATCACCCGGTCCGCGCAGCTCTAGGTCTTTCTCCGCAAGCACGAACCCGTCCGTCGTTTCCGTCATAATGTGCATTCGTTCTTTGCCGATTTCCGACTTCGGATCCGCGATTAAAATACAGTACGACTGGGCATCACCGCGCCCGACCCGGCCGCGCAATTGGTGAAGTTGGGCAAGTCCAAATCGCTCAGCATCATAAATGACCATCACTGTCGCGTTCGGAACGTTCACTCCAACTTCAACGACGGTCGTTGAAACGAGTACGTGGATGCGGTTTTCGCTGAACGCTCGCATGACGGCTTCTTTTTCATCGGCCGACAACCGGCCGTGCATGAGGCCGACTTCATATTTTCCACGGTAGTAATAGACGAGCTGACTATGGACATCAATGGCGTTTTGCACATCCAATTTTTCCGACTCTTCAATGAGCGGGCAAATCACATATGCTTGATGACCGCGCCGCAGTTCTTTTTCAATAAAATCAAGCACACGAGCAAACTGGTTATGCTTCACCCAATACGTCTCCACTTTTTTTCGTCCGGCCGGCATTTCATCGAGCACTGAAACATCCATATCGCCAAACGCTGTGATGGCGAGTGTGCGTGGGATGGGCGTCGCCGTCATCATCAACACATCCGGCGCGTGTCCTTTCTCACGCAAAACACGGCGCTGCTCGACGCCGAATCGGTGCTGTTCATCGGTAATGACGAGACCGAGCTGGCGGAACTGCACTCCCTCTTGAATTAAGGCGTGTGTACCGATGACAATATCCACCGTCCCGTCCTCCAATTTCGCAAGCAGCTCTTTGCGCCGTTTTCCTTTCACCGAACTTGTCAACAGCTCGACTGTCACGCCTGTATCAGCAAACAACTCTGCAAGCGAGCGGGCGTGCTGTTCAGCCAAAATTTCCGTCGGCACCATCAGCGCCCCTTGAAACCCGGATAACACGGCGGCATAGAGCGCAACTGCGGCAACAACTGTCTTGCCGGAGCCGACGTCTCCTTGCAAAAGCCGGTTCATTTGCCTCGGTGCACGCATATCATCTAAAATTTCCCTGATGACGCGCCGCTGAGCGTTTGTTAACGAAAACGGCAACCCGGAAAGAAACGACGCAAGCTGTTCTTCTGGGAATGAATGGATGATACCGCGCCGTTCGTCGCGCATAACCTTTCTTAGTGCCTGCATTTTCAGCTGATAAAGCAAAAACTCTTCGTAGACGAGCCGGCGCCGCGCCTGATGCAGCTCTTCGCGAGAACGAGGAAAGTGAAGAGCACGAACCGCTTCTTGTTTGTCGATAAGGCGATAAGCGCGGCGCAAGGCAGGCGGCAGCAAGTCAGGAATGTGCATGCCGAACTGGGCGAACGCTGCCTTGATCAACCGGCGCATCGTCTTAACTGTCAGCGGGCTGCGTACCGAATACACCGGCTCAATGCCGGTCGCCTCCGGAGCAGCCCCGAACCGAAGCTCATACGCGTTGATGGTCTGCCGATGCCGATCCCATTTGCCGATTACCGTCACCGTTTCGTTTAAGGTGATTTTCCCCTTCAAATACGGGCGGTTAAAGCAAACGACGGTGATTAAATAGCGGCCAGTCAACAACCGAAAAGAAAGGCGCGACTTTTTTTTTCCGTAATACGTCAGGAGCGGGGCGCTATGCACTTTCCCTTCAACCGTCACCTTTTCCTCATGGCGGACAGCGGCCAAATCTTTTTGTTCGTAATCGTCATACCGGTACGGTGCATAGTTAAGCAACTCGCCGACCGTCGTAATGCCGAGGTCAGCGAGCGCGGCCGCCGTTTCTTCACCGATGCCTTTCACCGCCGTCACTGGTTGCAGCATCGTTTCATTCACTTTGTCGCCGCCGCACCGAAAATACGGGCCGCAATGGCGCGGCCTGCCGGCGTAGCGGCCAGCCCCCCTTGCGCAGTTTCTTTGAGTGCGACTGGCATTGCCGCACCGATACGATACATCGCTTCAATCACTTCGTCGCATGGAATGCGGCTTTTGACGCCAGCTAACGCCATATCAGCGGCGATCATGGCATTCGCCGCTCCCATGGCATTTCGCTTCACACACGGCACTTCAACAAGACCAGCAACGGGGTCACAGACTAATCCAAGCATATTTTTTAACGCGATGGCCATCGCTTCAGCTGCTTGGCTGGGCGTACCGCCGGCCAACTCAACGAGCGCGGCGGCAGCCATGCCGGCCGCTGAACCAACTTCCGCCTGGCAACCGCCGGCAGCGCCGGAAATGGACGCATTATTGGCAACAACATAGCCAAACGCTCCGGCTGTAAACAAAAATTCAATCATTTCTATTCTTGTCGGCTGCAATTTCTCCTTTACCGCGAACAGCGTCCCCGGGACGACACCGGCCGAGCCCGCTGTCGGTGTGGCGCAAATGACACCCATCGATGCGTTCACTTCGTTTGTTGCCATCGCTTTGCTGACGGCGTCCAAAATCGTTTCCCCAGACAAAAATCGCCCCGCTTCAATATAGCGCTGCATTCGCATTGCATCGCCGCCAGTCAACCCAGATCGGGACACAACCCCTTGCAGCCCTCTCTCGACTGCCCGCTCCATCACCTCAAGATGACGATCCATTTGCGCAACAATCTCTTCCCGGCTTCGCCCACTCACTTCTATTTCTTGTCGAATCATTACTTCCGCGATTTTGATTTGCTCTTTTTCAGCTAACTCTACAAGTTCAGCGACATTGCGAAACATTCATTATCCCATCCTTTCTTGACAAAGCACCGCTGCTGTTTCACTTCCATGCCCGTTCGCAACCGCTTTCTTTTTTAATCGACAAGCTTCGTGACCTGAATGATATTTGGTAACTGTTCCAACTCTTGGATAAGATCATCTGACAGCGGCTGGTCGACCTCGATCGTCATCAACGCTTCTTTTCCTTTTTCCTTGCGCGACACTTCCATATGACCGATATTAATCGCATGCTTTGCCAATGTGCTGGCTACTGCTCCAATCGTCCCATATCGATCATTATGCATGATTAGTAGCGCCGGATGATGGCCGGATAACTTCAAGTCAAAGCCATTTAACTCGATAATTTCGATTTTCCCTCCGCCGATGGAAACACCGACAAGCTCGAGTTTTCCTTTATCATCGCCAATCCGCAGACGCGCTGTATTCGGATGATGTGGAATCGCTTCTTCCGTGAAAAAAGATACATCGAGCCCTTCGATGCGAGCAATTTCGAGCGCATTCGGAAGACGGTCATCAAACGTATCAAAACCGAGCAACCCAGCGACGATGGCGACATCGGTGCCATGCCCGCGGTACGTCTCAGCAAACGATCCGTAAAATGAGATGTGCGCCCACTCCGGTTTTCTGCCAAACAGTTTGCGCGCAACAAGACCAATGCGCGCTGCCCCAGCTGTATGCGAACTCGACGGCCCCACCATTACTGGACCGATAATATCAAAGACACTTTTGTATTTCATCGTTGCGACCCCCGTTCGTACAGAAAAAATAGAAGGGAACTCTCCCTTCTATTATCTTAACATATTACTCAACAGAAATGACAAACGGGTATAACGGCTGTTGACCGTTATGTATTTCCACTTCCACTTCATCATGTTCCGTTTCAAGATAAGCAACAATCGTTTCTACTTCCACTTCAGTCGCATCTTCACCGTACAAGATGGTGACGATTTCGCTTTCCTCATCGATAAGCGCATCAAGCAACTGCTTCGTGACCGCGATTTTGTCCTTATCAGCGACGATGATGCGGTCATCAGCCAGCCCCATGTAATCGCCTTTTTGAATCTCGATGCCTTCGATCGTCGTATCGCGCACGGAAACCGTTACTTGCCCCGTTTTCACCCGCGACAGCGCTGCCGTCATCGACTGCTCATTTTGCTCAGCCGATTGCGCTGGATTGAAGGCTAAAAGCGCGGCCATGCCTTGCGGAACCGTTTTCGATGGGATGACAATCACGCGCCGTTCCGAAAGTTCTGCAGCCTGCTTGGCCGCCATCACAACGTTTTTGTTGTTCGGCAGCACAAACACCGTTTCCGCGTTGGCGCTGCGGATGGCATCAGCGATTTCTTCCGTGCTCGGATTCATCGTTTGCCCACCTTCAATCACCGCGTGCGCACCGATGCTTCGAAACAGTTCAGCCACGCCGGCGCCCATCGCCACGGTGACGATACCATATGGCTTTACTTCCTCCACGTCAGCCCGGGACGGAGCTTCCGCCTCTTTGCCGACGATGTTGGCATGCTGTTCGCGCATGTTTTCAATTTTAATATTGATTAGGCTTCCGTAGCGCTGGCCGTAAGTCAATACCTCACCCGGCGTTTCCGAATGGATGTGCACTTTGACTAACTCTTCGTCAGCGACAACAAGCAATGAATCGCCAAACCGGCTTAGCTCGCGACGAAACGTTTCTTCGGAAAACGGATGCCGCGCGAGCTTGTCCTCCTCAAAGCGAACCATAAATTCCGTACAATAGCCAAACTCGATCTCATCGGTGTGAATATGGCTTTGCGCGCTTTGATGGTGCGCCATTTTCACCAAATCATCCATCGACACTTCGGTGCGCGTCGTCGTTATCGTTTCCCCTTTCAAAGCGGCGAGAAACCCTTCGTACACATACACGAGCCCTTGGCCGCCGCTGTCAACAACCCCGACTTCCTTTAGGACAGGCAGCAACTCCGGCGTGCGTTGCAATGCTGCTTTTGCTTTGGCAAGTGCCGCTTCCATTACCGCGACGACATCGCGCTCTTTTTTCGCTACATCAATCGCTTGGCGTGCCGCCTCTTTTGCAACGGTGAGAATCGTCCCTTCGACCGGTTTCATGACCGCCTTGTAGGCCGTGTCGACCCCCGCTTGCAAAGCAGCGGCGAATTCGAAGGCATTCACTTGTTGTTTGCCTTCGACTGCCTTGGCAAACCCGCGGAACAACTGCGACAAAATGACGCCGGAATTACCGCGCGCCCCCATCAACAATCCTTTTGCCAACGCCGCGGCGACATTGCCGATATGGTCGGAGACGTTCGCCTTCACTTCTTTCGCCCCGGACGTCATTGACAAGTTCATATTTGTGCCCGTATCGCCATCTGGAACCGGAAAGACGTTCAGCGCATCGACCGCTTTGGCGTTGTTCGCTAAGTGTGCGGCCCCTTGCTGCACCATATCGGCAAACCGTCTTCCGTCAAGCGTCCTCATTGTCACCGACTAATTCCTCCTTACTACGGATTCGTCACCCGAACCCCTTGAACGTAAATGTTGATTGACTGAACCGCCAACCCGAGCGTTTGGTCGAGCGTATACTTTACTTTTGATTGCACGTTATGGGCGACTTCGGAAATTTTCGTCCCGTAGCTGACGATGATGTACATATCGATATGTACTTCGCCGTTTTCCTCCCGGACGATGACCCCTTTGGAGAAGTTTTCACGGCGCAAAATTTCCGACAACCCATCGCGAATTTGGTTTTTGGACGCCATTCCAACAATGCCGTAGCAATCGACGGCCGCTCCCCCCGCAATCATGGCAATGACTTCATTGGAGATTTCAATGCGCCCATGTTTTGTTTGCCATTCGATCGACATGCTCGTTCCCCCTTTTTCGTATCATCGCACAGCTACTCTTATTGTACTATAATGCTTACCGTTTTCAAAGCGCTCCGGCCACCCACTAGTATTATTTAGCCGAAAACTGAAATATATGTCAAGGATATTTTCTTGAAAGGGAAAAGGCGCGTCTATTGCAATCCCGTCGGTTGTGTGATAAATTATAATAGTGTTTTTAGAGGGATGTTAAAGCAAGGAGGGAAAACGAATGGCAAAATGCTTTGTCACCGGCAAGAAAAAATCGTTCGGCAACACGCGTTCGCACGCTATGAATGCTAACCGCCGCACGTGGAAAGCCAACTTACAAAAAGTGCGCATTTTAGTCGATGGCAAACCGAAACGTGTTTGGGTTTCGGCGCGCGCACTGAAATCCGGGAAAATTAAACGCGTCTAACCATCCAACAAAAAAAGCACCAAAAATGGTGCTTTTTTCTTATCCTTTTCTGAATGCGTTCAACATCGCCCGCACAATCCCACCTAAAAACTTCGGCAGCTTAATGGTATAAAACTTCATCCCGATTCCCTCCTCACACCCATCGTAACGAGCTTCCCATCATTTCCTTATTCAGTATATTCCCGAATTGACCAATCGCAACTACAGGCAGCTGGAGTCGCTGCTCCTTATCATCATTAATATGCCTTCGGAAAACGAAAAAGTACCGGAAGACTGGATAAGTTCGTTACTAATACATAGTGTGGAGCCACGGGAAATATGACAGTTAGTTAACGGATATTTAAATCCGGTGAGCGTGAATTCAGCCACTGTTTCGGAAACCGGGATGTACGATACGTAGCAGTACCGCGCGTCATACATGACCGTATACGTACCAGGCAAATGAACGGTCAACACGTTTTGCCGGTCGACGATTTCAATCGGACGGTCAGCGTATTTCAGCAACAGCTCGACGTTCCCAAACAAATGATCAAGCCGCCCGCCGGTCGCACCGAACAGGCGAATGCAGCGAGCCGTTTGTTCAACCGCCCAATCCAGGGCGATCTCCATATCGGTTTTGTCTTTTTCTGCCGGCCATACGTCAAGGTCTGGAAATGCCTGCTGCAGCTTGACAACGTCCTCGGCCGGCAGCGAATCGAAGTCGCCAAACGCCCGCACCGGCCGAAAACCTGCCTCAAGCAACGTCATTGTACCGCGATCGACGCCGACCCAGCACACATCTTCACCATCATAAAAGCGCAAGTCAGGGAGAAGCTCGCGTGGTCCGCCGCCGACGATATGGATGATCATTCTCTCCCCCCTTTGCCTTTTGCAAGGGCAATGACTGGTTGGTTATGTGCCTTTTTCATCCTGTAAATCGATGTTTGACTGACCATTGCCCTCCTTAGAATGGCAAATGTGAAGTATATTTAGAACGTTGAGCGCCGCCTCTAACGCTATCTGGTGCATACTTCACGGAGAGCGCGAATGGCGGCCGCCCTGTCGGGATTATTGTAAATGGCTGATCCAGCAACAAGCACGTTGGCACCTGCTTCGACGCAAAGCGGCGCCGTTTTCGCGTTGACACCGCCATCCACCTCAATATCGATCTTCTTGTTCTGCTCATTAGCCAGCCGAGCAACCTCGCGGATTTTCGGCACCACAGCCGGAATAAACGCCTGTCCTCCAAACCCTGGGTTGACCGACATCAATAAAACGAGATCAACATCGGCAATTACATGTCGGATCATGTCAACCGGCGTATGCGGGTTTAACACGACTCCTGCTTTGACGCCTTGTTCTTTAATAAAATGGATCGTCCGATGCAAATGCACACACGCCTCGACATGGACGGAAATGAGATCAGCCCCCGCCTCGACAAATGCTGGAATATATCGGTCCGGATCAGTGATCATTAAATGGACGTCCAACGGCAGCTTCGTCACTGGACGAATGGCAGCCACAATCGGCGGACCGAGCGTCAAGTTCGGCACAAAATGTCCGTCCATTACATCAACATGAATCCAGTCGGCCCCACCTTCTTCAACAGAACGAATCTCTTCGGCCAAACGGGCAAAGTCGGCCGATAAAATCGATGGCGCAATCCGAATCATTGTTTAATACCTCGGCTTTCGTTCTTTCATTTCAGCGACAAAACTTAAATAATGGCCATAGCGGTACGGTGCGATGTCCCCGGCCTCCGCCGCTTCGCGCACCGCACATTTTGGTTCAGCGACGTGGAGGCAGCCACGGAACTTGCACCCTTCTCCGTACGCCCGAAATTCTGGAAAGTAATACGGCAACTCATCAAGCTCAATATGGTCAAACTCCAGCGCGCTAAACCCCGGGGTATCGGCAACGAGCCCACCGGCGATCGCAAGCAGCTCGACATGGCGGGTCGTATGTTTACCGCGCCCTAAATGGGTCGAAATATCGCCCGTTTTCAATTGCAAGTCCGGACGGAGAGCGTTGAGCAACGATGACTTGCCGACGCCCGACTGCCCGGCAACGACAGAAACGCGGCCACAAAGGTGCGACATCAGCTCGTCGAGACCTTCTTTTGTCACCGTTGATGTCTCAATCACCTCATAGCCGATGCGCCGGTAATCACGCACATATTGAGCGATCGTCTCTTTCATTCCCCCATCAAGCAAGTCGATTTTGCTAATGACAATGACGGGGGTAATGTTCTTTGATTCGACTAAAACAAGAAAGCGATCTAGCAGCTTGGCGCTGAAATCAGGGCTTACGGCCGAAAAAACTAAAATCGCCTGTTCAACGTTGGCAACCGGCGGCCGCACTAATTCATTTTGGCGTTCACAAATCTCCAAAATATATCCTTCCGCCTCACCCGTCGCTGTAAAGACGACCCGGTCGCCGACAAGCGGCGTCACTTTTTGCTTACGAAACACGCCCCGTCCCCGGCATTGAAACACCTTGCCTTCAGAGAGGACATAATAAAACCCACTTAACGCTTTAATAATTTGCCCTTCTGCCATAGCTTCACTCCTTTTTTCCGCCGTTTTCTGGATACGGAATCGTCCCTTCATCTTTGACGACATTGTTGACAATGACGCGGTAATAGGCCGTCTCCCCGTACGGAATTTCAAACTCGACCGTCTCTGTCACTGACTGTGTTAACTGATATGTTTTATACGGTGTTGTCATATTATGGTTGGCGTCTTGAATGTACAGTTGAGCTTTGACTATTTGCCCCTCTTCCGCCGGTTCATACGGTATTGTGATTTCTTTCACCACCGTTTTTGACGGCTTCGGCTCCGGACCCCGGGAAATAACAACTGTGATCGTCTTTCCTTTTTCCACCTGTTCGCCCGCCGCCGGCGTTTGTGAAATAACAAGCCCTTCCGGCACGTCATCAGAATGCTCATATGTCACCTCAATGCGGAGCCCTTGGTCTTCGACGTAGTCGCGCACACTCTTTTCGGTATAGCCGGTCAAATCTTTGAGCCTCACTTTTTCCGGCCCCAAGCTGACGGTAAAGATGACTTCCGTTTCATCAGGTACGACTTCATCGCCAGCATACGGATATTGATCCAAAATCGTTCCTTCCGGTTTGTCGCTATAGCGGCCGTTGCGCGTGATGCGTGTAAACCCTTCAGCGCGCAGCTCCTTCTCAGCCACCGAAATCTCATCACCAATAAAGCTCGGAAACTCGATTTTCTTCTTTCCGACACTTTTATAAATGATAACGCCAGCCCCTGGCTTCACCGTCATGCCAGCTTCCGGATCAGTGCGCACAACTTTTCCTTCTTCTATTGTATCATCTTCCACATCGATCGTATCCTTAATTTCCAAACCGAGCGCCGATAGCTCTTCAACGGCTTCATCGTACTCTTTATTGGTGACATCGGGTATTGTCACGTCCTTCGGAAAAACAAGATCTGGAATCCAAGTGAGCGCACTCACGCCTACTACACCTAACAACAATAGGGCTGCCGCAAGCCAGGTGATCCACATCCGTTTTCGTTTTGATTTTGGCTTTGGTTTTGGTTTCGGTTTCTGCTTTGGCTCGTCGGCTGTTTTTGCCGATTCG
>Ga0310827_101871_pt1 | contig 10043 bp, 7 predicted proteins | sample WT_ome_2_FD_201309 | JGI IMG/M metagenome (GOLD analysis project Ga0310827, IMG submission 201309) | Sorghum-adapted microbial communities enriched on wild type (WT) sorghum from Joint BioEnergy Institute, Emeryville, California, United... ... | reverse complement strand
CCGCTTCTATGCGATCACGCCGGCGGGCAGGCGCGAACTCGAACGCCTGCAGGCGGAGCTCGAGCCCTTCTTCGACGGGGTGATCCGCTCGGTCACGTTGCTCAAGCGCGAGCTGTACGGCTAGGAGTCCGTGAGACGGGGCTCAAACCCCGCGGACGAGCGGTCTCGTGCGGCCTGAGCCCGGAGCCGGACCCGTGACCGGCCCCGGGCCCACCGCGCCGCCAGCTTCGGCGGAAGCGCGCGGCCTCGACGGCTCGCTCAGCCCTCCGCCTGACGCTCCACGACGCCGATCGGCTCGAAGTCGTAGATCGTGTCGTTTACCCGCAGGCCGTCCACGGCGCCGGCGAAGGCGGTGTCGCGGCCCTTGCTGACGGCGAGCGACTTGATCGTCGGCGGCTCACCGCCGTCGTCCAGGGCGGTGATGAGCTCGTCCCACGAGCAGCGGTTCGACAGCGTGCAGCCCGTCGCGGTGCCCTCGCCGCCGGTCAGGAGCCAGCCGCCGCTCGTGGTGGCGTCGATGTACGGGCTCCAGGTGTTGATGAACTCCGACTCGACGTCCTGCGGGATCCAGACGGCGGTCGTGAAGTCGTCGGCCCCCGGCGCGTCGAGGTTCGGGTCGAGCTCGATGTTGAGGACCGGCATCGGCTCGTCGGTGCCGAAGTTCTCGCCGGTCGTAAAGACGTGGAAGCCGAGGTCGGTCAGCTCCAGGAAATTCTCGCCGGTGAAGTCGACCTCGTTGCCGAAGGATGCCTTCTCCGAGCCGGTCGGCGTGGCGGCACCGGCGACGGCGAGCCCGAGGCTGCCCTCGCCGAACGGCGGGCCCACCACCTCACCGTCGGAGTCGGTGACGAACGGCCCGCTGCGCAGCTCCGCGACCGGCGAGCCGATCGTGTTGCGCGCGATCACGCCCCAGTGGGGATCGGTCTCGGCCGCCTGCGGCGGACGCGCCTCCGGCGCCAGGTCGTTGAGCCCGATCGAGCCGTTGCGGATCTCCTGCCCGGTCAACGAGTTGTTCTGCACGTCCACCGCGCGGATCGTGCCGTTGCGGATGTCCGCGCTCTGGATCGAGTTGTTCTTGATGTCCTTGGAGCCGATGAGCTTCGCAGCCGTCGCCGTGCCGACGGCGGCGAACACCAGCGCGAGCACCGCTACCACCATCGGCGCGGCGCGTAGCGTGCGGTTGTGCATGTGGTTCTCTGCCTCCTGGTCTCGCGCAGGATCCTGCGGGGATCCTGGTGGGAAGAGCTCTACAGGGGATCTATCGGCGATCCCTTCGCTTTCCCTTGAGTCCCAAGCGCTCGGCTGGACCTGACGGCGCTGCGCCGTAAGTGCTCTGCAGCGGAGCTCTGCCCCGGTATCGTGCCCGTCGCAACTCGACCGCTGAGAACGGGAGGCCAATGTTCGTCTCGAAAGCTGCGGTGGTCGGCGCGGGAACCATGGGCGGCGAGATCGCTCAGGCGATCGCCGCCGCTGACATCCCCGTCGTCCTCAAGGACATCAAGCAGGAGTTCGTAGACCAGGGGCTGGCCAAGGCTCGCGAAATCACCAAGCGCCGGCTCGACCGCCTGGTCGAAAAGGAGAAGCTCACGCAGGAGCAGGCCGACGCCCGCCTCGAGGAGGTGATGGGCCGGATCACCGGCACCACCGAGTACGAGGGGTTCGGCGACGTCGACTTCGTGATCGAGGCCGCACCGGAGCGGATGGAGATCAAGCTCCAGGTCTTCCGCGAGCTCGACACCGTCACGCCCGGGCACGCGATCCTCGCCTCGAACACCTCCTCGCTCTCGATCACCGAGATGGGGGAGGCGACGCTACGCCCCCACAAGGTGGTGGGGTTCCACTTCTTCTACCCGGCCTCGGTGATGCCACTGATCGAGGTGATCGCGGGCGATGACACGGACGAGGAGACGATCACCGCTGCGATCAACTTCGCGCAGGCGATCCGCAAGCAGCCGATCACGTGCAGCGAGGTTCCCGGTTTCGTCGTGAACCGGATCCTGATGTCGGCGATGGGGGAGATCTGGCGCGCCCAGGCCGAGGGCAAGCTCTCGATCGCCAAGATCGACCAGGCGCTCACCGAGGCGAACGCGACGCCGATGGGCCCGTTCTTCCTCATCGACCAGCTCGGCCTGGACACGGTCCTGCACGTCGCCGAGCACCTGCACGACGTCTACGGGGAGAGCTTCTACGTACATCAGGGCATCCGCGATCTGGTCGCCAGCGGCAAGCTCGGCGCCAAGAGCGGCGGCTCTGGCACCTACGAGGACGGTCAACCTCAACTTGAGGGTGAGAATGAGCCCGACCCCGAGGAGATCGTCGACCTCATGTCGCTCAAGGCGCTGGTCGAGGCCTGCCTCCTGCTTGAGGAGGGCGTCTGCACCGTCCGTGAGATCGACCTCGGCATGATGGCCGGCGCCGGCATGGACCCGCGCCGCGGGCTGCTGCCGCCGTTCATGAAGGCGGACGTGCTGGGGCTCGATGTCGTCCTCGAGAAGCTCGAGCGCCTGCAGGAGCGCTACGGCGATCGCTTCGCTCCGCCGGTGACCCTGCGGCGCCTGATCTCGCAGGGCCGCCTGGGCGTCAAGTCGGGCCAGGGCTTCTACGCCTACCCGCAGCCCGACGAGGGCGAGCAGCCCGAGACGGTGAAGCTGGAGACTCGGGGCAACGTCGCGATCGCGTGGCTCGCGAACCCGCCGATGAACGCGATCTCGCCGCAGGTGATCCGTGACTTGGCCGAGGTCTGGCGGCGCGTCGAGGACGACGAGAACATCGGCGCCATGGTGATCGCCTCCAGCGTCCCCGTCGTGTTCTCGGCCGGAGCTGACATCAAGGCGTTCACCAGCATGGACGAGGCTGCGGGCAAGGAGCTGATCGACACCGGCCACGCGACGCTGCGCGCGCTGGGCAGCTCACGCGTGAGCACGGTGGCCGCGGTCAACTCGATCGCCTTCGGCGGCGGCTGCGAGCTGGCGATGGCGTGCGACTTCCGCATCGCGGCGGAGTCGGCGATCTTCGGCCAGCCGGAGATCAAGCTCGGCATCATCCCGGGCTTCGGTGGCACCCAGCGCTTGCCGCGCCTGGTCGGCCCGGCCAAGGCGCTGGAGATGAACCTGCTCGGCGACGCCGTGACCGCGGGCGAGGCCTACGAGGTTGGGCTGGTCAACGCGGTAGTGCCCGACCACGAGCTGTTCGATACCGCGCTCGCCTGGGCGCGGAGGCTTGCCGGGCAGGCGCCGCTGGCGGTCGAGCAGATCAAGCGGGTCTCGCACAAGGGCGACCTCGACGAGGGGATCGAGGCCGAGAAGGCGGGCTTCGCGACGGTCTTCCAGACCGAGGACGCGAAGGAGGGCATCGCCGCCTTCCTCGGCAAGCGCAAGGCGCACTGGCGCGGGCACTAGCGTCCCGCCGGTGGCGCGGGCGGAGGGCGCAGGCGGCGCTTGACGCCCGCGCCTCGCCGCAGCGCGACCGGGAGGCTGCCCGCCTTGCGTCCGGGGCCCCACAGGACGCCCGCGCTGCGCCCCCGGCGCCGCCGTTCCCCCGCGGGGTGGGACGCCTTCTAGGCGGAGCGCTCCGCGTCCGGCTCGGCCTGCGCCTGACGGCGGCGCAGCACCCGCTCGGCTAGGCCGACCGCGGCCTCGGCCGCGGCGAGCAGCTCTGGCTCGGGCGCGACGCCCGGCGTCGCCTGCGCGTGCCGGGCGAGCGCCGAGGTCGCCGTCTCCAGCTCGGCCAGCTCCTCGTCGCTTGCGTGCAGCGAGGAGCGTGCGGCGAGCAGCGCCCGCAACGCGAGCTCGGCTTGCAGCACGGCCTCGCGCTCGCGCCCGGAGGCGAGGTCGGCGCGGGCGCGCAAGAGGAGCTCCTCGCCTGCCAGCGGCCGCTCGCGGCCGCTCACGAGCGCCGCGAAGCGCTCGCCCACGCGCAGCACCTCCCGGCGCGCTCGCCGCTCGTCGCGCGGCAGTTCGAGCGCCTGCTCCCAGCGCCCCGCAGCGACCTGCTCGCCGTTGCCGAAGCCGACGCGCAGGGCGCCCAGCGCGGGCGGGGTGGGCTCGCCGACGCCGGGCTCGGCGGCGGCGATGCGGGCCGCGCCGAGGGCGCGCCGGATCAGCACGAGGCCGCGCTCCACGTAGGCGTCGCGGCGCTCGGCGTCGCGGCGCAGGTCCGCGAGCCAGCGCTCGGGGTCCTCCTCGAGCGGGCGCGCGTCGACCACGCTGAGCGAGGTGAGCGGCGCTGCGGCGGGCTCCTGCGCGCGGGCGGGGCGGGGCCGGGGGCGCAGCAGGCGCCGCCGTTGCGGGCGGCGCTGCGGCGCCGTGATCACCAGCACGGCCTCGGGGTCGCCAGCGGTCGGTCCCGCCCCGGCTGGGCGCAGCGGATAGCGGCCGGGGTCGACCGGCAGCTCGCCCGGGAGCTCGACCTGGACGAACCCGAAGTACGGCAAGGGGTGCTGGCGCCTACTCGCCGACGTGCGCGTGCGAGGCGCGACCCTGCTTGCCCTTCTTGCCCTGCTTCACGGGCAGGGCCCAGCGCGAGGGCTTCGTGGGCACCTCCGGGTTCTCGATCCCGGCGATGCGGCGGATCAGCCGCGTCCACTGGTCGGGCTTCAGCACCTCGACGAGCCCGGCCCTTCGGCGCTGGGCGAGGTCGTGCGGCTGGTAGCCGACGTGCACGTGGTCGGCGTGGTCGGCCATCACGAAGGTGGGGCCGCCCATGTCCATCAGCGAGATCACCTGGTCAGGCTCCATCGTGCCCTGCAGGCGCAGGATGTCGCGGATCAGCGCCTCCGTGATCGAGCCCTGGCCCTGGTTGCCCAGCACCGGCAGGCCGTTGATCCGCGCGATGTCGACGGCCGCACCGACCGAGTGATGCGAGATGTTGCCCGACGACGTGTAGATCGAGTGGCCGCACTTGAGCGAGGTGACGGTGAGCCGGTAGCCGCGCTGGCTCAGGTAGGAGAGCAGCGCCAGCACGCGGCGGTCGATCTGGCCCGAGCGGATGTCCTGGCGGCCGCAGGAGTAGATCTCGAGGTTGGGGTCGCGCAGCGTGCGCTTGATCAGCTGCTCCTTGGACATGAGCAGGATCTGGCCGACCGAGGCGCCGTTGCCGGCGAACGGGTTCTTGCCGGCCGCGCGGTAGATCGCCGTCGCCTCGAGCAGCTTCCAGCCGTCGAGGATCGGCTTCGGATCGATCGAGGGCGCGCCGCGCCCGACGGGCTTGATCGCGAAGTGCAGGTGCGGGGCGAGCTCGGTCGTCTTGTCGACCCGCCCGAGCACGGTGCCCGCGGCGACCTTCGACCCCTCGCGCAGGGGCCGCATCTCCATGGTCTTGCGGTCGAAGCGCAGGACGGTGGAGAAGTAGGACTTGAACGCGTCGTAGCCGGGGAAGCGGCGGGCGAGCAGGCGGTCCAGCTGCCCGGTCACGTCGGCGCGCCCGAGGTTCGCCTCACGCTCGGGGAAGGCGTAGAGGCGCTCGCGCAGCTCCTCGGTGTTGACCGGCCCCTCGCCGCGCTTGGCCGCGCGCCCCTCATCGCGCTTGTCGGCCGGCTCGTCGGTCGCGCTGGCAGGCTGCTCGGGCGCACGGTCCTTGCCCGGGCTGACCAGGCGGAAGTCCTTGGCGGTGAGAGCGCGCCGCTTGGGGGCGGGGTAGACCTTCGCGATCTCGCCCAGGCGCGCGTAGGTGAAGCGGTTGCCGTAGGCGTCCTGGAGGATGATGTACCGGCCGAGGCGCTTCGACTTGCCGATCTTCTTGATCACGCCGTCGTTGACCGCGACCACCGGCGCCTTACGGCGGGTGTAGATGTTGATGCCGCGGCGGGTGGGCGAGTCGGAGATGACGTCGGCGGCGTTGCCCGGCGCCTTGCGACGTGCCTCGGCGCGGCGCAGCGCCTCGCGCTCCGAGATGTCGTCGGCGTAACGGGCGTTGGCAGCGACCGGGAAGCGCGCGCCCTCGGTCAGGCCCGTCAGCGAGCCGACCAGATCGTCCGGGAGGCGCCCGTACTGGCGCGCGTAGAGGAGGACCTCGTCGACGTACCAATCGGCGTGGTTGTAGGCGAAGATCGCGCGAGCGAGATCCTCCTGGCCGCCGGCCGCCTTCAGGTAGCGCGCGGCGGCGCAGATCGCGTCGACCGGGTTGTACGGGTCCTTGCGCCCGTCGTTGTTGGCGTCGACCCCGTAGGCGCGCCACGTGGAGGGCAGGAACTGCATCCAGCCGACCGCGCCCGCCGAGGAGACGTTGAGGTTGGTGCCGAAGGCGGTCTCGATCCGGTTGATCGCCGCCAGCACCTCCCAGGGGATCCCGTACTGCGTGCCGCAGGCCTGGTAGATCGGCAGCAGGAAGGGCGGGATCGAGAAGCGGTCGATCACGAAGTTGGGGACGCCGATCGGGGCCGGCCCGAAGTCAGCGATCGTGACGCTGGGGTTGGAGCGGGTGGGCCTGCCGTCCGGCTGGCGGGTGGGCGGCGCCGCATCGGCGGACCGGTCGGGCTTGTCGCTATTGACGGCCCCGCTGCGATCGCGCTTGCGCCCCTTCCGCTCCTTCTCGGGCGCCTTGCCCTTGCCGCGGCCGCCCTTCGCAGGACCGCTCACGCCGGGCTCGACCACGCCTCCTTCCTCTTCCCCGGGCAGCGTGGTGGTGGGCGGCTCGTTCGGACCGGTCGGCACGGTCGGCAGCGGATCATCGGTCGGCGGCTGGGTCGTGCCGGACGTGTCCGCCTCGTCGTCGTCGAGCGGGCCGGAGCAGCCCTTGTCGTCCAGGTCGATGCGACCGTCGCCGTCGTCGTCCTCCAGGTTGGCGCAGGCCGGGACCGGCTTGGTCGTCGTCTCGCCGGGCAGGTTGATCTCGACCTGCGCCTGGCCGACCCCGAGCTTCACCCCGCCCGCCGCGGTAGCCGCGACCAGCACGGCTCCGAGCACGCCAAGGGCGAGGACGAGTTGAAGCTGCCGTCTCATCTCGCGTCCACCCGGGCCTCTAGGTCCCTGCCTTGCCCCTTCCGTGCCTGCGGCCGAGCGCTGGACACGGTACTTGTTCGACCGGCGCGATGCAATCGGTAACCCTCTCCGAGGCGAGGGTATCGGAGCCTGCCGTTTCGCGGGTCATTTCCTGGGGTTTTGCACACGCCGTTTCCCCATCGGCAACGGCGCTTGCGCGCTTGAAATCCGGACCCTGCCTAGCGCTAGCCTGCAACGCGGGCTGCCACGCGGCCTGGGCGGTGCCGACGCCATCGTAAACGGATGCGTCTGCGAAGCGAACGTGCGAGGCTGGACTGGAGGCCGCGATGAGCGAGGAACGAGAGGCGAAGGATCTGCGATCCCGCGGCGAGGAGGCGCTGGGCGAGCTGGCCCAGGCGGTCCTCGAGAACCCGCTGGTCGGCCGCGCTATCCGTGGCGGCCTGGAGGCCTCCGAGCGCGCAGCGGCGGCGCAGCGCAGCGCCCTGCGCGCCGCCAACCTGGCGACGCGCGACGACGTGGAGCGGCTCGAGCAGCGCCTGCGCTCCCTTGCCTCGCGCCTCGAGGCGCTTGAGGACGCGCTGGACGAGCTGGTCGACCGGCTGGCCGACGCCGCGGCGGCCGCGCCGGCGCAAGGTGCGCCGGTTCAGGCGCCGGAGCGGCCGGCTGGGGGAGCCGCCGCTGAGGGCGCCGGGGACCGCGCCTCCGACGGCTGAGGCGCCCGCACGAGAACCCCGGCGGCGACGCGGCCGGCGGCGATCAGGGCGCGCTCCAGGCGCTCCTCGGGCAGGGAGGCGCCCGCCGCGGTCTCGGCGACGACGAGCACGCACGAGGAGGCGACCCCAAGGCGCGGGGCGAGCGCCAGCAGCGCGGGGGCGCAGGGATCGAAGGCGCTCGCGCCGGCGCGCAGCCAGCGCGGGCGCGCCCGCTCCAGCTCGCCGCCGAGCCAGACGTCTCCGCCCGCGATCACGGCCTCGCGGGCGCGGGGCAGGCCGGCCGCGAGCGCTCGCGTGAGCTCCGCGTCGGGCTCGAGGCGCCCGTCCCCGCTCAGCTGGCGGGAAACGCCGTCCACGACGAGGGCCGAGCGGACCAGGACCGTCTCCCCAAGCTTCAACCTCTGGTCGAGGCTTACACATGTGCCCACGCGCACGACCGAGCGCACGCCCTGGTCTGCCAGCTCGTGCAGGACCGCCGCGGTGCTGGGTCCGCCGATCCCGGTCGACTGCACGGTCAGCGGCTCCCCGCGCGGTCGCAGCCTGCCGTGGTAGCCCCAAAGCCCGCGGCGCAGGTTCGACATCAACGGCCGCTCGCACAGCGCGACCGCGAGCTCCATCGCCCGCTTGGGATCCCCCGTGAGCAGCGCCCGCGGCGCGATCGGGGCAGTGGGGTGGATGTACCGCGGCACGGCCTCTGGGAGCTTAGGCCGCGCCGGTTTGCTCGGAGGTGCGACCCTGCGGCGCCCGGCGGGCCGACGAAGGCCAAGCTCGGTGACGTCCCACTCGGCGCGCTGGGGTTGGCGGGGCCGCGCTGGGCTGGGCAGGGGCCGGGGGGAGCGGGACCCGCCGCGTCAGCGGCGCGCCGAAACCGCCCCTCGGCACGAAAAGAGCGCGCTATTGCTTTCTGGGGCAGCACAACTGGCCCCTTCTCGGCCGGCAGGCCGCGGTTCTTGCCGAAACGGGACGGCGCACCGGGGGGGCTGAGGCAACCGCCCTCGGCAACCCGCTCCGCCTTGCGCCCCGGCCTCCCGGCAATAAGCTCCACCTGAATGGCATCCGAGCGGCCAGAGGACGCCGAGCGCTCGCTCAGCGAGGCGCTGCGTCGCGCGATCGAGCGGACGCTCGAGGCGACGGCGCCGGCGGCGTCGCAGACGCGGGAGCGCGCTCTCGGGCTGCTCGATGAGCTCGCGCGCCGGGGTCGCGAGGCCTCGGCGGAGCTCGCCCGGCGCGGCGCCGAGGCGGGCGAGGAGCTGCAGCGGCTGGGGCAGGAGGCGCGGGAGGGGCTCAGCCGCCGCGGCCTGGGGGCGGCCGAGGAGCTCTCGAAGCGCCTGGAGGCCCTCGAGCGGCGGCTTTCGGCCGTCGAGGACGCCGTGAGGCGCCGGGAACAGGAGAAGTCTCAATCTCAACCTGAGGATTAGAGTGGCCGAAGGCACGCCTCCGCGCCGGGTGGTCGTCACGGGTGTGGCGACGCGCTGGGGCGGTGAGCTGGCGCGAGCGCTGGAGCGGGATCCGGCGATCGAGGCCGTGATCGGGATCGACGACCGCCCGCCGCTCGTGGAGCTCGAGCGGACCGAGCTGCTCGATATCGACATCCGCAACCCGGCGCTCTCGCGGCTGCTGCCCACCACCTGCGCGGACACGGTCGTGCACTGCGGGATCCTCTGGTACCCCGAGCCGGACAAGCCGGCGCGGACGCTGCACGACGTCAACGTGATCGGCACGTTGCAGCTGCTTACCGCCTGCGAGCGGACGAGGACGCTGCGGCGCCTGGTCGTGCGCGGCTCCGCCGCGATCTACGGCTGCGAGCCCTCGGCTCCCCTGTTCTTCACCGAGGAGCTCGCGGGGACGATGCCGCTGCGCACGCGCTTTCAGCGCGACGTCGCCGAGCTCGAGGGCTACTTCGAGACCTTCGCGCGTCGTCGCCCGGAGGTCGACTGCTGCATGCTGCGCTTCCAGCCCGAGCTCGGGGTCGGACTGGAGGCGCCGCTCGCGCGGTACCTGAGCCTCCCGGTGGTGCCGACGCAGCTCGGCTTCGACCCGCGCCTGCAGCCGCTGCACCCCGAGGACGCGACCGGGGCGCTCGTCGCCGCCGTGCGCTCGCGCGTGCGCGGCGCCGTCAACGTGGCCCCGTCCGGCGCGATCTCGCTCAGCCGGATCCTGCGGCTCGCCGGCCGCCCCTCGCTGCCGCTTCCCTACCCGCTGTTCGCGCCCGCCTTCGGGCGGCTCGCGCGCGACCTGGGAGCCGGGCCGCTCTTCGCCGACGCTGTGCGCCTGCTGCGTTTCGGTCGCGGCGTCAGCAACCGGCGCCTGGTCGAGGAGGTGGGCTACAAGCCGCGCTACGACGCCGCGGCGGTCGCGGCTGATTTCGCGGAGGGCGTGCGTGGGCGCGGGC
>Ga0310827_101866_pt1 | contig 10075 bp, 5 predicted proteins | sample WT_ome_2_FD_201309 | JGI IMG/M metagenome (GOLD analysis project Ga0310827, IMG submission 201309) | Sorghum-adapted microbial communities enriched on wild type (WT) sorghum from Joint BioEnergy Institute, Emeryville, California, United... ... | reverse complement strand
CGGGTTCTGCTACGGCATCGAGCTCGCCCAGGCCATGGTCCGGAGTGGTTCGGCGAGTCACGTCCTCGTGATCGGCGTGGAACGTCTGTCCGATCTCACGGACCTGAGCGACCGCTCGACGGCGTTCCTGTTCGGCGACGGTGCCGGCGCAGCCTTGGTCGGCCCGTCCGAGGAGCCCGGCATCGGTCCCGTAGTGTGGGGGTCGGACGGAGCACAGGCCGACGTGATCCGGCAGAAGTCCGAGTGGGACTCCGCAGTCGAGTCCGGCGAGTTCCCGCACCTCACGATGCGGGGCAATCAGGTCTTCCGGTGGGCGTCGTACGAAATGGCGAAGGTCGCGCAGCAGGCACTCGACGCGGCCGGCGTCAGCCCACACGATCTTGATGCGTTCATCCCGCATCAAGCCAACATGCGTATCACCGACGCCATGGCTAGGGCGCTCAAGCTCCCTGACCACGTCGTGATCGCCCGAGACATCGCCGAGCAGGGGAACACCTCGGCGGCGTCGATACCACTGGCCATGGAGCGGATGCTCGAGGCCGGTGAGATCAAGAGCGGGGACACCGCATTGATCATCGGATTCGGAGCCGGCCTGGTCTATGCGGCCCAGGTTGTCCGAATCCCTTGACAACACCGAAAAGCGCCTCGACGGCCGCCGGTCTTTCGAGGTAGTTGGACAGGTCCGCCAGCCGACATCGCCCTCGACCCCGGGCGCGGCACCACTGACGAGAAGAAGGAGCAAGAAGTATGGCTACGACAGAGGAGATTCGCGCCGGGCTCGCGGAGATCATCAACGATGTCGCCGGGATCCCAGCCGAAGACATCCAGCTCGACAAGTCCTTCACCGACGATCTCGACGTCGACTCGCTGTCGATGGTCGAAGTCGTGGTGGCAGCCGAGGAGAAGTTCGGCGTCAAGATCCCCGACGACGAGGTGAAGAACCTCAAGACCGTGGGCGACGCCGTCGACTTCATCAAGCAAGCACAGTCCTGACCGCCGCACTGGTGGGTGGGCAGCGTAGTCGCACCGACGGACGACTGCTCACCCAGCTGGCAAGCTCAGCCTGCGGCCGAAGCGCGACGCAAAGTTCGACAAGGGCAGAGAACGTACATATGAACTGGGGAGATCCGCGATGAGCACCAAGGTCGTCGTCACAGGACTCGGTGCCACCACCCCGCTCGGAGGCGACGTCGCCTCGACATGGGAGGGCCTGCTGTCCGGACGCTCGGGTGCCAAGGCACTCACCGACGAGGCATATGCCGAGCTGCCTTCGCGCATCGCCGCACCAGCTGCGGTCGATCCGTCGGAGGTGCTGAAACGAGTCGAGGCGAGGAAGCTCGACCGGTACGAGCAGTTCGCCCTTGTGGCGGCGCGTGAGGCCTGGCGGGACGCCGGCTTGGCGGAAGCCGAGGTCCCAGGCGAACGCCTTGCGGTCTCCATCGCGTCGGGCATCGGTGGACTGATCAGCCTGCTGGAGATCTACGACGTGTTGCGCAGCAAGGGGCCGCGTCACGTCTCGCCCTACACGATCCCGATGATCATGCCCAACGGCGGGGCCGCCTGGGTCGGGCTCGAGATCGGAGCCAAGGCGAGCGTGCAGACGCCGGTCGCCGCGTGCGCGTCCGGAAACGAAGCGATCCGACACGGCCTCGAGCTCATCCGATCCGGGAAGGCGGACGTCGCCATGGTGGGCGGCGCCGAGGCGGTGATCCACCCGCTGCCCATGGCGTCGTTCGGCGCCATGATGGCGCTGTCGCGTCGCAACGACGACCCGGAGCACGCCTCACGGCCGTTCGACAAGGAGCGCGATGGCTTCCTGCTCGGCGAGGGTGGAGCCGCGATGGTCCTGGAATCCGCGGACCACGCGAGAGCTCGGGGTGCCCGAATCTATGCCGAGGTCGCAGGTGTCGGCGTGTCCGCTGACGGCCACCACATCGTGCAGCCCGACCCCGGGGGGCGTGGCAACGCCGCGGCGATGCGGGAGGCGCTTGCCGATGCCGACATCGCGCCGCACGAGCTCACCCACATCAACGCGCACGCCACGTCGACACCAGCAGGTGACATCGCGGAGGCGGTTGGTATTCGTGCCGTCCTCGGCGACGCGGCCGACAACGTCGTGGTCACCGCACCCAAGGGCTCGCTCGGCCATCTGCTGGGTGCTGCCGGTGTCGCGGAGTCGATCGCCACGGTGCTGACGTTGTACCACCGTGTCGTCCCACCGACCGCCAACCTGCAGAACCTCGACTCCGACGTGATGCTCGACGTCGCCACCGAGCCGCGCAAGCTGCCGGACGGCCAGCTCACCGCGTTGAACAACTCGTTCGGCTTCGGTGGTCACAACCTGGTCATCGCCTTCCGCTCGGTCTGACGGCCCAGCCTGACGAAACACCACGCGGCTCGACCGACGAGTTCACGATGAGCCGGACGTGACCAGTGCCGGCCGGAGGCCGACCAGTCGGCGCCAGGCGCATTGACCCCTATGGCGTTGCGGATCACGATTCCCGGCATGCGAATGAGGAATCGATTGCCCGAACGCCTGCGCCGGCTCCGAGGGCCTTCCTACGTCACGTCACACCGTCGACTGGCCAGTTCGCGGGTGCCGGTCCTGCTCGCGGCGACCCTCTGCTTCGCCGTGGTCCTCTCGGGCACCCCACGGTCTGCTCCCGTCGGTACCGACGCGGGTGCCGGGTCGCAGTCGTGGCTCCAGCCACAGGCCGCCCACGCGGCGACGTCGCGAGGCGTTTCCGACAAGGTGCAGCTCGGCAACCACGCAAGCGAGCGCGCCCACCGTCTGACCGCCCAGGGCGAGTCCGAGCGAGTGCAGGGCACGGTGAACGCCGGCCAGCTGACCGAACCGTACACCGCACGGTCGGTGGCGTCGGGTGGTCGATTCCAGGTACGGCTGGATGTGGCGCGCACCCGGCCGTTGACGCTGCAGTTCAAGGAGGTGCGTCCCGACGACGCCTGGGGTGCGGCGTTCGGGTTCCGGGTCTTCGTGGACGGAACCTTGCTCTACGTCAGGGATCCAGCCACGACAGATCCCGGCGGCGGTCCCTACTCCTCGTTCTTCCTCGACACCGCCGACCCGTCGATCATCGGCGACGGCAAGGCGGTCGTGACCGTCGAAGGCTTGACCGCCGAGCCCGCGTACATCAGCGAGATCTGGGCGTACGCCGACCTCCCCGGCATGGTGCGTGACCAGGGCATGCGGGTACCCGACCGCATGGTGTTCGTCCTCGGGCAGGACCACCGCGGCGAGGCGTTCTTCCGGCAACGGCTCGACTACGTCACATCCGCCATCCACGAACGGCCCGAGGTCGGCCGCGGCATGGCGGTGCTGGACTACTTCCCGGTTCGCACACCCGCCCAGATGAGCGCCAACTACCAGCTGTGGCTGCAGCTTTCGCGGGAGTACGGCCTGCCGTTCGGCATCGAGTCGACCAGTGACTGGGAAGGCACGCCCAGCCGGATCCCGGACGGCAAGGGAGGAACGTTCGGCGACATCGAGTACCACCAGATCCTGTGGAGTCCGCAGGACCGGACCGGCCCCGACAAGGACGTGTTCCGTGGTCAGCGCCTCGACGAGCTGCTCGGCGAGGACTACGACCCTCGGTACGGCCTGTCGGTGCCGAACATCTGGGGAAGCACGCCCTGGCTCACCTGGCGACACCCCGACCTGAACGCGTACTTCGAGAAGAAGGCGAACGAGTCGCTCGAGCTGATCCGCCCGCTCTACTGGGACCTGCAACGCAGCGGTGAGGCCGACCGACTGCTGAGCTTCTCCACCACCCTCGAGAGCACGTACTGGTCCAAGCGCGACGGCAAGGGCGTCGCGGACCAGGCGTACACCGAGTACAACGACGGCGTGGAGCGGCGTGACCTCTACGCCGACTACAACCCCTACACCGTGGCGGCGGCCCGGGCGGAAGGGGTCGAACTGGATCCCACCGACGGGCTGTCCGAGGCCGAGAAGCGGTGGATGTATCGCAACCAGTCATATCCGCAGCAGCTCTTCGCCGACATCTTCTACGCCGGCCTGCCGCGGCCGCGGATCGAGGTGGGACCAGGCGTCCGGTTCCCGACCGACAGCCTGCGGCACAACGTGCACTCCGAGGTGTACTCGCGGATGCAGGAGCCGTACTGGGACGACGTCCATCCGAGCACCGCGCAGGGTGTCGTGCGCCATGGTCGACCGGGCGCGGAGTACATCGAGCTCGACGACTACACCAAGGGCGGCTTCTACCACCTGCAGAAGCTCCGGGAGTTCGGGCGGATCGCCAACCCGAACCTGGAGAACTCCGTCTCCGGCTACGGTCCGGACAAGACGCTGCTATTGCGGCAGACCTACGTCAACGGCTCTCGTTACACCGCGATCTACAACTGGCAGGGCGAAGGGTCGCCAGATGCCGCGGCCGGCTGGGTCAATGCGTTCGTCGACGACTTCCACCCATGGGACGTCGTACGGGACGACCGGCCGGACGGCGCCGTGGAGGGCGAGCGTGCTGTCACGACCACCTTCACAGCTGGCGACCTGCGGCTGCTGAACCAGGTCGACGTCCGCATCGAGCGAACCGGCAAGCCGGCTCCCCTCCGGCTCACCGTCTCCGACGACACGGGCCGCGTCGTGACCATGCGGCATCTCTCCGCCGAGGAGGTCGCCCAGCAGGTGACGTCATCCGGTTGGGTGTCGTTCCTCGTGCCGGTGGTCGCGCTCACCAGAGGTCAGTCGTACACCGTCACCGTGGAACAGGAGCAGGGCGAACCGGCGTACCGCTACCCCACCGCGAGCGGCGAGATCGGCCTGCGGGTGGGGCTCGACATGCCGGCAGAGCGTGATCGCAGCCTGGTCATCCAGTGGCGGCGGGACGCGGCTGATGCGATCGCGCACGTCACCGACGACCTGGGGTCCGCCGACGGCCTGGCGAAGGGCGTGCTCGCCAAGGCGCAGGCCGCGCTGGCGAAGGATCGCTACGTCGAGGCGTATCGGCTTGCGATCAAGGCCGACGCCCTGCGGTTCCCCGTGCTCTACCAGGTCGCGCCCGGAAAGAAGGGCCACCTGGCGCCGTTCCCGGTGACCGTGCAGTCGCCGACCAGCCTCGACATCGACGTGACCGAGTTCGCAGACGGTCGGTCGATGGAGCTGTCTGTGAAGGGGACTGCGCCTGACACCGTGGATCTCACCGTCTCTGGGTTCGGCAAGGAGCCGGTCGTCCTGGTCGACGGTGTCCGGGTGCCGACCGAGCACGCCGGCACCGGGACGAAGATCAGCCTCGCGCTGCCTGACACCGAAGGGCATGTCGTACGGATCAACCGGTAGCGTTCGGCCCGCGCCGGTCCCCAGTTGACCATGTGCACTACGCCTTCCGGAGGTTCGACACGTGCAAGCACGTCTTGCAGGTCCGGTTCGCGTGGTGTACATGGTCAACTGACGTTGCGGCGACCGAGGTTGGCCAGATCAGGCAGCGACCACCGAGTCCTTTGGACACGCCAGGCGTGCTGATGACTAATATCGTCCGCCTACTGGCGGGAAACAGCCCGGTCAGCGACGTCGTTATGGACATACAGAAGGGGGGACTAGCTGGGAACTTTGCTGGGGAAAGAGGTGCCAACGGTGACAGCTCTGATCAAGCATCCCTGCGACTCGCGTACTTCGACCATCGTGCGCACGAGGGCCACGGTCAGCCGTTACCTGCACACCAGCTCCCGGCGGAAACCCTTGCGTCCTTTCTGTCCTGACGGCCCGCGACCCACACTCATGCGCTGATGTCGGCGCTTGCGGACCACCGGATCGCGCGGGTCGTGATCGGCACCCTGCGCGACCGGTACCCGAGAACCATCGGCTGCAATGCTCGGCTCGGTTCCCATGGTTCCGGCGGCACCTTCGAGGTGGTCGTCATTCGTACCAACGCCGGCGCCATGGGATGGGGCATTCTCGCCGGTGACGTCAAGCCGATCCGGCAGCTCGTGGGTATGCGCGTGAGCGACGTCTTCGACCCCGACGTCGGCGTCATCGACGAGCGGGCGATAGCCCTCGACTTCGCGCTGCACGACCTCGCCGGCCAGATCCTCGGCAAGCCGGTGTTCCGGCTCCTCGGCGGCGCTGGTCCTACGGCGGTCCCCTGCTACGACGGCGCGATCTATCTCGACGATCTCACGGCCAAGAACCCGGCCCGAGGTATCGAGAAGGTGCTCGCCAACTGCAAGTCGGACCGAGCGCTCGGCTACCGATCGTTCAAGCTCAAGATCGGTCGTGGCCATCGCTGGCTACCTGCGCAGGAAGGGCTCCGCCGGGACATCGAGGTGACCAGAGCCGTCCGGGCAGCGTTCCCGGATGCTCGCATCATGGTGGACGCCAACGACGGCTACACGACCGGAGAGTTCCTCACCTACCTCGAGGCGGTGGCGGACTGCGAGCTCTTCTGGGTCGAGGAGCCGTTCCGCGAGACCCGGCCGTACCTGCGACGGCTTCGCCGCTTCCTCGACCGGCTCGGCACGGGCACCCTGGTGGCCGACGGCGAACGTGACCCGGATGTGCCCTTCCTGCTGGCGTTGGCAGCCGACGGCCTGCTCGATGTCTTGATCATGGACATCGTGTCGTACGGGTTCACCGCATGGCGTCGCATCATGCCGGTGCTGCGGGAGGTCGGCGCGCAAGCCTCACCACATGCGTGGGGACGTCCGCTGAAGACCATCTACGCCGCACACCTCGCCGCCGGCCTCGGCAACGTCGTCGCCGTCGAAGGGGTTCCTGGTCGGATCAAGGGCGTCCGGTCGGACAACTACCGGTTGATCGACGGGAAGCTGCACTTGTCGGAGGCTCCCGGCTTCGGCCTCCCCGTCCCGTCGATCTCGGGCGCGATACCCTGACCGGCCCTCGAACGCGGAGTGCGGCACCCACGCGGAACATCGCGGTACACGTACGACGCGGACGACGCAGGCCCGCACGGTGTCGTGGACCGTCAGCGCGCGGCCAGGCGGCATGCACTGATCGTGAAGCCACCTGGCAGCCGGCAATCCGGTGGACGTGTCTGGTCGGAGTCCAGAAGGATGTCGACGTGTGATGATCACGACTCTTACGGATGCACACGTCGACTCCGCTCCTTCGACGTACGCTCCCGGCCTCGCGGCGAGCGGATGATCAGTCGATGCGCTCGTACGCGGGAATGGTCAGGAAGTCCACGTAGTCCGGGGCCAGTGCCACCTGCTCGAAAAGCTCGCGCGCCTCGTCGAACCGACCGGACTTGTACGCCTCGTCGCCGAGCTCGGACCGGATCGTGGCGAGCTCCTCGTCCTCGATCCGGCGTACCAGCTCCGCGGTCACCACCTCACCTGTGTCCAGCCGCACACCGTTGTGGATCCACTGCCAGATCTGGGACCGGGAGATCTCCGCGGTCGCGGCATCCTCCATCAGGTTGAAGATGGCAGCCGCACCGTTCCCGTTGAGCCACGACGCGAGATACCGCAGGCCGACGCCAACGTTGTTGCGCAACCCCGCCTCGGTCACCGAACCCGGTGTGGACGCGATGTCGAGCAGGTCGTCGGCCGTCACCGAGACGTCGTCACGCAGCCGGTCGAGTTGATTCGGTCGTGCACCCAGCTTGGCGTCGAAGACCTCCTTGCAGATCGGTACGAGGTCCGGGTGCGCGACCCACGACCCGTCGAAGCCGTCGTTCGCCTCGCGCTCCTTGTCGGCCCGTACCTTGGCCAGCGCCTGCTCGTTGATCTCCGGATTCCGTCGGCTCGGAATGAACGCCGCCATGCCGCCCATGGCGAACGCGCCGCGCCGGTGACAGGTCGCCACCAACAACTCGGTGTAGGCACGCATGCAGGGCGCGGTCATGGTCACCGCGTTGCGGTCGGGAAGGATGAACGACGGCCCGGCGTCCCGGAAGTTCTTGATGATGCTGAAGAGGTAGTCCCACCGCCCCGCGTTGAGACCCGAGGCGTGTTCGCGCAGCTCGTAGAGGATCTCCTCCATCTCGAAGGCCGCGGGGATCGTCTCGATGAGAACGGTCGCCCGCACCGTGCCGTGTGGAATGTCCAGCCGCGCTTCGGCGTACGTGAAGATGTCGTTCCACAACCGCGCCTCGAGGTGGCTCTCCAGTTTCGGCAGGTAGTAGTACGGCCCGCTGCCGCGGTCGAGCAGCTCCTGGGCGTTGTGGAAGAAGTGCAGCCCGAAGTCGACCAGTGCCCCCACGAACGGCTTGCCGTCCAGGCGGAGGTGACGCTCGTCGAGGTGCCAGCCGCGTGGGCGCACGACGATCGTGGCGAGCGGTATGTCGTCACGTAGCCTGCGCACACCATCCGGAGCCTCGAAGGTGATCGTCCGGCGGATGGCGTCGTAGAGGTTGACCTGACCGCCGATGACGTTGGACCAGTGCGGTGTGTTGGCGTCCTCGAGGTCTGCAAGCCAGACGTTGGCGCCCGAGTTGAGCGCGTTGATCGTCATCTTGCGCTCGGTCGGGCCCGTGATCTCCACGCGACGGTCGAGCAGGTCACGCGGTGCGGGCGCGACGCGCCACCCTGGGTTCTCGCGGATCTCCCGGGTCTCCGGGAGGAAGTCCAGCCGGCCGGTACGCGCCACCTCGGCGCGTCGCTCGCGGCGCCGGACAAGCAACTCGTCCCGGCGTGGACCGAACTCCAGCTGGAGGTCGCGCACGAACTCCAGGGCGTCGGTCGTGAGGATCTCCTCCGCTCGCTCCACCCGTGGACCCGTCACGGTGATGCCAGCCTTCACATCGGCCACGATGTGCACCCCTTTCCGAGCTCGTCCGACCGCCAGTCGACCACGACCATCACGTGAGTCTGTCAAATCCGGCTGTGAGCGTAGGCCGTTGTGGCGCGCTCCTCACCGCGTCGGACTCGCGCATCCGCCGATCCGGCACCCAGGATAGGAGAGATGCCTCAACTGGATCGCTCCCACGAAGACAGACCCAATCCCAGCCGGTTCCGTTGGGGCGTACCCACCAGCCTGCTCAGCTCGATCGCCCTCGGCACCCTGCTCAATCCCCTCAACTCGTCCATGATCGCGGTCGCCCTGGTGCCGCTGCAACACCACTTCGCCGTCGGGGTGGCGACCGTGAGCTGGCTGGTCAGCGCCTTCTACGTGGCCGCCGCCGTCGCTCAGCCGGTGATGGGCCGCCTGGTGGACCTGCTCGGCGCCAGGCGGCTTTTCATCGCCGGTCTTCTCGTGGTGTGCCTTGCATCCTTGCTGGCCCCCTTCGCACCGGGCTTCTGGTGGCTGGTCGGGGCTCGGATCCTGCTGGCGGTCGGCACGTCGACCGCCTATCCCGCCGCACTCGTCCTGATCCAGGCCGCACGAGCCCACGCCCAGACTCGTACGCCGTCAGGCACCGGACCCCCGATACCGCCGTCCGTAGCGGACGACCAGGCATCCACGCGGCCTGGAGCCGCACCCCTTCCCGCCGAGACTCCATCCGCGCCGGCACGCGCGCCAGCAGCGGCACTGGCGTTCTTGACCGTCGCGGCATCGATCAGCGCCGCGCTCGGACCGGTCATCGGTGGCTTCCTGGTCGCCGCCGCGGGCTGGCAGGCGGTGTTCCTCGTCAACGTCCCGATCACGCTCGCGAACGTGGCCATCGCCCTCCGCATCCTGCCCTCGGTGCCCGGAACGTCCCGCTCCCGACAGTCCCTTCTCCGGGACATGGACGTCGCGGGGGCCGTGCTGTTCACCGGCTTCCTCGTCGCCCTGCTCGGCTTCGTGCTGTCCATCCCCGGCGGGCCGGACTGGTTCGTGGCTCCGCTCATGGCCGTGAGCGTGGTGGCCCTCGTCGCGTGGGAACGCCGTTGCGCCACACCGTTTCTCGACATTCGTGGGCTCGCCGCCAACCGCGACCTGACCGCGGTGTTGGCCCAGCAGGCCGGGTTGAACCTCGTCTTCTACAGCATGTTCTTCGGTCTGCCGCTCTGGCTCGGCAGTGTCCGAGCTCTCGACGCTGATCTCGTCGGTCTGCTCACGCTGCCGATCGCCTGTATCGGCATTCTGATGACGCCGCTTGCGGCGGGTTTCGTGCGCCGCCGCGGGTCCCGGGCGGCGTTGGTCGTCGGCTCGCTG
>Ga0310827_101860_pt1 | contig 10129 bp, 13 predicted proteins | sample WT_ome_2_FD_201309 | JGI IMG/M metagenome (GOLD analysis project Ga0310827, IMG submission 201309) | Sorghum-adapted microbial communities enriched on wild type (WT) sorghum from Joint BioEnergy Institute, Emeryville, California, United... ... | reverse complement strand
AAATTACAAATGATCGGTCTTTTTTGAATATTGGTGTTTACCGGCTTTTCGGTTTTTTTCTTTCAATTCGTTTTTTCTTTCGCGAAGTGCCTGATGGTCCACCGGTTTCTTATCATCATCAGAAGTTCTTGACATAAAGACCCTCCTCAATAATTTCAAATACGAACGCTTACCTTATTATGGGGCAATATCAAGTTCACTATTCGCCTTAGCATTTAAAAAGAAAATGGCAAGTGTACCCGGCCCGGAATGAGCACCGATCGCTGAACCGATCATATTGATATAAAAATGTTTACAACCGAATCTTTCTTCAATCATATTTTTCATCTGAAGAGCTGTGTCCTCATCGTCTCCATGACTGATGCCGATAAGCTGGTCTTTCAGATTAACACCACGTTCTTCCATTAACTCCAGAATTCTGTTTAACACTTTTTTCTTTCCGCGGATTTTTTCAATGGGAATCAGTTTACCGTCCTCAACATTCAATAAAGGTTTTATATTTAAAAGTCCGCCGACAAAAGCACTGGCTCTTGATACCCGACCACCACGCCGCAAATATTCTAAATCATCGACAGTAAATAAATGTTCCATATGAGTGCAATAAAATTCGGTTTCTTGGATGATCTTTTCCTTTGTTGCTCCGCTGTCCGCCAGTTTAGCGGCATGATAAACAATTAAACCTTGTCCTAAAGAAGCCGCTTTTGTATCAATTATCGTTAAATCCAAGTCAGGATACTCTTCTAAAACTTGTTCTCTAATCATGCATGCCGTTTGATATGTTCCGGACAATTGAGAAGAGAAAGCAATATAAATTCCCGGGTGTTTTTCTTTGGCTAAGTTGACAAAAATCTCTTTTATCTTTGTTGGGGAAACTTGGGATGTTTTTGGTATTTTGCCATTACGCATGGCATCTAATATTTTCTTGGAATCAATCGAAATCACATCGTCATATTCTTCACCATCCAATTCGACTTGTAGAGGAAGTAAGTCAATGTTTTGTTCTTGTAAAAAAGAGTATGGTAAATCCGCACCGCTGTCTGTAATAAGTTTTACCTTTGTCAATCCCCATCACCACTTTCGAATGTTTCTTATATGTTTTAGTTTATCATCAACAATTGGAGAATTAAACCAAAACTTCACGGAAAACCAAGCCGTTTTTAGGAAACAATAAAAAAATGTTAGTATTACCGCAGTGAAATGGAGGTTACCTTATGGTTTTATTCCATGTAAAAAAATTGATCATTGTTATTATCGGTGCATTTATTTTTGCATTTTCTATGAATTATTTTTTAATACCGGCGGGAGTTTATTCAAGTGGTTTTTCCGGATTGAGTCAATTGCTGTCAAGATTGTTCAGTGAATATTATAACATTCATATTTCTGTTGGAATTTGGTTGTTGCTGTTGAATATACCGGTTACCATTTTAGGCTGGAGAAAAGTTGGTAAAACTTTTACTTTGTATAGTTTTATTAGTGTTATTTTTTCTTCCCTGTTTTTAAACTTGATACCGATAAAAGAATTATCAGATGATATTTTGCTAAATGCTGTTTTTGGCGGGGTGATCGGTGCAGTTGGAGCCGGAATGACGCTTAGATTTGGGGCTTCAACCGGTGGTATGGATATTATTGCCGTATATTTATCAAAAGTTGTTGAAGGATCTGTCGGCAGATTTACGTTCATTTTAAACAGTTTTATTATTATTTCTGCCGGATTCTTGTTTGGTTGGGAAAAATCTCTTTACACGTTAGTCGGATTATTTTCTTCATCAAAAGTGATTGATATTCTACATACACAGGCGCAAAAACTGACGGCAATGATTGTAACTAAAAATTCCAAAGATTTGAAGCAGGCAATTTTAACCCGGCTAACGAGAGGGGCAACCGTTGTTCCTGCGCACGGGGCGTATTCCGATGAAGGAAGGGATATGTTAATTACCGTCATTAGTAGGTATGAATTGTTTGAGCTGAGGAAAATCATTAAAGAAGTTGATCCTAAAGCATTTACCAATATTGTAAAAACCGACTCAGTCATCGGTCTGTTTAGAAAAGATTAAAGAAAACTTGGTGCCTGCCGTGCCTTTATACGACTGCCAAACCAAAATAAAAAATGACAGCTCCGAACCGAGCTGTCATTTTTTCCGGGGGATTAGCTGTCACGAAAGTCTACTGCATCCAATTCCTGTTGGTATTGTTGCAAAAGTTCTTTCTCTGCTTCAGTCGAATTAGCAAAAGCAGACGAAATAGCGTTTTTTGCTTTATTAATATCGTCTTGGCTAATATCATTCTGGTGTTTTAATCGTTCTGTGAATTCCCTAGCCTGCTGTAACAATTGATTTGCCATCTTGTTCCCACCTTATAATGAATCAAAATGATTATTCATTTTTCTGGCTTCAGCTTCAGCATAAGTTAAATGGTAAGGGATTTTTTCCGAATGACGAGTTACCGCATCGACACCTTGCTTAACAAAACGCTTTGATTTACTACTTTTGCCCATTCGTATCCCTCCGTCATTCCAATTAGAACAAGAAGGAAACTTGGCTTCTTGTTCCTTATTAACATATCCCAATTCGTCCAAAAAAAACTGTCAGAAAACGACAATTTTGCCCGAATTTGATAAAAAATGTACGCTCGTTCATGCCGTATAAAATAAAAGATGGTCAGCATAATTCAAGACTTTAATAAAAGTTCCTCCAAGTAAACAGCGATTCCGTCTTCTTCATTTGATAATGTCACGTCTTTTGCGACATGTTTGGCCACATCAATCGCATTTCCCATGGCTACTCCATGTCCGGCGAATTCAAGCATTTCTAAATCATTATCTTCATCCCCGAACGCAATTACCCGACTTTGGGGAATTCCGTAATAATCAGCGACTTTTTTAACACCGATTGCTTTATTAATTCCGTGTTTTACAATTTCGATAACCGGGTATGGGGCGCCCCAACTGCGGTGTTCGATAAGTTCTGCCTTTGTTTCCGCAAGATAAGTATTAATTTTTTCAACATTCTTTTCGTCTGAATGAATCAGTAAGCTGGTTGGGTCGTTTTTTAAAAAATTTCGTAAATCACCGTAAGTAACGGACAGATTCCCCAGTTTGAAAAAATCAATTAATTTTTCATCATGATAATGAAGATAAATATGGTCCATTACTTCTGCGATAATATTTTGAATGGAATACTGGTCGGAAATTTCAATAATATCTTTTACCGCCTCTAAAGGAAGTGGTTGATGATATACACCCCAACCGGCATCGAGCGGATGATGAACAAATGCTCCGTTAAAGTTAACAATCGGGCTTTGTAAATTCAATTCCTTATAATACATTTCGCTGGCACGATAAGGTCTCCCTGTAGAAATCATGACAACATGACCATCATTTTGAACTTGATTTAACACAGCTTTTGTCTTTTCAGAAATGGTTTTATCATCTTTTAATAACGTTCCATCTAAGTCTAAAGCAATTAAGTATTTGTCTTTCATTGAGACATTCCTTTCCTTATGTCATTATTTAGCAATTATAGCACACTCATGTTAAACTGTTATTAAGAAACTGTATTAAATATTAGTTTATAATATATGGGTAGAAATACAATAGATTTGCTTGTATTTTTTACACGACTTCCTTATTGGTATAAGGAATTTTTGATTGATAGGGATTTTTAGGAGGCAAATAATGATTATTGTTGACAAGAAAATAGTTGCTAATATTCCGTTGTTAGAAGTTGTGCAAAAAGAGCTGTTGGATCAAGCAGTACCTACTGTATTCTTTTTTCACGGATTTACAAGTGCAAAAGAACATAATTTGCATTACGCCTATTTGATGGCGGAAAAAAATATACGGGTTGTCCTTCCCGAGGCCGATTTACACGGAGAACGAAGCCGAGAATTGTCGATGGAGGAACAAGCTTTATATTTTTGGAAAATAATCTTAAAAAATATTGCGGAACTTGGAGAATTAAAGGAAGCATATGTGGGTAATAGGCGAACTTTACAAGATCAAATAGGTGTTGCCGGCACATCAATGGGAGGAATTACGACCTTTGGTGCACTATGTAAATATGATTGGATAAAGGCTGCTGTCAGTTTAATGGGGAATCCCGCTTATAACCATTTCGCTCGTTATCTCGTTAATGAACTGCAAAGCCAAGGACATAAAATTCCGTATTCGGAACAGCAATTGGAAGGAGAATATCAGAAACTGTTACCGGTTGACTTAAGTATGAATCCGGAAAAGTTAAATAATCGTCCGCTGCTTTTTTGGCATGGAAAAAAGGATCCGATTGTTCCTTATACATATGCTTATGATTTTTATCAAAAGGTAAAGGAAAATTATTCAGAACATCCGGATCATATTCGCTTTATTTTAGATCATCATGCCGGACATAAAGTATCACGGGAAGGGTTATTAGCAACGGTTGATTGGTTTGAGCAATTTCTTCAATAGATGTTAATCCAAATCCCACCTCAAATTTTTTCGAGCTTAAAAAGATGGTCGTCGTGGACGGACTACCCGCACGCGTCCAATTAGTTCACCAAACCATCAGTGGGGAAAAATATCCCCTTTGACGGAAGTTTCACTTAATTCATTTTTCTAAGTATCTTTGGTATGATAGAATATGAATTGGAAAGGAGGATTTTTTATGGATGAAGCTTTAAGAGAAAATATTCTCGGTGCACTTGAACAAGTAATCGATCCAGAAATTGGAATTGACATAGTAAATCTTGGGTTGGTATATGATGTTGATCTCGATGAAAACGGCAAGGCCATTGTGACGATGACTTTGACCACAATGGGTTGCCCATTAGGCGGTATCATTTCTGACCAAGTGAAATTAGCTCTTTCTGATATACCGGAAGTGAAAGATACAGAGGTGAATATTGTCTGGAATCCACCTTGGTCAAAAAAAATGATGAGTCGTTATGCAAAGATAGCACTTGGTATTCCGGATTAATGGAAACTGGCTTTCAGGAAAAGGATGACGGTTCAATCAGACCCCTTTCGAAAAGTTTTAAGTGCCTGCTTTCAACTGTCATTTTTTTCATCTCTACCTGAATTCATGATTTCCCTCTTTTCGTGAAAGATAATAAAGAGAAACCTGGAAAGGGGGATGAAAGCAATGGGCGAAAATCGTCATTTCCGAGCAGGACACAAAGCACCAAATGACGGGATATATATTGAAATAGGAGAAGAAGGAACGTCTGTCGTTAATCCAAGACAAGTCCGGTTAAAAGCAGGACAACGTTTTCCGGAAAACTCCAATCATAACCGCATTTGGACTTTTAAAGGTTAAATTCGATTGTTCATATTTTGTATTGTATGAAATTCTGGGGATAAAAAAGTCAAAAGGTTGTCTTGTCAGGGAGAGTAGAAATGACTCCCCTAAAGGACAACCTTTTTTCGTATACGTGTCGTATTGATGGCCGGCAACTTAGCAATTCGCCGGAGAAAAATTTAAATTTAATAAAAACTGAAAAATACTTGCCATTTTCGATGAACTGCGCATGACGAGTCGCCAGGCATAGTCGGTTCTCTTAAACATTTAGTTCTTTTTCTTTAGGCATAACTGCCGCAATTAGGAAAAGAATAATCGAGATGCCGATTGCTAAAAATGTTGCAATTGTAAAATCATATGAAGCGGATTTTATTGAGCCGACAATATAAGTCAACATATGTGATAAAAGAAATACCCAGAAAAAGGTCCAAAAATATTTCATGAAACTCCACCTGCTTTTCATTTAATAATTATTTTTTTCATTATCATATAAAGAAATCATACCATAAAATTTAAATTTTAGGAAAGGTTTCTTATTAAGCAATTTAAAAATAAACAGATTCGGTTTTTATTGCGAGGAAAGTTGGGAGCAAGCTGACCAAGCTGTTTTTTCCCGGACTTACAGGAAAGATAAATGAAAAATAGGCAAATGTAATAGAGAGTTTATCACGTTTTTGAATAAAGTATAAAGAGAAGCACTGCCCACAAGGCTGATTATTGTGTTAATGAATGGAAAATAATTGGTAAGTAAATATAAGAGGGGTTTTGTATGAACTTTCGAATTTTTACCTTAAATGATCAATATTGTATCATTCATTATCCGGAACAACCGAATGGATTCGGGGTATTGGTCATCGGCGGGGAAGAACAATATGTAGATAAACAGAGTAGTAATTGGTTACGTAACAATGCAAGACAGAAAATCCTTCAATCATTTTTAGATGACGGTTACACCGTTTATTATACAAATTTCAATCACAGGCATATGGGAAATAAGCAATCTGTTGAGCAAGTGGCAAGTCTATACGAATTTATTAAGCGGACGGAAATCTTAAACGAACGGGTTCACATTATTGCAGAAGGAATTGGGACTTTGATTACCATGGAATTATTAAAAAATAAAAGAGAAATGATTCGCTCAATTGTATTCATTAATCCGATATTTTCCATTCAATGGATGATATCGATTTTGAAAGATCAACCTTTTCTTTATAAAAAAACGATAAAAGATATATCTTCTGCCTACAATATTAGTGAAGAAAATTGTGAAAAAAATATCAATAACGTAAAGATGACAACATTTGCCATCACATATCCTTTCGTTATCATTCATATTTTAGAACATGGAATTCAAGATGCACAGTGGACACAGCTATATAAAAAATATTTTTCTAAATATAATGAAAATATCTATGTTATTTTACCGGAAAAAAGGGCGCGTATTGCTTATTATGCAAAGAACTTATTTATGCAGGCTGAAGCTCAATTGTAATCGTATTTTGATAGCAGGTGAAGCAAATGGACGGTTATATCCTTATTGGATCCTTTGGACAATTGGGATTTGAAATTTGTGAACAGCTCCTAAATAGAGGTTACCAAGTAAACCATGTAAATATTTGTGATGACTATGAGGATCCGGAAATGATTGAAGAAAAAAATTTTTTGCTTGGCAGAAATGCAAATTTTAAGACAGTGGGCGAAAATTTGGAATATCCCATAAACGTTCCAATGATCATCCCATTATATGATTGGTTATTTTACAATGAAAATCAATGGGAAATGATTTTAACAAAACTTGAACAAATTTTTGCCCGGCTGCACGTAAAGAATGCTTCACCCCCGATCATTTTATTAAAAGCATCTGGTCCCGATCAGAGGATTCAGTCAATGAATCATTATTTTCGAGTAATTGAACAAAAACTTCACAAAACATTATCGATTTACGTTCCCATTATATATGGAAAGTGGTTTACCGAGACTTCATATCTTTACCATATGTTAATGGGGGAAAAAATTAGCAGAAACGCAGATGCCATTTATATTCGTGATGCGGGTCAAACGATTGTTGATTTAATTTTACATGAAGAAAAAGGGGAATTTTATATTAAAAATCAAAATAAACATCGCTGGAGTGAATGTCTATATATGCTGACAGGTATTAAATCACAAACCGATTTTCCGGAAGATAAAACGGTTAATGGTCCCGGTAAAGTAATTTTCGTCAATGAAACAAATGACGGAGAACAAATTTTTGATGAAATAAAGAAATTACAAACGATATTTAATTTGTAAAATGAATTATTTCCACATCATAAAATTTCAATTGAATTATCTTTTTTTTTAAAGTAAAATTAGTACCAAGTCATAATAACTCATAATAAAATTATTGGTAATTTGAAAAATATACGAGGAGTGAGTTACATGAATGTTGGAATTGTTGGTATTGGTCGTTATGTACCGGACAATGTAGTAACAAATAAGGATTTAGAAAAAAGAATGGATACGTCCGATGAATGGATTCGAACGAGAACCGGAATCAGGGAGCGGAGAATTGCCGGTGATGATATAGACACATCACATATGGCTTATTTCGCTGCACAAAAAGCGATTGAGGATGCCGGGATTCAACCTGAAGATATTGATCTAATCTTAACAGCAACGGTCACCCCCGATCAGCCTTTCCCAACCGTTTCTTGCATGATTCAAGAACAAATTGGTGCCAAAAAAGCTGCAGCGATGGATATTAGTGCAGCATGTTCCGGATTGATGTACGGAATGGTGACGGCCAAACAATTTATCGAAACAGGTGTTTATAAGTATGTATTAGTTATCGGTGCAGAAAAGTTATCGAAAATAACCGACTGGGAAGACCGTTCAACTGCCGTATTGTTTGGTGACGGAGCCGGTGCAGTGGTCATGGGACCTGTCACTGACGGACGAGGAATTTTATCATTTGAACTTGGTGCAGATGGTTCTGGAGGGAAATTTTTATATCAAGAAAAATATATTTGTATGAATGGTCGAGAAGTCTTTAAATTTGCTGTCCGTCAAATGGGTGAATCGGCCTTAAATGTGATTGAAAAGGCAGGCTTGTCGAAGGAGGACGTCGATTTTCTTATCCCGCATCAAGCAAATATACGTATTATGGAAGCGGCAAGACAAAGACTTGATCTCCCCGTTGAAAAAATGTCGAATACCGTTGGAAAATATGGAAATACATCTGCTGCCTCCATTCCAATTTCTTTAGTTGAGGATTTGGAAGCAGGACGGATTAAAGATGATGATATTATCTTGATGGTTGGTTTTGGCGGCGGATTAACTTGGGGAGCGATTTTAATGAAATGGGGTAAGTAATTTGTTTTACTACCGCTAAAAGGCCCGTCTTGACTAAACCGGTTATAGCAAACTTGTTTAAACTTGACATAAGCAACTTGTTAACATGTGGACATCTATCATTTATTAAAAAGGTGTATTATTGTTCGGCAAAATTTCTTTATAAACCTAAAAAACTTTTCAAAATTTTTTCCGGAATGGTAAGATAAGATGAAGGACGATCGTAATAGAATGTTATGCGAATTCTTGAAAGTTTCATAGTGGAATATGCACGATTAAAAAGGAGTTGTATTGAAATGGAACGACGAAGGGTAGTTATTACTGGGATTGGTGCTGTTACACCTGTTGGCAGTGATGCACTAACTTCTTGGAATAATATTATTAACGGAAAATCAGGTATCGGTCCGATGACTCGGGTTAATGCTGACGAGTTTCCTGCAAAAGTTGCCGCAGAAGTGAGAGATTTTAATCCCGAAGATTTTATTGAAAGAAAAGATGTAAGGAAAATGGATCGATTTACTCATTTTGCCGTAGCCGCATCACTTATGGCCGTTAAAGACGCCAATCTGACAATTGATGATCATAATGCACATCGAGTAGGTGTTTGGATTGGTTCAGGCATCGGCGGATTAGAAACGTTGGAAAATCAATTTGAAACGTTTTTACAACGCGGCTATCGCCGGGTTAGTCCGTTCTTTATACCGATGATGATACCGGATATGGCAACCGGGCAAGTTTCGATTTTTCTTGGGGCAAAAGGTTTTAATTCTTGTACAGTAACAGCTTGCGCAACCGGAACAAATTCAATTGGTGATGCATTTAAAGTAATTGAACGCGGTGATGCGGATGTTATGATTTCGGGTGGTTCAGAAGCCCCAATCACAAGAATGTCAATTGCAGGATTCTGTGCCAATACAGCGCTTTCAACGAATCCTGATCCAAAAACCGCATGCCGGCCGTTTGATAAAGATCGTGACGGTTTTGTTATCGGTGAAGGGGCAGGGATCGTTGTTTTAGAAGAATTGAATCATGCTTTAAACCGGGGAGCTCATATTTACGCGGAAGTAATCGGCTACGGAGCGACCGGTGATGCTTATCATATTACTGCTCCGGCACCTGAAGGAGAAGGCGGTGCCCGTGCAATGAAAATGGCAATCGATGATGCTGGAATTGATCCGACAACAATCGATTATGTTAATGCTCATGGTACAAGTACCGAATATAATGATAAGTATGAAACAACAGCCATTAAAACAATATTTGGCGATCACGCGTATAAAATGGCTGTCAGCTCAACGAAATCAATGACCGGACATTTATTAGGCGCTGCCGGAGCGGTAGAAGCAATTTTTACTGTTTTAGCTCTGAAGGAAGGCATTTTACCGCCAACCATGAATTTACAAAATCCGGATCCGGATTGTGACTTGGACTATGTTCCAAATGAAGCAAGAAAACAAGAAATTACGTATGCGATGAGCAACTCGCTCGGATTTGGCGGTCATAATGCAACGTTAGTCTTTAAA
>Ga0310827_101849_pt1 | contig 10191 bp, 11 predicted proteins | sample WT_ome_2_FD_201309 | JGI IMG/M metagenome (GOLD analysis project Ga0310827, IMG submission 201309) | Sorghum-adapted microbial communities enriched on wild type (WT) sorghum from Joint BioEnergy Institute, Emeryville, California, United... ... | reverse complement strand
AATCGGAGAGGGAGGATCTCTATAAATATGAAACATATTTGCCGGGCGGCGCCGATGAATTTGGGATTGCTCTGTTTGATCCGGATACGTATCGATTTATCGATTACTTGGATTGGGAAAAAAATGTCCGGCGCGGCTTAATTACAAAAACAATTAAACAAGAGAAAGATTTGCAAAAGGGGACCTATATTGCTGTAGCGTTTGCAAAAAAGTCCGGAAAGGAAGACTTCATTGAACAACTAATAGAAATACAATAAACCTGGATTTTCATAATTTATCCACACATTGTTAAAATGTTACAAATTTGTGAAGGATAACGGATTCTCGAAAAACAGACCGATATTTTCTATGTATATAAATTGACATAAAAACTAGACTATTGTAGTCTTATTTAGTGTATGGTGATAGGGTTTTCAACTTATTTACAGTTGAAAATCCATCGTAATAATGAAATTTCTTTCGTTAAAATATGAACTACTTGAATACATCATTTATTTGTAAAATTATGGTTTTTTGTATGGCGATTTTTGTTCTTTTATGAACTTTTTTGACGGAAATGAAAACTTCTGGACAAAAAAAATTAGTGGAAATTTCACATTCCCATATAAATGCTATTGTATAATATCATTTAAGCCCCTTTTCAAAACCTTTTATTAGTTGTAATCTCGTTATCGGGTTGTAATCTATAGAAGATAACCGCTCAGAAAATATGATTTTGAAATCTGAACATCAACATAATCATTTATTCCTAAACTACAATATAAATTTTTTTCAAATAGCATTTTTTAGGTGTAAAATAAGGTTGGTGTGCTTGAAAATATTTGTGCGGCCTAACCCGGACTTTAGGAGAAGTATAAAAATGCCTGATATTCAATTTTTATATAATCGCTATCGAAAATATATGTTTTACCTGTTAGCTATTTTTGTTTTTGGATGGGGTTTTACATCATTCAAGGAAGTATTTCTGGGTTTCATACTGGGTACAGCTGTCAGTTTTATTAATCTATGGTTATTATATAAAAAAACGATACGTCTGAGTGAAGCTGTCGCAAAAGGTAAGGCGGTTTACTCTATCGGTTCCCTTTCGAGGTTTGCTTACGCAGCATTAGCAATTTTAATCGCTATACAATTTCCTAATGATATAAATATTTTATCTACTTTAATTGGGTTATTGACATCTTACATTGTCATTGCCCTCGATTCTCTCGTTTTATTTATAAAAAAAGGTTACAGGAAGAGAGGTGAGTAACGTGAATCATGAACAACCGGTTAGGGAATTGTTTTGGGGTTTGACATATAACCCGTCAAATATTTTGATGATAACAATTTCCTCACTAATAGTATTTTTAATCGCTGTATTATGTACACGCAAACTCGCAATGAAACCAACCGGAGCTCAAAACTTTATTGAGTGGGTTATGGATTTTGTAAAAGGAATTATTCAAAGCAACCTAGACTGGAAAAATGGCGCCAGATTCCATCTTTTAGCTTTAACATTGATCATGTATATTTTCGTGTCAAACATGCTCGGGTTGCCATTTGCCATTGTTTATGATCATGAGCTATGGTGGAAATCACCGACAGCCGATCCTCTAATTACGATGACACTTGCAGTAATGGTAATTGGCTTAACCCACTATTACGGGGTGAAATTGCAAGGTACAAAAAGATATTTACATGGATATACCGAACCAATGAAAATCATGACTCCGATTAAGATTATTGAAGAATTCTCAAACACATTAACGCTTGGTCTTCGTCTTTACGGAAACATTTATGCCGGTGAAACGCTTCTTGCTTTACTTGTCTCTTTGGGAACAAGCGGCATTATCGGGGGAATTTTAGCTTTACCATTAACGATGGTATGGCAAGGGTTTAGTATATTTGTAGGTGCAATTCAAGCATTTATTTTCACTATGTTAACGATGGTCTATATGGCCCACAAGGTTAGTTCAGACCATTAATAATATAAAGTTCATTCATTGAACAAATGAAAACTATTTATTTATTTTTTATAAATTAAAGGAGGACTTTTAGAATGGGAGCATTAGCAGCAGCAATTGCAATTGGTTTGGCAGCATTAGGTGCCGGTATCGGTAACGGTTTAATCGTTTCAAAAACTGTAGAAGGGATGGCTCGTCAACCTGAATCTGCAGGTCTATTACGTACAACCATGTTTATTGGTATCGGTCTTGTTGAGGCGATTCCGATCATGGGTGTTGTTATCGCCTTTATCTCACTATTTTCATAAAGTTTGAAAACCCATGAGTATAGTTATGGGGATAAAATGAATAGGTTTTGAAACGAGCCTACAGAACGCTAAAGTAATTCATTAGAATATGCTTTGGTCATGAAAGTCTTATCGAAACAAATAAGTGTCTATATGTTGTAGTTGTCTATTAGAGACAATGAGAGTATAGAAGAAGTTTATGTAGATAAGACCCTGCCGACTTTAGTTGTGCAGAGTTTCAGCAAGCTTCATATCAGTTAATGGCGGAGAACATTCATAAGAACCTTCGCCATTCCTTTATGTTACATGTAAAACAACGAGGGCTTCGAAAATTTTGTTGTGATTTAATATTTGTTTAGGTTTCTACTACCTGAGATTAAACTTGATGCACTTATGCTTCTGTAATCTCTTGTCGATAGCAACAATCTTTTAAAATTGCCAAAAAATATGAATATGTGATTGATACATTTACAAAGTATTTTTACGGTGCTTCTTGAAGGGAGTGAATGGTAGCGTGTTAACAGATGGTTTTGTATTAGGTGCTGCAGCAGGAGGCTTTCCAGTGATCGATTCTTTATTCCAGCTTCTGTCATTTGTAATCCTCATGTGGCTGTTGAAAAAATATGCATGGGCTCCATTAATGAAAGTGATGAAAGATCGTGAAGAGCATATCGCTAATGAAATCGATCAAGCGGAGGCTGCAAAAAAGGAAGCAAAAGAACTATTGCAACAACAGCAAGAAATGTTAAAGAAAGCTCGTCAAGAATCGCATACTTTCATTGAAAATGCGAAAAAGCAAGCAGAAGTTCAAAAAGAAGAGATTATTCAGGCAGCACGGGAAGAAGCAGAACGGCATAAAGAAGCTGCACGCTTGGAAATTCAACAAGAAAAAGAAAATGCGGTGGCAGCCTTGAAAGAGCAAGTCGCCTCTCTATCCGTTTTAATCGCGTCGAAAGTAATTGAGAAAGAATTGAGCGAAAAGGATCATGCCGAGTTGATTCAAGAGTCTATTAAAAAGGCAGGAGAAGAGTAATGAGTAAGACCATTGCAGGGACAAAGTATGCTGTTGCTCTTTTCCAATTGGCCCAAGAGAAAAATTTGGTGGATCAAATTGAAAGTGAACTGCTAATCATCAGAGAAGTTTTCAGTTCCAATAAAGATATTTTGACATTTTTAAAGTCACCGCGAGTCTCAATGGAGGAAAAACACAATGCGTTGAAAAAGGCTTGTGCTGACTTTTCACCATATGTATTAAATACGTTGCTTTTGTTAACCGATCGGCATCGGGTTGATTCAATAATTCCAATGATCGATGCTTATATTGACATGTCCTATGATCGAAAGGGAATTGCAACAGCAAAAGTAGAGTCTGTTCGCGCGCTGACAGACGAAGAAAAATTGGCGATTTCAAATGTATTTGCCCGAAGGATGAAGAAAACATCACTGGAAATCGAGAACATTGTTAACAGTGATTTACTGGGCGGTTTAAAAATTCAAATTGGCAATCGCATCTTTGACGGAAGTTTGCGTGGGAAACTGGACGGCCTCAAACGCGAACTGTTAGGATAAATCGTGATACTAGACGGGAAGCATGGAAACAGTACCTGTCACAAATGCGAACGTTAAGGATAAATCTTGATTCTAATATAAGTATGGAATCAGTAACCATCTCAAACGCGAACTATTAGGATAAATCGTAATAAGGGGTGAAATGAATGAGCATTAAAGCTGAAGAAATCAGTACATTGCTTAGACAGCAAATTGAAAACTATCAAGCTGAAATGAAAGTAACCGACATCGGTACGGTCATCGAAGTTGGTGACGGGATCGCTCGTGTTCACGGATTAGATAATGCCATGAGTGGCGAGCTTTTAGAGTTTGAAAATGGTGTAATGGGTATGGCCCAAAACCTTGAACAAAACAATGTCGGTGTTATTATATTAGGACCTTTTACAGATATTCGTGAAGGTGCTCAAGTAAGACGGACAGGACGAATTATGGAAGTACCTGTTGGTGAAGAATTAATCGGGCGTGTCGTAAACCCGCTTGGCCAACCGGTTGACGGATTAGGTCCGATTCATACAACAAAAACTCGTCCAATTGAAAGTCCGGCTCCGGGTGTTATGGACCGGAAATCCGTTCATGAACCATTACAAACCGGGATTAAAGCGATTGACGCACTTGTCCCAATTGGTCGTGGACAACGGGAATTAATTATTGGTGACCGTCAAACAGGGAAAACAAGTTTGGCAGTTGATACAATTCTTAACCAAAAAGATGAAAATATGATCTGTATCTATGTCGCCATCGGACAAAAAGAATCAACTGTTCGGAATACGGTTGAAACTTTCCGTAAATACGGTGCTTTAGACTATACCATTGTCGTTACCGCTTCTGCATCTGAGCCTGCTCCATTACTTTATCTGGCTCCATATGCCGGTGTAGCCATGGGAGAAGAATTCATGCATAACGGAAAGCATGTATTGGTTATTTACGATGACCTTACAAAACAAGCGGCAGCCTATCGGGAACTTTCCCTATTATTACGCCGTCCGCCGGGTCGTGAAGCCTATCCTGGTGACGTATTCTACTTGCATTCCCGTTTATTGGAACGTGCTGCAAAATTAAGTGATGCCAAAGGTGCCGGTTCATTAACTGCACTGCCATTCGTTGAGACACAAGCGGGGGATATTTCGGCTTACATTCCGACGAACGTCATTTCCATTACAGATGGACAAATTTTCTTACAATCAGATCTCTTTTTCTCAGGTGTACGTCCTGCCATTAATGCCGGTTTATCTGTATCCCGGGTTGGAGGTAATGCACAAATTAAAGCGATGAAAAAGGTTGCAGGTACATTACGTCTCGACTTGGCTTCTTACCGTGAACTTGAAGCATTTGCACAATTTGGCTCCGATTTAGATAAAGCAACACAAGCGAAACTGGCACGTGGTGTTCGTACGGTTGAAGTATTAAAACAAGATTTACACAAACCGATTGCGGTTGAAAAACAAGTAGTTATTTTATACGCATTAACACGCGGATTTTTAGACGATATTCCGGTAGAAGATATTCGCCGCTTTGAAAATGAATTATACAGCTGGATCGACCAAAACAAACCGGCTGCTGTTGAACATATTAAAACGACTCGTGAACTTCCGGCTGATGAAGAATTGACACAACTTCTAAATGATTTTAAAAAGACATTTGCTGTGTCTGAATCAAAATAATCGGACCCGAGACCGATGGGGAACTTCTCCACTAATCAAGAGTGAAATGAAACCTAATTAACCAATAAGGTGGTGAGGAAGAGTGGCCAGTTTACGGGAAATAAAAGGCCGGATTAATTCGACGAAAAAAACGAGTCAAATCACAAAGGCGATGCAAATGGTGTCTACCTCCAAAATGAGCCGTGCCGAAATGAATGCGAAATCATTTGTCCCTTACATGGAAAAAATTCAAGAAGTGGTTGGCAGTATCGCTCACGGTACGGCAGATGCTATACATCCCATGTTAATCCATCGTCCGGTAAAAAAATCGGCTTATCTAGTAATCACTGGTGATCGCGGATTAGTTGGTGCTTATAATAGCAATGTTATCCGTACAGTCAACCAACTGTTACAAAAACGCCATAAATCAAAAGATGAATACGGCTTGATTACAATTGGACGGGTCGGGCGTGACTTCTTTAAAAAACAGGATTATAACATTCTTTTAGAAATTACCGGGTTAAATGACCATCCGAATTTCAGTGAGATTCAGAGCATAACCAGTAAAACCGTAGATATGTTTTCTGACGGAACATATGATGAGTTATACATCATTTATACCCACTATATTTCGGTTATCCAACATGAAGTCATTGTGAAAAAGGTTTTGCCATTAACTGATATCGCACCGACTGCAAAACCGCTTGTCTATGAGTTTGAACCGAATGTAGAGGAAATATTGGAAGTATTATTGCCTCAATATGCCGAAAGCCTAATTTTCGGGGCATTACTTGAAAGTAAAGCAAGTGAGCATGCGTCCAGTATGATGGCAATGAAGAATGCGACGGATAATGCAATGGAATTAATCAATACGTTAACAATCAGCTATAACAGAGCCCGTCAAGCACAAATCACTCAAGAAATTACCGAAATTGTGGCCGGGGCTTCCGCATTAGAATAAAATTTCAAAAAACGATAATTATACACTTTTTAAATGAAGGACAAAAGTAACATAGTCAGGAGGGAAAAAGATGAATAAAGGGACAATCCTTCAAGTAATGGGTCCGGTTGTCGACGTTAAATTCGAAAATGGGCAGTTGCCAAAAATTTATAACGCATTACGAATTCAACACGAGGCCCAAAACGATGCAGACGTTGACATCGACTTAACATTGGAAGTCGCCTTGCATCTAGGTGATGACACTGTTCGTACGATTGCGATGGCATCAACGGACGGTTTAGTACGCGGTATGGAAGTGATTGATACTGGTGCTCCTATTTCTGTTCCGGTTGGTGATGTCACATTAGGTCGGGTATTTAATATTTTAGGTGAATCGATTGATTTAGATGGTGAATTGCCGCAAAATGTTCGCAGAGATCCAATCCATCGTCCTGCACCAAAATTTGAGGAACTATCTACCAAAGTTGAAATTCTCGAAACCGGGATTAAAGTAGTAGACCTACTTGCACCTTATATTAAAGGTGGGAAAATCGGTCTATTCGGTGGTGCCGGTGTTGGTAAAACAGTTTTAATTCAGGAATTAATTAATAATATCGCTCAGGAACATGGTGGTATTTCCGTATTTGCCGGTGTTGGTGAGCGGACACGGGAAGGAAACGACCTTTACTATGAAATGAAAGACTCCGGTGTTATTAAGAAAACCGCGATGGTATTCGGACAAATGAATGAGCCGCCAGGTGCCCGGATGCGCGTTGCATTAACGGGACTGACGATGGCTGAATATTTCCGTGATGAACAAGGACAAGACGTGCTATTTTTCATTGATAACATTTTCCGTTTCACCCAAGCCGGTTCAGAAGTATCTGCCTTGCTTGGTCGGATGCCGTCTGCAGTAGGTTACCAACCGACATTGGCAACGGAAATGGGTCAATTGCAAGAACGGATTACATCAACAAATAAAGGTTCTGTCACGTCTATTCAAGCGATTTACGTTCCGGCCGACGACTATACAGACCCGGCTCCGGCAACAACTTTCGCTCACTTGGATGCAACAACCAACCTTGAACGGAAACTATCGGAAATGGGTATTTACCCGGCTGTGGATCCACTTGCATCAACATCCCGTGCATTGGCACCGGAAATTGTTGGGGAAGAACATTATTCCGTAGCTCGTCAAGTACAACAAACATTGCAACGTTATCGAGAATTACAAGATATCATTGCAATCTTAGGTATGGATGAATTAAGCGACGAAGACAAATTAATCGTTCATCGCGCGCGTCGTATTCAATTCTTCCTATCACAAAACTTCCACGTTGCTGAACAATTTACAGGTCAACCAGGTTCTTATGTTCCTGTAAAAGAAACCGTTCGTGGCTTTAAAGAAATTTTAGAAGGTAAATGGGACCATCTTCCTGAAGAAGCATTCCGTCTTGTAGGTACCATTGAGGATGCCGTTGAAAAGGCGAAATCTATGGGCGTTGAAGTGTAATTTGGATTATGAGGAGGATAAAGAATGAAAACCGTATCCGTAAGTATCGTTACTCCTGATGGTCCGGTCTATGAATCAGATGTAGAGATGGTCAGCACAAGAGCGGCCAGCGGTGAACTCGGTATTTTGCCGGGACACGTGCCAATGGTGGCACCACTTGCCATTGGTGCTGTTCGCTTAAAAAAAGACGATCATACTGATTTGGTTGCGGTTAGTGGAGGATTTCTGGAAGTACGTCCGGACAAAGTAACAATCCTTGCTCAAGCTGCAGAAAATGCCAATGAAATCGATATTGATCGTGCCATACGAGCAAAACAACGGGCTGAAGAACGTCTTCAGAGACAAAAACAATCCGAGATTGACTACAGACGAGCTGAACTCGCCCTAAGACGTGCATTAAATCGAATAAACGTCGCCCAAAATGTAAGATAACGTATGAACACGTTCATCCGGAAAAAATCCTCTTAGCCAACCACTAAGGGGATTTTTTAGTGCGTTAAGAAAGTATATAATTCGAGTAAGAATCAAATTTGATGTAGTGGGGAATTTTAGGTCTAATTAAAATGCAAAATATATTTTTTTAGTGAACAACGGTGCTGTTCTCTCCTAAAGGTCCGTCTGTCGCTAATCTTTGTGGGGACTTAACAGTTTGTAAGGCGTAAGCAAGCTCCCTGCACTTTTTCTTAAAAATAATGTATTATTCTATTTTTCCAAGGATTGTGTTTAATGTTAAATAACAATTGTTGTGGATAAATCGGTGAATATTGTGGATAAACACATTAAAAAAGTGGATATCTTGACTTAATTTGTGGATAATCTTGTTAAAATATGTGTATAAATGGTTGAAACACAGAAGATGATAGAAATTTTGGAGTATTCCCCGTAAAATAATGCACACATTGTGGATAATTTTAATAAAAAGGTGCAACAAGTTTCCAAAAACTGTAATTACCTTCATTTAAATGAAATATTTCACAAAATAATTTTCTTTTTGGAAGAAAAAAGTAATTTATTAATTTATTTCCTATGTTAAAATAAACAATGTATGTACTAGCCATTCAAAATTCAAAAGGAGTTATGTGCTATGCTTTCAAATGTCGGGGTTTTCAGTATATTAAGTATTGTCACTAATTTAGTTTTTATTGCCCTGGCATGGTGGGCATTGCAATCATTGAATTTTGAAAAGTTTATTCGAAAAAATCGGGTAACGCAAGGGCGGCTCCTATATATTTTATTAGCGATAGCCATAGGGTCAATCGTAGCTAATTTTTTCTTGGATTATATCGTTTGGTCCGGGCAAATTCCCTACATAATGAACATGGATGAAAGTAATTTGAAATAAATAGGTGTCAAGCGTTTTGCAAAATATTCACATGATTTTTTCAAGAGTAAACCATGTCAAATTGTGACGACTTTTACCATGTATGACATCCCCCTTTTTAACCAACAATGGTAGTAAAGGGGAGAGGAACATGTGTAAAAGGTTTTATTTACAAATCACAGTATGTACGCTATTTTTCATTTTTATTCTTATTTTTTCTGGTAAAGCTAACTCTGTAGCAAATGATTCGGATTTGAATAAAATGATGGATATAATCAGTAAACATAATGGAAATATCGAGGAATGGTCAGTACTTGCCAGGGAAGAATTGGAATTGGATTTTTCCTATGCAGATTTTCAAAAAGTTGCCGATCAGTGGCAAAAAGAAATTCCGGGCTTCACTTGGGAAAAACAAATCAGTGAAGATCGTTTGATTATAACCGGGAAATCCTCTGACCACTCACTTCCGTACGCTGAAAAAATCCAACTCACAACCGAATTAAATGGTAAAAATATCCAAGGATTCATCCTTTATGAGATAAAAGGATCGGAATGGAACGAAAAAGTCAGTCATCTTGTAGATAAACGACAAGAGTATTTTTTACCAAAATTTTTTCACAAAAGTCCATCCTTTTTTTCTTGTATAAAGGGAGAATTCAATGATATGATTGATAAGTCTTTGCTGGAAAAATCAATGACAATTGTTCATGACTTTAATGGAAAAATGATTGAAAACTTAGTGGAGAATAATTTTGTTTCTCTGACAGTGAACAGTCCACTGTTTACAAAGGAAATCCCTACTGAAGCGGGACCCTTTGATTTGCAGATTTCGTTGAGAAAAACAGCGAAACAAGATAAAACAACCTTTGTAATTGGAACACCGATATTGACAATTGAATATTAATATAACAGATATTGGACGCGGAGGGGAATACATTTGGATAAAATCATCGTCCGCGGCGGGAAGAGATTGAACGG
>Ga0310827_101843_pt1 | contig 10223 bp, 10 predicted proteins | sample WT_ome_2_FD_201309 | JGI IMG/M metagenome (GOLD analysis project Ga0310827, IMG submission 201309) | Sorghum-adapted microbial communities enriched on wild type (WT) sorghum from Joint BioEnergy Institute, Emeryville, California, United... ... | reverse complement strand
CGTCCTTCGGCATGTCGTCGGCCACCAGCACGATGCGGTTCGTCTCCAGGGCGAACCCGGTCGCCGGCGCCGGCCGCCCGAAGGCGGCAAGCAGGTTGTCGTAGCGCCCCCCGCTGCAGAGCGGGAATCCCAAATCGGCGGCATATCCTTCGAAGATGAGCCCCGTATAATAGGTAAAGTTGCCGATCATCGTCAGGTCGATCATCACCGTGTCACCGACGCCGTACGCCTTGAGCGCATCCCAGACGTCCCGCAGATGGGCAAGGGCCGTCCGCGACGTTTCGTCCCCCACGATGGCGAGCGCCTCGTCGCACACTTCCCTACCGCCGCGCAAGCGCAAAATCCGCTCCAGGTTCGTCCGCGCTTCGGGCGACAGGTCCATGCCCTTGAGCGCCGCGCGAAATCCGACGTAGTTGCGCTTGAGCAAACATTCGCGGAGCGTCTGCTGCTGCTCGGGCCGATCCGGCAACGAAGCGCTGAACACCCCGTTCAGCACGCCGATGTGGCCGAGGGCGATTTTGAAGTCGGGCACGCCCGCCGCTTTCAGGCAGGACGCCATCAGGGCGATCACTTCCGCGTCCGCCTCCGGCGATCCGTCACCGACGAGTTCCACACCGGTTTGGAAAAACTCCCACTCGCGGCCCGCTTCTTCCTCGATCGCCCGGAACACGTTGGAATGATGCGACAGCCGGAGCGGCAACGCCTCGTCCTTCAGCAAGGAAGCGACCACCCGCGCGATCGGCGCCGTCATTTCGGAGCGGAGGACGAGGGTTGTCCCCTTGTTGTCCAGCAGCTTGAACAGCCGCTCGTTGGCGGTGGAGCTGGCAAGCCCGACCGTATCGTAATATTCCAGCGTCGGGGTGATGATTTGCCGGTAGCCCCAGCGGGCCATGCAATCCAGCACCCGCCACTCGATGCGGCGCAATTTGTCCGCCAAATCCGGCAAATAATCCTTCACGCCCCGCGGTTTTTCAAACACTTTTGGTTTCGACATGGCCATCCCTTCGTTTATCCCGTTGATCTTCAACCTTATTGACGTTGCGGCTGTTTCAATGTCGCTTTATCATTTTAAAACGTTAATTTATTATCTGTCTACCATACTACCAAAATAAAGAATATCCGTATCGTACCACACGACCCGCGGATCGTCAACCGTCGAACACGGCGGGCGAACCCCCTGCGGGCGCCTGAAAAACAAAAGAACGCGCAAAGGTGCGCCCGGCTGTTGCGATGCTCGCCTTGTTGCGAAAATGCGGCGCACCTTTGCACGATCATGTCGGTTTTTCATGTTGCCGTGAACACGGGGATACGCATCACTTCGGCATCAGGCTCCGGCGTCCCGGTCGGTTTCCTGGCCCGGCCGGATCGTGCGCAGCGGATTGCCGGCGACGAAGGCGCCTGCGGGCACGTCTTTGTGCACCACGGCGCCCGCGCCGACGACGGCGTTGTCCCCGATGGTGACGCCCGGCAAAATCGTCGTGTTGGCGCCGATCAGTACGTTCGAGCCGATGACCACGTCCCCGAGCCGGTACTCGTTCACCAAATACTCGTGGGCCAGAATCGTCGCATTGTAGCCGATGACCGTATTGTCCCCGATGCGGATGCGCTCCGGAAAAAACACGTCCACCATCGCCATCAGGCCGAACGCCGCATGCTTGCCCACCCGCATGCCGAGGATGTTGCGGTAAATCCAGTTTTTGAGGGGAAGCGAAGGGCAGTAACGGCAAAACTGGATGAAAATGAAGTTGCGGATCCCTTTCCAGCGGCTGACCGTCCGGTAAATTTGCCAAAGGGAATTGGGCCCCTCCACCGGGTACCGTTCTGTTTTCCTCACGTTCGCCATCCCTCTTTGCCCAGGGTCATTCGCGCCCGCCGACGGCGAGGCCGCAAATGTCCAACAGTTCTTCCATCGCTCCGATGATGCGGTCGGCGCCCGCTTCCAGCAGCACGTCCCGCGTTTTCAGCGACCAACCGACCGCAACGGCCGTCACGCCCGCTTCCTTGGCGGCCAGCAGGTCATACGGGCTGTCCCCGACCATCGCCGTTTCCTCCGGTTTCGCGCCGAGTTCGCGCATCGCCTTGAGCACCGGTTCCGGATGGGGTTTCGGGCGTTCCACGTCTTCCAGCGTCACAATCGACCGGACGTACGGGCGAAGCCCGAACAAATCGACGACCTTGGCGGAGGTGTCCCGGCTTTTGTTCGTCACGATGCCGATGTCCAACCCGCCTTCATGCAGCCGCCGAACCGTGTCCAGCACGCCGGGGAACAACGTCACCCTCTCGTCGTGCCGTGCCCGGTTGTACGTGCGGTACGCCGCCGCCAGTTCGTCCACGTCTTCCCGTCCGGCAAAATGCCGCAATTGCTCGATCAGCGTGCCGCCCATACGGGGAATGATCTCGTCCCGCGTCAGCGGCTTGCCGCAATGCCGGCCGATGACATGCTGCAACGACTCGATGATGAGTTCGTTGGTATCGATGGTGGTGCCGTCCAGATCAAACAGTACGCAGCGAATCATGATGTCGGGCCATCTCCGTTATGGTTCGTCTTGTTTTTCCCGTCGTCACGCCGGCCGTCCGATGTGTCCCGGTTTCCGGCCTCATCCCGGCCCGTTGCCCCGGATTCACCGGCAGGCCCGTTGTTCGTATCCGCTCCGCCGGATTCGGCGTCGGATTCCGCCGCTTTCCCTTCGCCGGTTGCGGCCGTTCCTTGCCCGTCCGCCTCGCCTGCGGCGCTTTCTCCGGCTTGTCCGCCGGCTGCTTCGCCACTCCCGGCCGCGCCGGCACCTGCTCCGACGGACGTACCGATCACGATCGGATCGAGATACCGCGACCGGGCAAATCCGCCGAACCGGCGCACGGCGATCACCGTCACCGCCGTCAATATGAGCAGCAGGCTGATGAACTGGGCCATGCGCACGTTGCCGCCGCCCGGCGGCAATTCGCCGGCATCAAACAGGAGCCGCATCGGCATCCACAGCACGGCAAGCACGTTTTCCAGCCAGTACGGTCCGTGGAACGCCAGGCTGTCCGTCCTGAGACCTTCGATGAAAAACCGGCCCAAGGAATAGAGGGCGAAATAACCGAGAAACAGCTCCCCGGCTTTCAGCCACGGCCGCCGGCGCAGCCACAGCAGCACGAGCAGCACCATCAGGTTCCACAAGGACTCGTACAGGAACGTCGGATGATAGTACGTGTCGCCGATCTGCATCTGATTCACGATCCAGTCGGGCAAATGCAACGTGTCGCTCAAAAATTCGCGGCTGACCGGGCCGCCGTGGGCTTCCTGATTGACGAAGTTGCCCCACCGCCCGATCATCTGGCCGGCAATCAGGGAGGGCGCGGCGATGTCCGCGATGCGCCAGAAGCTGGTTTTCTTCACCCGCGTATAAATGAGGCCGGCCGCCACCGCGCCGATCAACGCGCCGTGGATCGCCAGGCCTCCGTGCCAGACGGCGATGATTTCGTACCAGTCGCCCTTGTAGTGCTCCCATTCAAACGCAACATAATAAGCCCGGGCCCCGATAATGGCGCAAGGCACGCTGATGAGCAGCAAATCCATGAAAAATTCCGGAGCGATCTGAAACCGTTTGCCTTCCCGAACGGCGAGCAGAAGGCCGACCACCGCCCCAAGGCCGAGAATCATGCCGTACCAGGTCACACTGATCGGCCCCAGCTTCAGGGCGACCGGTTCAATCACGAGCGAAAACGTATTCACGCAAACCCTCCGTCTTCATCCTGCGAAATTTCGATGCGACAAGCAAAAAAGGACAGCGGCCAACCCCGGCGCGATCAATCCATGTCATCGTAATCTTCGGTGATGGACTCCGTCAGCTTGTTCGTAAATTGCAACGCCGCGTTGTAGCCCATCCGTTTCAGCCGGAAGTTCATGGCCGCCACTTCGATGATGACCGCCAGGTTGCGTCCCGGCCGGACCGGAATGGTCACGAGGGGCAAATCCGTGTCGAGAATGCGGGTCGTTTCCTCGTCGAGGCCGAGCCGGTCGTACTGCTTGTCTTCCTGCCAGCTTTCCAGCCGGACAACGATGGTGATTTTCTTTTCGTTGCGGATGGCACCCGCTCCGAACAGCGTCATGACGTTGATGATGCCGACCCCGCGAATTTCCAGCAAATGGCGGATCAGTTCCGGCGCTTTGCCGTACAGGATGTTGTCCGGCGTCTGGATGATTTCCACCGCGTCGTCGGCGATGAGCCGATGGCCGCGCTTCACCAGTTCAAGGGCGGTTTCGCTTTTGCCGATGCCGCTGGAACCGGTGATCAGCATGCCGACGCCGTACACGTCCACCAAAACCCCGTGGATGGTGGTCGTCGGCGACAGCTTGCTTTCCAGAAACCCCGTCAGCCGGCTGGACAGCATCGTGGTCGGCCAGTTGCTGCGCAGCACCGCCGTTCCGGCCGCCCGGGAAGCTTCGATCAGCTCCTCCGGCACGTCCATCCCGCGGGAGACGCAAATGCACGGCGTTTTCGGATCGCAGAGCCGGGTCATGCGATCTCGTTTATCCTCCGGCTGCAGCCCGTCAAAAAAACTGAGTTCCGTTCGCCCGAGGATTTGTACGCGCTCCTTCGGGTGGTGGGCGAAATAGCCTGCCATCTCCAGCGCAGGCCGGTAAAGTTCCGCAACGGTGATCGGACGGCCGAGCCCTTCTTCCCCGCTGATCACTTCCAGATTGAAGCGATTGACAAGTTCTGACACTTTCACCTTGTTTGACGCCATGGTTTCCCCCCGACTGAAGCGTGCCGTATGGACTGTCTTTAGTTAGTAAAATCGTATAGGAAATCGGCGCATAAATCAACCGCCGGCGTCATCGGCGCCTTCCCGGGCAGCGGTGCACCCCGCGCCCGCCGCCCGCATCAGCCTTCCTTCCCGCAGCGTAACACCTCGTGCCCGCTTCCTGCATCGACAATCCTTCCCGCAGCGTAACACCCCGTGCCCGTTTCCTGCATCGACTTCCATCCGCCCGCCTCGCATCGACATCGCCCGATTCGCCTGATCCCCCCGGAACCGTGCCGCTCCCGCCGCCCGAACGGCAAAAAACCGGCCGCGAGGGAAAATTCCCGTCGCAGCCGGTTTTTGCATCCGGTCCAGCGGAACGTTCCGCCGACCGCTCATTTCGGTTCTTGATAGAAAACGGCTTGCTCCGTTTGCTTGTCGAAGATGTGGAATTTGTTCATGTCCACGGCCAGCTTGATGTTCGTGCCTTCGGACACGGCGGAGCGGCCATCGATACGGGCAACGACCGAGCTGTCGCCGATGCCTTCCAGGTACAGGATTTGCTCGTGGCCGAGGTGCTCGGCAACTTCGATGCCGGCGTTCACGATGCTGTTCGGCGAAGCTTCCAGGAAGATCGGTTCGATGTGCAGGTCTTCCGGACGGATGCCGAAGATGACATCCTTGCCGATATAGCCCTTGTCGCGCAAAATTTTGGCGCGGCCTTCGGGAATGACGACGTTGATGCCCTTCGACTTGAAGACGACGTTGCCGTTTTCTTCGTCGATCATGCCGTTGATGAAGTTCATCGCCGGAGATCCGATGAAGCCGGCAACGAACAGGTTTTTCGGGTTGTTGTACACTTCCGTCGGCGGTGCGGCTTGTTGCACGTAGCCTTCGTTCATGATGACGATCCGTTCGCCCATCGTCATGGCTTCCGTCTGGTCGTGGGTAACGTAAATGATCGTCGTTTCGAGGCGTTTGTGCAGCTTCGAAATTTCGGAGCGCATCGCCACGCGCAGCTTGGCGTCAAGGTTGGACAGCGGTTCGTCCATCAGGAACACTTGCGGTTCGCGGACGATGGCGCGGCCGAGGGCGACGCGTTGCCGCTGACCGCCGGAGAGCGCCTTCGGCTTGCGGTCAAGCAGGTGCTCGATGTCGAGAATGCGGGCCGCTTCATGGACGCGGGCGTCGATGTCGGCTTTCTTGAACTTGCGCAGTTTCAGGCCGAACGCCATGTTTTGGTACACGTTCATGTGCGGATACAGAGCGTAGGATTGGAACACCATCGCAATGTCGCGGTCTTTCGGCGCGACGTCGTTGACCAGACGGTCACCGATGTACAGTTCGCCTTCGGTAATTTCTTCGAGACCGGCGATCATCCGCAGCGTGGTCGATTTGCCGCAACCGGACGGACCGACCAGCACGAGGAACTCCTTGTCCTTGATTTCAAGGTCGAAGTCGACGACCGTCGGAGCGGCTGCGCCGGGGTAAGTCTTGTAGATATGGCTCAAACGTACGCCTGCCATGTGTTCTCGTCCCCTTCTCAAAAAAGGTTGATTTTCCGTGCTTTCATCATAACCCGAGGGGGCCGCTTCTGACCATGCACAGAATCTACAAAAACGTCAGTGTCTTTTCGTCACTTTGTACAATTGCAAAGCGATCTTCACGTGAACGGCCTGGTTGAAATTGCGCACGTCCAGCCCCGATTCCTGGCGAAACTTGTCCAGCCGGTACAGCAACGTGTTGCGGTGGATGAACAGCCGTTTGGCCGTTTCGCTCACGTTGCAGTCCAGTTCGAAAAACGTCTCCAGCGTCTGGATCGTCTCGTCGTCGAGCATCGGTTCCTTCCGCTTGAACACCTGCTCGATGAACCGGATTTTGTCCGCCCGGGAAAGCGGGCTGAGCAGCTGGTCCAGGTACAGCTCCCACGGCAGGTGGACGTATTGGTTGACCCGCTGCGACCGCCCGACGGAAACCGCCTCCCGCATCCGGGCCACCGCAATCGGCAGCGATTGGGCCGGCACGACCGGGTAATGGACGGTCACGTGGCACTCGCCTTCGCCTTCGTTCAGGAGCACCGAATGCAGCCCTTCGCAGAGGGACGCGAGCCGTTCCTCCATTGTTTCGTCGGCATCCGCCTCGTCATCCGCTTCGACAAGCGACTTGCCGGCGAGCGCGAGCCATTCCTTTCCTTCAAGGGGAACGAGCAGAATTTCGCTGTCAAAAAACGTCTCCAAAAGCTTCTGCAGTTCCTGCACGCCGCCGTCCCCCTCATGGTCGTAGACGCCGACGATCAGAAACGGCACCCGCTCCTGGTACAGCACGGGGTACGCCGACAACTGGGCGGGCGGGTCCCGGTCGTCCAGTTCGCCCGCGGCGATCTGGCCTTCCACCCATTCCCGCACAATGTCCGGGAGGGCATCCTGGCCGTTCTTCCGCTTCGGCGCCGGATCCGACAGCCGGAGCGTTTCCAGCGCCACTTCCACCAGGCCCCGTTCGGTGTCCGTCAGCTGCGCGGCCGAAACCGCCGCCGCCTCCACACGATCGCCGTCGACCAGAACGGGAAACAGAATCTCCCCTTCCCGCTCGCGGCTCGCCGTCACCGGCAAATTGTCCGCTTCGCCGAGATGCGCCCAGTCCGTCTTCCCGACGCACACCTGGCGGATTTCCGTCTGCAAGATTTGCTCCAGTTGCCGTTTGAGCCGCTCCCAGTCCATCGCGTCACCCACCTCGCGCAAAACATCGGTTCCATTCTATCACAACCTCCCGTCCCATGCATAAATCCAAGGCGGCGAGGGAACGTTCTATGTAGCGTTCATGTAGGGGAGGAACACTGACGGTGGCTCAGCAAAAAAAGAAAAAGCCCGGAGAAGGCATCGGCCTGTCTCCGCAGGAATACCAAAAAATCGCAAAGCAGGCGGAGCCGAAACGAAACGTGCTCATGAACGGAGTCCGGGCCTATCTCGTCGGCGGGCTTATCTGCGTCATCGGACAACTGGTGCAGACGGGATTCATCGAGTGGTTCGGTTTTGAGAAAAAGGAAGCCGGCAACCCGACGGTGGCGGTCATGATCTTGCTGTCGACGATCCTGACCGGCCTTGGCGTCTACGACAAAATCGCCCAATGGGCCGGTGCGGGCACCTCGGTGCCGGTGACCGGCTTCGCCAACTCGATGGCGTCTTCGGCCATCGAACACCGGAGCGAAGGTTTCGTGCTGGGCGTCGGGGGCAAAATGTTCAAAATCGCCGGGCCCGTCATCGTCTGCGGCACCGTGGCCGCCTTTTTCGTGGCGATCGTCTACATGATCTTCCATCCCGAACTGGCAGGAGGGGGAAAATGACGCCATGTTGCTGAAAGGCCGGCAAAGCTGGGAATACGACCATCGCCCCGTCATCCTCGGCACCGGCACGGTGGTCGGCCCGTTCGAGGGGCAGGGGCCGCTGTCCGGAGACTTCGACCATATCCACGAAGAACTGTCCATCGGGCAGGACAGCTGGGAGAAAGCCGAGCGGGCCCTGTTCGAGGAAGCTGCGCAGCTGGCCGCGCAGAAAGCCGGGCTGTCCATGAACCAGGTTCAGTTCCTCGTCGCCGGCGACCTGATGAACCAGATCATCTCGTCCACCTTCGCGGCGCGGACGCTGGCGGTGCCGTTCATTGGCGTGTTCGGCGCCTGCTCCACCTCCATGCTTTCCCTGGCGGTCGCCGCCATGCTGGTGGACTCCGGCGCGGCCACCTACGCGATGGCCGCCACGAGCAGCCACAACGCGTCGGCGGAGAAACAGTTCCGTTATCCGACGGAGTACGGCTCCCAGAAACCGCCGACCGCCCAGTTCACCGTGACGGGTGCCGGCGCGGCGCTGCTCGGCAAAACCGGCAACGGCCCGGTGGTCACCGCCGCCACCCTCGGAAAAATCGTCGACCTCGGCGTGAAGGACCCGTTCAACATGGGCGCCGCCATGGCGCCGGCGGCCGTCGACACGATCATGGCGCACATGAGCGATTTGAACCGCTCGCCCGATTATTACGACCTGATCGTCACCGGCGACCTGTCCAAGGTCGGGTATCAGTTGGCGCTGGAACTTTTTGCGAAGGAAGGATTTCCGATCGACAAAACCGTTTACGGCGACTGCGGCATGATGATATACGATTACGGCAAACAGCAAGTGCAAGCCGGGGCCAGCGGATGCGCCTGCTCGGCGGTCGTCACGTACGGCCATCTGCTCAACCGGATGCAGCGGGGCGAGCTGAAGCGCATCCTCGTCGTCGCCACCGGCGCCCTGCTGTCCACCATCAGCTACCAGCAGGGCGAAAGCATCCCGTGCATCGCCCATGCGGTCGCCATCGAAAGCGGGGTGAACTGACGCACCATGATCATGGATTTCGTATGGGCATTTCTCGTGGGAGGCGCCATCTGCCTGCTCGGCCAGTTGATGATGGACGTATTCAAGCTGACGCCGCCCTACACGATGTCCACCCTCGTGGTGCTGGGCGCGATCGTGGACGGCCTCGGCTGGTACGATCCGCTGATCGAATTCGCCGGCGCAGGCGCCACCGTGCCGATCACCAGCTTCGGCAACGCCCTGTTCCACGGTGCCCTGCAGGAGCTGGAACGGAACGGCTGGGTGGGCATCTTGACCGGCATGTTCGAAGTGACGAGCGCCGGCATCTCTGCCGCGATCATCTTCTCCTTCCTCGCCGCCCTCGTTTTCCGACCTAAGGGCTGAGGAAGCGTATGCGGGGAGGCGTATGCGGATTCCGGATCGCATGCGTTTTCCGCAGTTCGCACCGGCCCTTGCCAGCCATTTTGGGTGAAATTTCATACAAAATGGCTTCAGCAGCACTGAAAACGGGGCGTTTTGTTCGAAAAATCATACAAAACCGGCATACAGGATCGGCCGACCGGGTGATTTTGTATGATTTTTCATCCAAAAGGTCGCTTTCGCCGCCGGAACCCGGACTTTTTGTATGAAAAATCGAACAAAACGGTTGCCGACGAACGAAAAAAGGCTCGTCCGCGCGCTTTCCCGCGGGATGGCGGCGGCGAGCCTTTTTGATGGGTGAAATCATTTATGTGGAAAAGGATTCTGCTTGTCCGAGCGCATGGCACAACCGCGTGACGAAAGCCAGGGGCAAAGCGGCCGCCGACAGCTCCCACAGGCCGAGCGGCCAATTCATCACGTCGCCCGCGAACCAGAGGAACGCGTAAGCCAGCGCGGCATCAGACAACAAGGCGACCGTGCGGCCGGCGAGCGGCAAGATCAGCCGGTCCACGACGAGCCAGCCAAGCACGGCCAACGCCGAAGCCGTGAACAACGACGCCGGAAGGCCGGCATCCGCAAACCAAACGAGGAGCGGCACCGCCACGATCCCCGTCGCAATCAGCCGAACAAGAAAAAGGACCAAACGGCTGCCTCCTTTTGCATGGAATGGTCCAATGATTATTGTTGGTGAAAAAGGGGTTGTGCATACATGCCGGAAACGCAAATGGGAAATTT
>Ga0310827_101841_pt1 | contig 10231 bp, 18 predicted proteins | sample WT_ome_2_FD_201309 | JGI IMG/M metagenome (GOLD analysis project Ga0310827, IMG submission 201309) | Sorghum-adapted microbial communities enriched on wild type (WT) sorghum from Joint BioEnergy Institute, Emeryville, California, United... ... | reverse complement strand
GGTTTCATGAAAGACAAAATAACCAAAATAAAAATTTTTCTTTCCATTTTAGCCGTGATCGGGTTTGGAACAGGATGTAACGATAACCAAAATCAGTTAGATGAGGATAACAATGATTTAGGTGTTTCACTGGTACATACGACTAAACCCATCGATCAATCAGTTGCCAATAGGGCTAAAGAAAAAATGATTGCCAAAGAAGAAATTTCAGATGTAAAGGCTGTGAATACAGAAAAAGAGCTTTTTGCAGCAATAAAAGTTGATAATTTTGATCGCTTTCGATTAAAGAAAATTGAGAAGTCAATAAAATCCGACTTGGAAAAAATGAACCCAAACCATGAAATAATTGTTTCGTCAGATAAAAAAATGATGTGGGAATTGGAACAATTAGAACAGAAACTTCAAAAAGGCAACACAGATAAGAAGAGCTTAAAAAAAAGATTTAAATAAAATTAAAAATCTAATGAAAGAGAAAACTTAAAGAGAAAGGGGCAAGCTATGTCAAATAATCAAAAGAAACAACTAACCCCGGTGCAACAAGAATATCAAAAATTGCAAAAAAATCGAGAAATCGACAGACCCGTTTTTAAAAATTGTATAAAGGCCTTTATAACAGGTGGTCTGATTTGTCTTATTGGCCAGGTTATTCAAGACTTCTTTATTTATTATTTTGATTTTACAGACCAAACGGCTGGAAATCCAACTGTGGGTACATTAATTTTTATTGCTATGCTTCTTACCGGTTTGGGGGTTTATGACCGAATTGCTCAATTTGGAGGAGCTGGTTCAGCAGTTCCAGTTACCGGTTTTGGCAATGCTGTCATTTCAGCTGCTATTGAACATCGAACCGAAGGGTTTGTATTAGGAGTCGGAGGTAATATGTTTAAATTAGCTGGGTCTGTTATATTATTTGGTGTTTTTTCTGCGTTTGTTATTGCATTAGTAAAGACAATTCTAATTAGGTGGGGTGGTTTATGATACTCGCAGGTCATCGTACATGGATCTTCGAACAAAAACCCGTCATACTTTCTACTGGAACAGTTAGTGGACCATTTGAAGCAAACGGAGCAATCGCAGAAGATTTCGATCTCCTTCATGCTGATTTATGGCTTGGACAGGATTCCTATGAGAAAGCACATAAAATCCTTTTTGAAGAGGCCTGTCAAAAAGCCATGGAAAAAGGGGGCATCCAAAAGGATCAAGTTCAATTTATCCTAGCTGGGGACCTAATCAATCAGATCACCCTAACAAGTTTCGCTAGTCGAACAATTGGAGCCCCGTATTTTAGTTTATTCGGTGCCTGCTCTACGTCTATGGAAGGATTGGCCCTAGGTGCTTATATCGTGAATACCAAAGGAGCGAAATATTTATTAACCGGAGCATCCAGCCATGCCATAAGAAGGTTGTTATCATCAATCACTTTATCAATTAAATCGATACCATCTTGTCTTCCTACTTCTTTGATGACAGTACTGCACGCTTTTGCATACTCTTCAGTTTCCAACTTATCCCTTTGCATATAGCCATCTTTCGATGTTTTCTGTGGTCTTTGCACTGTCTTCACCTCCGTATTCCTCCAAGATTACTATTGTTCGGCCCTTCGTTCCGAAGGAACTACTATGGCCTCTGCTGACTTCTTACAATTCAACTTGCCATTGCTGACAAGTTTGTTCCTGTGGGATGTTACATCCCTCTTGTCGGGAACCCTTGTAAGACCTCCCCGGGTAAGAACTACAACCTTCCTCCCATGTAACTGCTGTATTTACTGTATGGAACTCGTGCAGTATCGGACTTTGTTTTGTTTGGCAAACTCATCCATTCCAATTCAGCCTTTTATACAGTTTCTGTTCGTCAGTTCGGGATTTTGCCTCCGGCTTCCTTCAGATTCCACCTCACGATGGACACCCTTGCCTTTAGCTAACAGTTCCTACTGCCAAGCCTGTAGTGGACTTTCACCACCAAGTTATAGCCCATGCCGGGCGCACCATAAAGAGGGGCTGTCCAAAAAGTCATATTTCAGATTTAAAATATGGCAAAAAAGCAGGTGTTCTGGTCGCTTTCCGCGGGCGATCCGCAAGCCTCCTCAAGCACGTTCCTCGCGCTTTGCGGGGTCTTGCCTGGCTCACTATTCCCGCAGGAGTCTCCCAGCACACCTGCTTTTTACCTTTGTTTTATTGAATATCTACTTTTCAGACAGTCCCTATAAACTTATTCATCTTTATTATCTGCGTCATTTACATCTTTAGGATCTTCAATTGGTTCTTCTGTATCAGTGTTGTCATTATTTTCATCAATATTATCTGGATCTGTTGCGTCTTCAGCATCTTCAATTGATTCTTCTGTATCAGGGGTGACATTATTTTCATCAATAGTATCTGGATCTGTTGCGTCTTCAGGATCTTCAATTGGTTCCTCTGTCCCAGGAGTTACATCCTCAGGTGGTGGATTATTATCGTCATCTCCATTATTACACCCTAATAACAAGAACATTGAAAGAAAAACTGTTGATAAAAGTTTCATCCACTTATGATTCATCTTTACCACCCTTTCGATTGTTGTAATTTCTAAATTATTTTTTACGTTTATTCTTTTTTTATTCAGATAGTCTAAAAAAGAAATTTGATGAAATACAGTAATAAAATTAAAAATGAGGCAATTATGTATGATAATATTACAAAGTTTCCCTATTTTATCCGATTCTATTTTTTGCTTTTTGAATAACCTCTACTACAAACTGATCTTTATTTTCTAATTCACCAAGTGTAAGTTCTCCATTAGCTAATTTTTCAGAGAGCACATTAATATCTTCCTGGACGGAAACAGGGATTTGATTTTCAGTCAACATTTTCTGAAGCTCATTTGCAATTTTAGTTTCTTGATTCATTTTTAACACAACCTTATTTTAGTATTTATATGGCAGGATTTGAGCAATTTAATACTTTGAACACGTTTGTAGGAAGGTTCTAAAGAAGAGAAAGGTTGGTTAACATCCAACCAACCTTTTGTCTTGCATAATTATTGTTGTTTTACCCTGAGTTTATTTTCCTTTAACAAGTGTTCTTTATTGTATTAAATTGCCTCTATAAGGATCTTGACTTTGCATGTAGTTAGAAAATTGTTGAACCGATTGTTGAATAGTTTGTGGAGTTTCTTTTTCCAAAGCATACCATCCGTTTTTAAACATTAAGTTATATAGATTGCGGTGACAGTCTTCTGTTTCTTGGGAAATAGACGCAATTGTACGATACAACGACCCATGGCTTGCTTCTTTTAATGCAGTCGAATATGAGGAAGATATATATTTTTCCGTAGTTAAGGCATCGTTTAGAAAATCTCTATCGTTCATTTGCGGCGTCTTGGGAACTGGTGTTTCAGGATTCTTAATTTTGTTTGGAGTATTATTTTCCACTATCGTATCCTCCTTATTGATTCATATTTTGTGAAGGTTGAGTTACATACTGTTGCATCTGTTGAAGCAGCTGTTGATAGTGTCGGTCGTGCATTTGTCCAGCTTGTTCAAGTGCTGCTCTTACTTCTGGATTTTGACATTGTTGAGCGAAAAAATGCATTTTCTTCATCGCAAGTAGATTCCAGCTTAACATATCGTTTAAATAGAGATGATCCTTTGTTGACATTATTTCAGGCGGCTGCGTCATGAAAGCTTGTGCTTGTTGATTAACCATACCCGTCTGCGGTTGTTGCATGATGTTTCCTCCTTGTTAACAATGTTGTAATCACTTGGGTAGATTGCCACATAGTGGTCAAAAATATGCAGGTATTTTAGACTAGTGTTAAAGAACCAGCCACCTTTTGGACATATCATCCCTTTGGTTTCACTATAGGCATTAAATACTCCCCACCTATACGCAGATGGGGAGTATTTGTCGCTTAACTAAATATTAATTGATCCTATTCCAGATTCTGTCTAGATCCAAGGCAACATATATTTTATTACCATTAATTTCCTTATGTATGATAGGATGGGAAAAATACTGATTTATATTTCTATTAAATTGCTTAGACCTTGCTCGTGGTTTTGGTCCTGAAATTGTTTCAAGATAGTCCTTATACATACTCCGTCTACCTCTTTTTTATTATTTAATGAAAAATACAAACTGCATCAATACTCATTTCTAAATAAAAAGCGTACCAGTCTTACTTCTCGAAAAGAAAATTCCCCTCGAATGGTAAAACAATTGTACTTTCATCAGCTTTTATAAAAGTTCAACTGTCCAATTAACCCTATTCTCCCTTCCTTAATTTTTTCCTGCCAAGAGTATTTTTTCCTAAAAGATAAGAAGTATAATTTAAATTTTAAAAACTTTGTATGAATAAACATTTCTATCTTGAAACATTCTAAGAAAGGTTTCAAAGAAAAATATAGGAGGTGAAAGTCATGACAGTTATTAATGACGTTAAGACAGCTCTAGCGGGATTAAAAAGCGCTCAAGCTAGCTTTGAAACATTTGCTCTTAGTACAGATAATGAACAAGCGAAGCAGCTTTACCAAGATGCTGCTAAGCAAACCCAATCCGTTATAGACAGCATTGAACCACGTGTTCAACAAATCGAACAAGAAGAACCTCAATACAAACAACAGTAATAGTAAGGCGAAAAAAGGTTGACCTCTTAACCAACCTTTTTTCAGCTGTTCAAATAATGGAAAGACATGGAGGTGATTTTTTTGAAAGATAAAATAACCACATTGAAAAACCTACTTTTTATTATAATGGTCATTGGTTTCGCATCAGGATGTAATGGTAATCAAAATGAATTTATTCAAGGTAATAGTACTTTTGGTATTTCACAAGTACATACAAGTAAGCCAATTGATCAATCCGTTGCCAATCATGCGAAAGAAAAGATAATTGCCAAGGAAGATATTACAGACGTAAAAGCTGTGAATACTGATAAAGAGCTTATGGCAGCGATTAAAGTTGAGAATTTTGATCGATTTCGATTAAAGAGTATCGAGAAGTCAGTAAAATCCGACTTAGAAAAAAAATATCCGGACTATAAAGTTTTTGTTTCGACTGATAAAAAAATATTCTGGGAGCTTGAAAAGGTCGAGCAAAGACTGAAAAAAAACAATATGAATAAGAAGAACTTAAAAAATGATTTGAATAAACTGAAAAGTCTTATGAAGGAACAAACCTAAAGAGGAAGGATCGAGTTATGTCTAACAATCAAAAGAAACAACTTACTCCTGTGCAACAGGAATATCAAAAATTGCAAAAACAACGAGAGATCAAAAGACCGGTTGTTAAAAATTGCATTAAGGCCTTTTTAACCGGTGGACTTATTTGTTTGATTGGTCAGCTTATTTCAGACTTTTACATTTATTATTTCGATTTTACTGAGCAAACGGCCGGAAATCCGACAGTGGGTACGTTAATTTTTATTGCGATGCTTCTTACTGGTTTTGGTGTATATGATCGAATGGCTCAATTTGGAGGGGCTGGAACAGCTGTACCCGTAACTGGTTTTGGCAATGCGGTCATATCACCTGCCATTGAGCATCGTTCCGAAGGATTTGTACTGGGCGTAGGCGGCAATATGTTTAAATTAGCAGGGGCGGTTATATTATTTGGTGTTTTTTCTGCTTTTGTCATTGCCCTCATCAAGACCATTTTAATCCAGTGGGGTGGTTTATAATGCTTGCAGGTCATCGTACATGGATCTTTGAACACAAACCTGTGATACTTTCTACTGGAACAGTTGGAGGACCATTTGAAGCAAACGGAGCGATCGCAGAAGATTTCGATCTCCTTCATGCTGATTTATGGCTTGGACAGGATTCCTATGAAAAGGCACATAAAGTCCTTTTTGAAGAAGCCTGTCAAAAAGCCATGGAAAAAGGGGGCATCCAAAAAGATCAAGTTCAATTTATCCTAGCTGGGGATCTGATCAACCAGATAACTCCGACAAGTTTTGCCAGTCGAACAATTGGATCTCCGTATTTTGGTTTATTCGGTGCCTGCTCTACGTCTATGGAAGGACTGGCTCTAGGTGCTTATATTGTGAATACAAAAGGAGCGAAATATTTATTAACAGGAGCATCTAGTCATAATACAGCTGTTGAAAAACAATTTCGGTATCCAACTGAGTATGGTGGACAAAAACCTCCTACGGCACAATGGACTGTTACTGGTGCCGGTGCGGCCCTATTAAGTGATTCTGGGGATGGACCTCGTGTCACTTCTGCTACAATAGGCCGTGTGATTGATATGGGTCTGACAGATCCATTTAACATGGGAGGAGCTATGGCGCCAGCTGCGGTTGATACCATTGAAGCTCATTTAAAGGAACGAAATGTTGAGCCATCTTATTACGATTTAATTGTAACCGGTGACCTTGGCCAAATCGGACGGGAAGTGTCCATGGATCTATTTAAAAAACATGGAACTCCTATTAGTGAAGAACAATACCAAGATTGTGGCCTTATGATTTATCGGGAAGGACAACCCGTTCTTGCAGGGGCAAGCGGTGCAGGCTGTTCAGCAACGGTAGTTTATGGGCATTTATTAAACCGCATGAAAAAAGGTGAATTTAAACGAATGTTAGTTGTGGCTACAGGTGCTTTGCTTTCACCGTTGTCCTTTCAGCAAAATGAAACAATTCCTTGTATCGCCCATGCAGTGTCAATTGAATACGGAGGTGACCAATTAACATGATCTATTTTTGGGCTTTTGTCGTAGGCGGTTTAATTTGTGTCATTGGGCAAATTATGTTTGATGTATTTAAATTAACACCAGGTCATACCTTAAGTGCTCTTGTAGTGATTGGGGCGCTTTTAGATGGATTTGGACTATACGAGCCGTTGATTGATTTTGCTGGTGCAGGAGCAACAGTCCCAATTACAAGCTTTGGTAATTCCCTTGTGCATGGCGCCATGCAAGAAGCTGAAAAGCATGGTTTGGTAGGCGTACTAACAGGAATGTTTGAGGTAACAAGTTCAGGGATCTCATCTTCCATTATTTTTGCAATGATTGGGGCATTATTATTTAAACCAAAAGGATAAGGAGAATGTACTGATGACGGTCGGTTCAGAAGTAAAACAATGCCTTGCCAGCCTTAAAGGTGTTGAAGCAGAATTATCAAGTTTAGCTCTCCGGACTGAGGATAATGAATCAAAACGTACCCTGCATGAAACAATGATGACTATTCATGAGGTGGTCCAAGATTTAAAGAAACGAGTAGGTGAATTAGAAAGGGAAGAAGGTCAATATAAAGGGTTTTAAATTATTTAGTAATGCAGGAGGTATCACGAATGCCTGATTGGATTGATATTGCAATAAGGGCAATCATTTTTGCTGCAGTTTTATTTTTAATAACCAGGTTATTAGGGAAAAAGCAAATTTCTGAATTAAATTTCTTTGAATATGTGTCTGGAATTACCATTGGGAGTATCGGCGCAGAAATTTCCACTGGACTTGAACGGAACATATTTCACGGTATCATTGCAATTGGAATATTTGCAGTCATCCCCTTTGTCGCTGATTTTATCTCCTTGAAAAGCAAGCGTTTTCGCGATTTTACAGAAGGGAAACCGACTGTTTTTATTAAAGATGGGAAAATTATGGAAGATAATTTGAAAAAAGAAAGATATACGACGGATGAATTGTTGGAATTGCTCCGGAAAAAGAATGTTTTTCAGGTAGCAGATGTTGAATTTGCAGTTTTAGAGGCAACAGGAGATTTATCTGTATTACTGAAGAAAGAAAATCAGCCTTTAACAGCAAAAGATTTAAACTTAACTGTTCCATCAATTAAAGAACCTCAAACAATAATAATGGATGGCAAAATCCTCGATGAGCCGCTTGCTACAATCGGCAGAAGCAGAGCTTGGTTACATACAGAATTAGAAAAACTAGGGGTTACCCTTGAAAATGTATTTCTTGGGCAGGTAAACTCATACGGGGAATTAACGGTTGATCTGTATGACGATAAATTACAAGTTGCATCCCCTCAAGAAAGACCTTTAATTCTTTCAACTCTAAAAAAATGTCAAGCTGACTTAGAGTTGTTTGCTCTTGGAACTGAATCAAAGGAGGCCAAACAAATGTATAAGTTAAATAGTCAAAAATTACAAGAAGCTATTGATAAAGTGACCCCTATTTTAAAAGCTTGAAATTATAAAAATACATTGATTTTTCGAATTTCCAAAAAAATGAACAACATATATGGGTTAATAACTTTATTAAGTATTGCCCTTATCCTGCATTATGATTATCGCTTTCCAACAGGATTAGGTTTGTTTCTTTTAGTCTTCCTTTATTTATATTTGCATGGTTCCATAAACGAACATTTTTTATTTTCTTAATTGATATCTAATTGTAACAGCAGCGTTTAATATGTAGGATAAAAAGCATTCCTTTCTTCCTGCATGATAATTTGTATTATTGGAATGATTACTTCCTTGACGATGGTTCATCTTAAAAACTTTGCATAACTTGTTACAGTCCTAGGACTAAACGAACTAAAATTCATAATAAAGAAGTTTAGTTTGTTCTTCTAAGATTTCAGGATAGCATCTAGGGCAATAATATTTACGCTGGTCAGTACGAAGCCAATCATTAGGTAACAGTGATAGTTGATTTATCCAAAAATAGTTTTCACAAGAGGTGCAAATTTCCCTATTCATAGTAAAAAACAACTCCCTTTAAGATTTTAACTTTCTAAATATTCAAAGCTATACTATGCTCCCTTAATGATCAAGGTCTAGACATTTACCTATATAAAGCGCAGAGTTTTTCTAATTTCGATGGCCATGAAAAAGACTTGCTTTAAATAACAGAGGAACAAACAAAATCGACTAGGCATTCGTCCTGGACGATTTTGTTTCTCTTGGTACAAACAATCAACAAGCCAAACAGCTCTACCAAGATGCCGCTAAACAAACCCAATCCGTTAGCAATAATGTAGAACCACGTGTTTAACAAATTGAACAAGAAGAACCTCAATACAAACAACAATAAAGAGTATGGTGAAAAGGTTGGTTGAGAGACCAACCTTTTTTAAGCATTCCATTACTGGTAAAACATGGAGGGAATTTAATAAAGGTTAGCTTTTGGTCCCATAAAAGATTATTTTCCTTTAATTAAGGATGTTATGAAACCCACAGCGATTATAGCTATACATGAATAAAGGAAGGCATCTAATTTTAATAAAGCCAGACCTGCCAACACAATAACTCCATCTATCAGTATAATTACAAGTGCAATATTTAACGAAAAAGTTTCGGAAATAATTTCAGCTAGTAAGTCAGTTCCTCCAGTGCTTGTTTTATATCGCAGCATTAGACCAACTCCAACTCCAATTATTGCACCTCCAATTAGTGCACTTGCAAGTTGGGGAATAAAAAATTGAAAACGAAGAGGAGCCAGTAAATCAATAAATAAGGACGAAACCAATAAGCCTTGCAAACTACTAAAAAAATACTCTTTATTATTTAATGAGGAAAATATACAAATAGGGATACTCAACCCCACCATTATAATACCAGTTGGAAATTTTAAAAAATAATGGAGTAATAGTGCGATTCCAACAATTCCACCGTCTATTAAATGATGAGGAACTAGGAACCCATTCACACCAACTCCTAATAACAGACTTCCAATAAGAGTAGCAATTAATTTCTGAAAAATAACAATCACCTTGTCTCATCTCATTTTAATCTAATAATATGTCGGGAATTTAAGGTTAAGAACACGAATGATAAGAACCTTTCCAATTGGGTCTATCGAAGTGTGCCCAGTCAAGGTCCAACGATTGTCCTGTTTCTGAATATACTCTGAACAGAGCGAATGGACTAAAAGCATTCTTGAAGGATGGCCGTATCGAAATTGATAATAATCCAGCCGAAAATGCCATTCGTCCAAATGTGATGGGTCGAAAAAACTGGCTCTTTTCCGTCAGTGAAGCTGGTGCAAAAGCCAACGCCATCTGTTTAAGTATCGCAGAAACGGCAAAAGCAAACGGAGTGGATTTCTATCGTTATCTCTTGAAGTTACTGACGGATTTTCCGAATCTTGATATCTATCCACATTCGGAAATTTTAAATCAATATATGCCTTGGTCAAAAATGATCCAAGCAGAATGTGGCAGATAAAATGAAATCACCGTATATCTGATTAAAAAAATCATGATATACGGTGATTTATGATGCGTACGGTTAAGGTATGCTTATTTTTTATAGTTCTGGCTTACAAAAGAAAAGCATTACCTCAAA
>Ga0310827_101840_pt1 | contig 10232 bp, 8 predicted proteins | sample WT_ome_2_FD_201309 | JGI IMG/M metagenome (GOLD analysis project Ga0310827, IMG submission 201309) | Sorghum-adapted microbial communities enriched on wild type (WT) sorghum from Joint BioEnergy Institute, Emeryville, California, United... ... | reverse complement strand
GTCACGAGATCACGGCGGCGATGCGGGACTTGCTCGATGCCGGATGCGAGCTGTTGACGATCACGCAGTACCTGCGCCCGTCCATACGCCACCACCCGGTCGTGCGGTGGGTGCGACCCGAGGAGTTCGTCGAGTTGCGTGAGGAAGCGCTGGAGCTCGGGTTCGCCGGTGTGATGTCGGGTCCACTGGTGCGGTCGTCGTATCGTGCCGGTCGTCTCTACCGCCAGGCGCTGGAGTCGCGCCGGCTCAACGTCGAGTCCCATCGGACGTTGGGCGCGGGCTCGGACGCCAGCACGTCATCCACGCTGGAGCCACAGCTGTCGTAAGGTCTGCGGTGTCTCGTACGGACGTACGTTTCGTACCAGCCATCGCGTAGGCCCATACGTACGGGGTTCCTACGGACATGCGTACGAAGCCCGTAGGCCGCGTCGTACGAAGCAGCGAGCACGAGAACGAACGAAAGGACGGCAAACGCCACTCATGGCAAAGCGAGACGCAAGCCGCGGCACAGACGACAAGAAGCCCGGTCGGATCGCACAGATCCGTGCCGCGTACCAGATCACCAAGGAGGCACAGCCGCGCATCGGGCTGATCCTCGCCGGCCTGTTCTTCGGCGTCCTGGCCGTCTTCGTCATCGTGGGCTTGCTGCTCGACAGCCCGCTCTTCTGGAGCCTCACCGGCATCCCGTTCGCGTTCCTCGTCACCATGGTGGTCTTCGGCCGGCGTGTGGAGAAGGCGGCGTACGCCCGGCTGGAAGGCCAGATCGGTGCCGCGGCCAACGCGCTGTCCACGCTGCGTCGCGGATGGACCGTCGATCCAGCCATCGCCGTCACCCGCAACCAGGACGTCGTACACCGCGTCGTCGGTCGCCCGGGAATCATCCTGGTCGGCGAGGGTGCTCCGACGCGGATCGGCAACCTGCTCGCCAACGAGAAGCGCAAGCACGCCCGGGTGGCACCCGACACCCCCATCTACGACATCATCGTCGGCGAGGGCGAGAACCGCGTTCCGCTGCCCAAGCTCACCAAGCACGTGATGAAGCTGCCGCGCAACCTGCGACCCGCGGACGTCACCGAGGTGCTGTTCCGGCTCAAGGCGTTGTCGGCGAACCGGCAGCAGCTGCCGATCCCGAAGGGCCCGCTGCCGAAGAACTTCAAGCTCCCGCCGGGTACACCCCGCCCCCGTTAACAAAATGACCATGTGCACTACGTGAGCCGGAGGTGCACTACGCGCCGGCACGTGTTACACCCCCAAATCGCCTGTTTCGAGCTCGCCTGTTCGACCTCAGGAGCCGGCGACCTGGAGGATCATCGTGCCCGCCAGACGATCGTGAAGACCACGACCGTCTGCACCGACCAGCACGGGTGGCAGGACAAGCACGAATGAACGCCCGCACCGGCCCCACCGCCGTACCGTCCGTACGTACGACGACAAGGCCGCGCAACCGATGACCGACGCTCGCTCCCACGAAGGCGGTGAGCAACCAGACCTCTACCCCAAAGACCGCGAGCGGGACGAAATCAATCCACGTGGTGGGAGGCTGCCAGACGGCCCCATCGCGCACCAGGGCGAAGGCTGCCAGGTTCGCAACGAGCCAGTCGATGATCAGTGCTGTGATCCGGCGGCCCCACCCGGCCGGCACCCCAACCCGAGCACCTGTGCCTGGCGTCGATCCGCCCTCGGCTGCGGCGAATTCCCCACGTCCGGTCCCGCGTTCGGCCATGCTGGAACACTAGCCGGCACACGCTGCGAGCCCGGGAAGACCCGACTCCAGCCGACCAGGCTCGCCGCGAACATTTCGGGCAGGCCACGCGCCACGCCGCCGTGTCCCCGCCGGCAGGCCGCCATCCCGCCGCGACGGTGGGTGACCCGTCGGCAAACCCGCAGGTGACCGAGACCAGACTGGTACGTAACACGGCCGCAACATAGGCGTGACGGCAGAGAAACGGCCAGCTCCTACGGTCCTGGCAAGACATCGAGGAGGGCGAATGTTCTCGAACGCCGACGACCTGCTGGCCTTCGTACGCGATCAAGGCGTGGAGTTCATCGACGTACGGTTCTGTGACCTACCCGGGATCATGCAGCACTTCACCGTGCCCGTCGAGAACTTCTCGGCCGACGTCTTCACGGACGGGCTGATGTTCGACGGGTCCTCGATCCGGGGCTTCCAGCAGATCCACGAGTCCGACATGCTGCTTCTGCCCGACCCGGCGACCGCCATGCTGGACCCGTTCCGGAAGCACAAGACCCTGGTCATCAACTTCTTCGTGCACGATCCCCTGACCGGAGAGGGCTACACCCGCGATCCGCGTAACGTCGCGCGCAAGGCGGAGGCGTACCTCAAGAGCACCAACATCGGTGACACCGCGTACTTCGGTCCCGAGGCGGAGTTCTACATCTTCGACGACGTGCGCTTCGAGACCAGCTCGAGCTCAGGCTTCTACTACATCGACTCGATCGAGGCGGCCTGGAACACCGGCCGGGTCGAGGAAGGCGGCAACAAGGGCTACAAGCCGCGGTACAAGCAGGGCTACTTCCCCGTGCCCCCGATGGACCACCTCACCGACCTGCGTTCGGAGATGGTGAAGACCCTCATCGCCTGTGGCGTGCCGGTCGAGATGCAGCACCACGAGGTCGGCACGGCGGGACAAGCAGAGATCGACATCCGCTTCGACACGTTGCTGCGGCAGGCCGACAACTTGATGAAGTACAAGTACATCATCAAGAACACCGCTCTCGTCCACGGTCACACCGTGACATTCATGCCGAAGCCGATCTTCGGCGACAACGGGTCGGGTATGCACACCCACCAGAGCATCTGGAAGGACGGCCAGCCGCTGTTCTACGACGAGCTCGGCTACGCAGGGCTGTCGGACACGGCGCGGTGGTACGTCGGCGGCCTGCTCAAGCACGCGCCGAGCCTGCTGGCGTTCACCAACCCGACGGTCAACTCGTACCACCGTCTGGTGCCGGGCTTCGAGGCACCGGTCAACCTGGTCTACTCCCAGCGCAACCGGTCCGCGTGCGTACGTATCCCGATCACCGGCTCCAACCCCAAGGCGAAGCGGATCGAGTTCCGGGTGCCCGACCCGTCGTGCAACCCGTACCTCGCGTTCTCCGCGATGCTGATGGCCGGGCTCGACGGGATCCGCAACAAGATCGAGCCGCCGGAGCCGATCGACAAGGATCTCTACGAGCTGCCGCCTGACGAGCACGCCCAAGTGCAGCAGGTGCCGGGCTCGCTCGACGAGGTGCTCAACGCGCTCGAGGCCGACCACAGCTTCCTGCTCGAGGGTGGGGTGTTCACGCCCGACCTGATCGAGACCTGGATCGACTGGAAGCGCACGAACGAGATCGACCCGATCCGGATGCGGCCGCACCCGCACGAGTTCGAGCTCTACTACGACATCTAAGACGTGTAGCTAGCCCGAGGAGCTAGTGAGGCCATGCCCAAGGGCCGTCAGCGGTGTCTTCGTACGTCCACGGCATCGTTGACGGCCCTTCGCGTACCCGCCAACGACCGACGCGATGTGGAGTACGTAGCCAAGCCGTCGGGACTCAGCCGGTCAGCAGGCTGATCTCGCCCGTCGTGGTATCGGTGATGCCGACCGAGGTCACCCGTGCCCTGATGGGCTCGACGTCGTGCAGCAGCTTCACCGCGTCCGCCATCTGCTGCCGGTCCAAGTCCTGAGCCAATGTGCAGTGGGGTATCCAGCGCCCCGGCAGATAGTGCGGCCAGTGCGTCACCGGCTGGCTTCGTAGCGCCTCGTGCACTCGTTCATGCAATGCGAGCAAAGGCGCCGTCACCACGACTCCGACAAACAACACCCCGCCCGGCGATGGGAAGCGGGCCAGTGTGGGCAGATCGAGGACGACGTCGGCGTCACATACCGCTTGGCGCACACCGGACAGGTCCGCGTCGGTCAACGACTCCGTGACCGTCAGCGTGACATGCGGACGGTGGCGTTGGTGGGTGCGAGTCGCGAGGCTCGGCAGACCTGCATCGACGAGCAGCGCCCAGAGCCTGCGCACCTGCGCGTCTGCTTGGTCATCGAAGAACATCTCGATTGCGTGCGCCATGGGACCTATCGTGCCTTAGTACCAACTCACGACGATGACCACGGACAGGTGCGGCAGGACGACTCGGCAGCCCGTGGCAGACGATACCCTGCCTGGTATATACCGCTACGGGGTAGCGGTAGTTGCTGCGCGGTTCCGCACTCGGCGCCACTCCCCTAGCTGGAACGACCGTCGATCTCATCCCCGCACACATGCCTCGCCGACCAGAGAGGTGGCACGCATGTTGCCTCATATACGGGTAGGGGGTATCGTGACTCGTCGCATACCGACTCGACGATGAGGGAGTCCGGATGACGAGATCACAGACGGCAAGGGCCGGGAGCATGGAGAGTGACGCCGTCCGGACAAGCGGGAGCCCGACGGACACAGCGCGTCCAAAGGTCTCTCACGCCAGACGTGGACGATCAGTGTGGTCGGCGCTCGCTCGCCACTGGCCGGCGGCGGTCGGCGCGGTCCTTGCGGCTGTCGTCGCGTACGAGTTCCCCAACGCCACCGCAGCCGAAGGCGCGGAGCAGGCGCTCATCATCGCCATCCCGGTGTTCGTCTATCTCACGGCGGCCGTGCTCGACCGGCCGAGGAGCTCATGGCCGGCGCTCGGCGCATCGTTGATCGTGATCTTCGGTTTCGGCACGCTCGGCATCGACCCGGTTGCCGGGCTGGCCACCGTCAGCGCTGTCGTCCTCGTTGTCGGCGTGGCTCAACGACTCTGGCGCCGCCGCACCACACCCGCCACCGTCCAGATCCTGGGCGCCGTGGGCTTCGGAACGGCTGCACTGCTGGCGCTCCACGTAAGCCCGACCCTCGGTGGCTTCCTCGTCGGCATCGGCCTGCTGGCCCACGCTGTTTGGGACGTCATCCACTACCGGCGCACCATCGTCGTGGCACGCTCGCTTGCCGAGTTCTGCGCCGTGCTCGACACCCTCGTCGGTTTGGCCGTCATCGCCTTGACCGTCGCCACGATGGGCTGACCGACCTGGGCTGGATTGCAACAACGACCATCATTCAGGGGCCGACCGTCACGCCGTTGAGGAATCGCTCGACTGCCTGCTGACTGCGCAGCACATGGACCTCGGCGTCACGGACGTTGGTCGCTATCGCGTCCAGCACCCGTGGAAGCCCCACTCGGCGATACGTAAAAACCCATTGCCAGAAGTCAGCACGCTCCCTGCCGCGTCTCGCGGCTCGCCACGCGCACACGACAAACGGGAAGTCAAGGACGATCACGGTGTCAGCGGCTCGCAGCCGGACGTCGAGGACGTCGTAGGGTCCGAGATCTCCATCCAGGATCCACGCCGGCTCGCGCACCAGCTCCTCCTGGACGGCCCTCCAGCGGTCGGACGGTGTCGCCTCCAGCCCGGGACTCCAGAACTTCTTGTCCAGCTCGACGACGGGAAGACCTGTGATCTCACCCAGGCGCCTGGCCAGGGTCGACTTTCCGGCACCACCACGACCCACGACCACTACCCGCTTCATGTGACCATGATGGCAGCGCCATGCCGTGGCCCATCTACTAGCCTCATAGGACCTATGACAAGGGTGGCAGTTGATCAGCTCGTACTCGTACGCCACGCAAAGCCCGAGATCCGACCCGATGTGCCGTCCTCCCGGTGGCCCTTGAATGACGCCGGACGTGCCGCGGCCCGCACGTTGCGAGCGATGCTGAACCTTCCCCGCGCCTACATGTCGCGAGCGACGAAACCAAGGCGGTACAGACGCTCGAGCAGCTGGCCGACGGTGCTCCTATCGTCGTCGACCCGGACTTCGGCGAGGTACGAGGTCGCTCCTATGTCGAGTCGGACTATCGATCTGTGGCACGGGGATACGTCGAAGGCTCGTGTCCGGATGGCTGGGAACCTCACGAGCGCGTCGCTGGTCGCTTCGATGCAGCGCTTCGCCGTCACGCGGCGGCGGCAGCAGCAGCAGCCCGAGTCCCCCTTGTCGTCGGTACGCACGGCATGGCGTCGACGCTTTGGTTGGCCAAAAGCCTTGGCGTGCTGCCAGATCCCGCAGTGTTCTGGGAAGCGCTCAGGTTTCCGGACGCGATCTACGTCGATGTGAACGCCAAGGCTGTCCGTACCATCCCACCATCGCGACCACGTGGGAAGCGACACAGAAGAAGACACAGAAGAACGATCTCCTCGCTGCAGGCTTTTGGTGACACGCCTCCCGACGAGCTGGCGAGCAGAGGGCTCATTCGATGAGCACGATTCTCGTACCGATCAGTGGCGGAACAGTCTCACGCCGGTTCGTACGAGGACGATGCCGTGCTCGCGGCAGGCGTCTGCCACGTCAGATGAACGGATCGAGTCGCCTGGCTCGGCAATGTAACGGACGCCATGGCGATGCGCCTCGTCAACGTTGTCCCGGAACGGCAGCGCACCGTCCGATACGAAGGCCACGTCGCCCAGCTGCGCAAGCCATGCGACGCGCTCCTCTTCACTCATGCAGGGCATCGGTGCGGCAAGGGCTCGGGACAAACGACCAGTCTCGTCTGCCGTGAGATCACCTTCTGCGAGGCGGACCTGCCAGTTGATCCGATCCTGCCGGCGCACGGTCGGGAGGAACGCAAGCTCGCTGACCATCGGGTGGCGTCGCAACCACCACACGTCAGTCTTGCGACCAGCAGGTCGTGTGCAGTCGATGCGAGACTGCTGGCCCGCTCCTACGCCCACCGTCACCCCGTCACGCACGAAACACACCGAGTTGGATTGGGTGTAGCGGGCCACGGCGAGCCCAAGCAGAAGGTCGCGCCTCGCCGATTCCGGCAGGGCGCGCCCGTTGGCGACGTTCTCGAGCAGTGCCCGGCATATCGGCACGTCGTGGTGTTGAATCAGCCGCATTCCGAAGACGTCGCGAACTTCGTACGCCGGAGGCTCGAAGGACTCGTCGGCTTCCAGCATCACGAACCGCCCGGCCTTCTTTCTGCGCAGCCTCTCCACGGTCCCGGGTTCGTAGCCGGGTGCGATGATGCCATCGCACACCACACGAGCCACGACGTCGGCGAGTTCTGTGTCGACAGGACGGGAGACAGCGGCGAAGTCACCGTACGACGCGCGTGGATCCGCCTCCCGTGCGCGAAGGTACGCGCTCGCGATGCCTCCGGCATTCACGCCCTCGACACCGTAGAGTCGGGCCGTTGTCGCGTCGACGGGTCCAGCCACGGCTGCGCCGGCAGGAGAGACGTGCTGAACGATGCGGCGACCGGTTGGCCAAATGCTCGACTGGCCTCCCGTGCCAACTGCCATCCAGTCAAGGCATCGAGCAGTTGATGTACGAAGGTCGCCCGTGAACGAGGCGAACCGGCCATCTGTCGGGGCAGACGGCAACCGCCTGAGCTGGCTGATGGGTGTTGAGCCCGTAGCGCAGATCCACTCGTCGTCTCCTTGAGCTTCTCACGCTGACGGAGACGCCCAGGCGGTCGACGCTCACGTCCGGGGAATGGCCGCTCCCTGGTGGTTCTCCACCCTCGCCAGTTGCGACCTCTCCACAGGTTAGCGAAGGGGCAGGGCGGCACGCTGCGCTGACCGGCCGAGACCTACCTCGTTGACGTATTCGTTCTGCCCGACCTACGTGGTCAAGGCCTGGGCAAGGGGGTCGTCCACACGATGATCGACGAGGAGCCCGGGGCCCGAGCTCCGCTGGTGTCTCCACACGGTCGATGCGCACGGAATGTACGAGACGTTCGGTTCCGCGGGTCGATTCGCGATCTTCGAACACCCAAGTCGCCGGGTCTGATCTGCAGGGCGGAAGCCCTCTTCACCCGACCGTTGGCACGACATGCCGAACGCCCCGACCTACGCTCTCGTCGCACTGTCGGACGCGCCGAGCCGCCGCCTTCCGGCCTCGTCGCCGGGGTCGACGAGTCCACCAACACCCGGGCCACGTTGCGACGCTTGCAGCCGCCCAGGTATGGTCTCGTCCATGCGGTGGAGCTATTGGTTTAGCTGGCCGGCCCTGGATGGGTCCGGCAGCGAGGCCATGCGCTGACCCACCCATCCAGAGCCGGCAAGGCAGTGGTCCAGTCAGGGCCTCTGCCTTTTTGTTTGCCCAAGCGAGCCGGCCCTGATCGCCGAGACGGGGACGGCTCGGCGAGAAAGGATGTCGAAGCCGTGTCCTCGAAGACCGACGTCATAGCGTCACAGACCAGCAACACTACGTCGCTGGATTCCGAGGCGATCACACCGTCCGGGACTCCTGCAGTTCGCGATCTGCGGATCAGTCAGACCCGGCCGCTGATCTCACCCGCTCTGCTTCGTGACGAGCTTCCACTCGACGATCGGCGGGCCGAGGTCGTCGTACGCGGGCGCCGTGAGGTCACCCGGATTCTCAACGGCGAGGATCAGCGCCTCATGGTGATCGTCGGGCCGTGCTCGATCCACGACCCAGAGGCTGCCCTCGACTACGCGACCCGACTCAGTGCCCTGGCCAACGAGCTCCGCGACGATCTGTGTGTCGTGATGCGGGTCTACTTCGAGAAGCCGCGGACGACGCTCGGCTGGAAAGGTCTGATCAACGATCCCGACCTCGACGGCAGCTACAACGTCAACAAGGGCTTGCGCACCGCCCGCAAGGTGCTCCTGGACGTCCTGTCGCTCGGCCTACCGGCTGGATGCGAGTTCCTCGACCCGATCATCCCGCAGTACATCGCCGACACCGTGAGCTGGGGCGCGATCGGCGCGCGTACGTCAGAAAGCCAGGTCCACCGCCACCTTGCCAGTGGACTTTCCATGCCGGTCGGGTTCAAGAACTCCACGACCGGTGACGTCCAGGGTGCGGTCGACGCGGTTGGCGCTGCTTCGGTCAGTCATGTGTTCACCGGGATCACCGACGACGGCGTCGCCGCCATCCTCACCACTCGCGGTAACCCCGACTGTCACGTGATCTTGCGCGGGGGTAGCCAGACCGGACCCAACTACGACGCGGCCAGCGTCGCCGACACCCTGCTGCGGCTGGAGAAGGCTGGCCAGCCCAAGCGTCTGGTGATCGATGCGAGCCACGGCAACAGCGGGAAGGACCACCGCCGTCAGCCGGGGGTTGCCCGGGAGGTCGCGAAGCAGGTGGCCCAAGGCCAGCGCGGCATTGTGGGCCTCATGCTGGAGAGCTTCATCGAGCCGGGCCGGCAGGACCTCGTCGAAGGCGGCGCGCACACCTTGACGTACGGCAAGAGCATCACCGACGCCTGCATGGCATGGGAGACCACCGAAGAGGTGCTGCGATTCGTTGCCGAGGCCGCACGGACCCGAGCCCGTACCAGCTGACGCCACCGGACACGAGCTCCGGCCGCCACCCGTCGGTGAAGATCTCCAGCTCCAGCCGGTCGACGTCGTCTGACACAGCCCGGTAAGTGCAGCAGCTCGACGGTTACGGGATCGCTCATGTCGCGAGAGTTCGAAGGCGTGCACGGCGACCCACCGTTGGCGGTGTGTGTGCTGCTGAGAAGCAACTGGGACCGGTCCTCCACGACTCGTGCAGTGGTATGAGGAACGCCAACCGGCACCTCGCTGTCCGTGCGACCATCCCTGCGGTCGATCAAGCCCAGAAGAGCCGGTCGACGACGGCACGGGCGCGTCGAGTGACGCGACGGTAGTCCTCGACGAACTTGCTCGTCTCCAGAGGGGCGTACCCGAGAAGCCGGGAGACCGCGGCTAGCTCTCTCGCATCGCGCGGCAGGGAGTCCGATGGCCTGTCTCGGACCAGGAGCACCGCATTGCGGGCCCTGGTCGCGAGTCGCCATGCGCTGATCAGGGCGTTGGCATCCGCTTCGGTGACGAGACCTGTGGCGCGTGCGACGTCGAGGGCCTGCACGGTTCGTGTGGTTCGCAGACCGGGGACGCTGCCGGCATGCCGCAACTGCAACAGTTGCACGGTCCATTCGATGTCTGCGAGCCCACCACGGCCCAACTTCGTATGTGTTGTCGGATCGGCGCCACGGGGCAGACGCTCCGCGTCGACCCTGGCCTTGATGCGCAGGATCTCGCGGGCGTCGGCATCGGACAGGCCCGCCGCTGGCCATCGGATCGGGTCCACGAGCTCGGTGAACCGCCGGCAGAGGTCCGGGTCACCGCAGGTCGGCTCGGCGCGTAGCAGGGCTTGGGCTTCCCAGACTCGAGACCAACGCCGGTAGTACGCGGCGTACGACGCGAGTGTCCGCA
>Ga0310827_101834_pt1 | contig 10259 bp, 7 predicted proteins | sample WT_ome_2_FD_201309 | JGI IMG/M metagenome (GOLD analysis project Ga0310827, IMG submission 201309) | Sorghum-adapted microbial communities enriched on wild type (WT) sorghum from Joint BioEnergy Institute, Emeryville, California, United... ... | reverse complement strand
AACCGTAAAGCAATCCGTAAAGCATATAAGCGAGCATCGATAAACCGACAGCGGCGGGAACGGTAAAGAACAGCACAAATTGTAAAGCCTTCGTCATTTCAATTTGCAATTCTTTTTGTTTCCCTTCAGTAAAAGAAGCCGTAATTGCCGGCACGACACTGACGGCAAGGGCCGTCGCCAAAGAAACCGGAATCATCACGAGTTTTTGATCATAGGTCATGAGATTGGCGATAATGGCTTTCACATCGAGATTTAAGTGTTGATGATAAACATTTAAAAAATGATTCAAAGTTAATTGATCTATGAGTAAGTAAAGCTGGTTGGCAAGGCCGACAGCAACAAACGGTATGGCATACTGGATCAATTCCGCGTACATCGACTTAAGCGGCACATGATGGTCCGGACTTTGTTCAACGAGCTGATCCAAATGCGGTTTTCGTTTAAACCAATACCGAACTAAAAGAACCAGTCCAGCCACTCCACCAACAAAGGCGCCAAACGTGACGGCAGCGACGGCATTCCTCACCGAACCCGAGACCTTCATGATAATAAAAGCGGCCACCAACCCAAAACCGATGCGGACGATTTGTTCAATCGTTTGGGACGTGGCTGTCGGTCCCATGGATTCAAAACCTTGAAAATAACCGCGCATTAAACTCATTACCGGAACAATAATCAGGGCAAAACTGAGCACCTTCATGATGAAAACCAAATTGTGGTAAGTCTCGCCACTCCTTGCTCCATCAAGTGTGATCGACGAAAAATACGGGGCGCCGTAGTACATGAGAAGGAATCCTAAAAAGCCGGTCAGCGTCATCACCAACAATCCTGACCGAAACAATTTTCGTCCTGTCCGATAGTCACCTAAAGTATTATATCTCGATACAAATTTGGAAACAGCAAGCGGGATGCCTACCGTCGATAGACTTAATATGATGGCATATGGTGTATAAGAAACGGAATAAAGAAATACGCCGTCTTTTCCGCCGACAATGGCGTTAAACGGAATAACAAATAACATCCCGAGGAACTTCGATAGAAAAGTCGCCACTGTCAACAGCAATGTTCCTCGAATCATTTGGGACTCCGACATATATCGTTACAACTCCTGCATGATCTTTTAAAATAAAAAAGTTGTCGAATCCCTTGTATTGTATCACATCCGAATCGTAAATGCGTATATTCATCTCGAGGATGTCACCCCTCTCCGCAACATTTGCCTATACACGCACTTAAGCATTAAAATGGTAGCCTTCATAAAAAAGCGAAAGGCGTCCGTCACGCTTCAACTCCTTTTTCAACACCAGCTAAGCGTTTTATCGGCGATTCCGCTCTACCCGCGTTGCCGCCTCAGGCAAACGGTAGACGACCATGGCGGAGAAACAGAAAACTTGCTCACCCGATGCCCCTTCGGCGACAGCCACTCTGAACTGAATGTCGATGACTTCGGTTTTCGAAGGGATGGATTGAAGGAAATCATTCACTGCGCTTTCAAGGTCTTCTTCATGCTCTTCATCAAAAATTTTTACTGCCAACATAAAAAACACCTCCGCACCATATCTATTTGATGCGAAAGTGCTCATTCCTTTAGGATTTTTCGTCGGCTTTCATTCTATTTTGTCGAGAAACCGAAGCTTTACGCTTCAATCGCTCCCCGCCATTTTAACATGCCGCCTTCCATATTGATCACTTTAAACCCTTGTTCGGCGAGGAATTCGGAAGCTTTTTCACTGCGGCGTCCGGAACGACAAACCATTACGTAAGTTTTATCACGATCGAGTTCTTCGCAGCGTTCCGGCAAAGTCCCCAATCTAATGTGTTTTGCCCCTGGAATCATGCCCGTTTCCACTTCTTCATCTTCCCGGACATCGATAATGATCGTGTCTTCGGGCAATCCCTTTTCCAACTGCTCCTGTAACTCGTCTGTTGTAATCGTTCCATATGATTCGCCCATGAAATGTCACCTTTCTGTTAAACTTCTCGTTACCTATTGTTAACCTCAGCCGGTGAAAAGTCAAGGCCAGGGACGTGAAGGTTATGTGAACGTTTTCACGACCAACACATTCCCTGGCATTTGATCACAAACTTAATTCGCAACAATATTCACGAGCTTGCCCGGGACGACAATGACCTTCCGGACAGTTTTACCTTGGAGCCACTCTTTAATGTGGTCATCGGCGAGCGCCTTTTCCTCCAAGGCCGCGCGATCGATTGTCTTCGGCACGGTTAATTTGGAACGGACTTTACCATTGACTTGAATGACGATTTCGACCGTCGACTCAACGAGCTTATCAGGGTCATATGTCGGCCAGGACGTCAGGCTGACTGAAGGTTCATTCCCTAAAATCTCCCACAATTCTTCCGCGATGTGCGGGGCGAGCGGAGACAATAACTTGGTGAAGCCTTCCACATAGGCTTTTGGAATTTCCGTTTGTTTATAGCTTTCGTTAATAAAGACCATGAGTTGCGAAATGGCCGTGTTAAAACGAAGATTCTCATAATCCTCCGTCACTTTCTGGACGGTTTGGTGGTACGTTTTTTCGTAGCTCTCAGTTGCTGCGACATCTTCCACAACTTTTTCGGACAGGTGGCCATCCTCCGTGACAAACAGTCTCCAGACGCGATCCAAAAAGCGTCTTGCCCCGTCAAGCCCTTCTTCCGACCAGGCAATGGAAGCTTCCAGCGGCCCCATAAACATTTCATAGACGCGCAAGGTATCCGCACCGTGGGATTCAACGATATCGTCCGGATTGACGACATTTCCCTTTGATTTACTCATTTTTTCATTGTTGGCACCAAGTATCATGCCAGGGTTATATAAGCGCTGGAACGGTTCTTCGGTCGGAACGACGCCGATATCGTATAACACCTTATGCCAGAAGCGGGCGTATAACAAGTGTAAAACAGCATGTTCCGCGCCCCCGATATAAACATCGACCGGCAGCCATTTTTTTAATTTTTCTGGGTCAGCCAGTTTTTCTTTATTGTGCGGGTCAATATACCGCAAGTAGTACCAGCAGCTGCCTGCCCATTGCGGCATCGTATTCGTTTCGCGGCGGGCTTTCATGCCGGTTTCCGGATCAACGGTATTCACCCAATCCACGGCATTGGCAAGCGGTGACTCCCCAGTGCCTGAAGGCCGGATTTCCTTCATATGGGGTAAAGTCAATGGCAACTCTTCTTCAGGAAGCGGTTTAATCGTGCCATCTTCAAGATGCAAAATCGGAATCGGTTCACCCCAATAACGTTGACGGCTGAATAACCAGTCGCGCAAGCGGTAAGAAACTTTCTTGCGGCCGATCCCTTCTTTTTCCAACCATTCAATCATCTTTAGAATGGCTTCCTCTTTGTTCAGGCCGTTTAAAAAGTCCGATTGGACATGTTCACCGTCACCTGTATAGGCGGCTTCATCGACGTTTCCGCCTTTAACGACCTCACGGATGGGGAGGCTATATTTTTTGGCAAATTCATGGTCGCGTTCGTCGTGCCCAGGAACAGCCATGATCGCCCCACTGCCGTAAGTGATTAACACATAATCGGCGATCCAGATCGGCAATTTCTCCCCATTAACCGGATTAATCGCATAGCCGCCAGTAAACACACCCGTTTTTTCTTTAGAAAGTTCCGTCCGCTCCATGTCGCTTTTCTTTTCCACTTCACGGCGGTAACTTTCAACGGATGCTTTTTGTTCCGGTGTCGTAATCTTGTCGACGAGTTGATGTTCAGGAGCTAAAACGAGATAAGTAGCTCCGAATAATGTATCCGGACGGGTCGTGAACACCGTTACCGTTTCGTCATGTCCGTCAATTTTAAACGTAATTTCGGCCCCTTCTGATTTACCGATCCAATTGCGTTGCATCTCTTTAATATGTTCCGGCCAATCGACTTTATCGAGATCAGCCAATAACCGTTCGGCATAGGCGGTGATTTTCAACATCCATTGCCGCATCGGTTTACGGATGACAGGATGCCCCCCGCGTTCACTCTTGCCATCGATAACTTCCTCGTTCGCTAACACCGTCCCAAGTGCTGGGCACCAGTTGACGGGCACCTCAGCCATATAGGCCAACCCTTTTTTGTATAATTGCAGGAAAATCCACTGCGTCCATTTATAATATTCGGGGTCTGTCGTGTTGATTTCCCGGTCCCAATCATACGAAAAACCGAGCGATTTCAATTGCCGTTTAAACGTGGCGATGTTTTTTTGCGTAAATTCCCTCGGGTCATTTCCTGTATCCAAAGCGTATTGTTCAGCCGGCAAACCAAAGGCATCCCAGCCCATCGTATGAAGCACTTCATAACCTTGCATGCGCTTCATCCGAGCAAGGATATCGGTCGCCGTATAACCTTCAGGATGACCGACGTGAAGCCCAGCCCCAGACGGATAAGGAAACATATCCAACACATAAAATTTTTCCTTATCCGATTCAGTGTCCGTTTTGAAAGTCTTGTGTTCCTCCCAATAACGCTGCCATTTTTGTTCAATTTCTCTGTGTTTATATGGCACGTTAATCCCTCCTTCATTTCAATCCATCCAAGAAAAATTATCGAAAATAAATAAACCCCCCGCCCTTAACTGTTCTGTTAGGGACGAGAGGTTGGATCACTATTTTCTTTCCCGCGGTACCACCCAAATTGGTGCAAATCCTGCACCCACTCTTTTTGTGATAACGCGCATAACCGCGGCAATCCGCTAATAGGCAAGCCGTTCACGGATGCAACTCCAAGGCGAGTTCAGACCGCGTACCCGTTGACTTGCACCGACCGTCAACTCTCTTCAATGGGCGGAATCAGTCTTACTACTCCTTGTCACCGTTTTTAAATAATTTTAATTTGTATTTTATGCAATGTCGAAAAACTTGTCAAGGGTAAATTTTAAATGGTACAAGCAAATAGGCCTCATTATGATTCCCTTGACATTTAATGCAAATACTCTTTTTTCGGCAGTTTCTGTTGGACATAGGTTTGGGCAGTTCGCCCTTTTAGCACTGGGCGGTCATAGACCAAGGACGTCACGACGGCGCCAATAAAACAGACAATAATGACAATAAATAAAACATGCATGTTGAAAAGGTCGACAATCAAGCCTCCGAAAAGTGGACCAATCATCCGCCCGCCGGTGGCCGCACTGTTGATAAATCCTTGATAAAAACCAGCGCGCCCTTTTGGAGCGAGCGTGTTCGCCACAGTAGGCACCGCCGGCCAAACGAGCATTTCCCCCAACGTCAACACGACCATGGCCATCATTAACTCATTAAAGGAATCCGCAAACGATAAAATGATGAACGAACAGATAAAAATGCCGATGCCTACGAGCATTTGCGCTTTCGCGGACGATAGTTTTTTTGTGACAACAGAAACGAGCGGCTGGCCAAAAACAATGAGCAATCCGTTCACAGTCCACAAATAACTGTAATGCGAGTAGGAGATGTGTAAGTCTTGCGTATAGGAAGCGATGGTCGATGTCCATTGGACATAAGCCATCCAACACAAAACAAAGCCGATGCTGAGAATAACAAGGGCGTTAAATGGACCTTTTTGTGTGTGACCTCCCGCCTGCTCGATCACATTGGTTGGGTGATGATCAGGCTTCACCGCAGTAGCGATTTTCCTAAAAGTGAAAAAGACAAAAACGGTTAATAAGATATACATGGTGGCATTGACAGTAAAAATCAAAGAAAAGGAAATATCGGCCACCAAGCCACCGAGCGCCGTGCCGACAGCAACACCTATATTTTGCGCCACATAAAGCGCATTAAACGGCTTGCGGCCACCTTCCGGCCAAACGGCACCCGACAGCGCGAACATGGATGGAAACACCATGCCCGAGCCAAAACCGACAATAACGAGCAATACCGAATATGGCCATGTGGAATGGTCAATGGTTAGGGCAATCCCAGCCCCCGCTGTAATGATGAGACCGAATAAAATCGAACGATAACCGCCGATGCGGTCAAACAAAAAGCCACCAACGAGATTACCGACAATCCCTGCGCCACTGTTTAACATAAGAATCAGCCCAGCAAATGTCAGAGAATGCCCTAAAATATCGTGTATATAAATGGTGTTTAACGGCCAGAGAAAACTCGATCCAGTTGTATTAATGACCGCCCCAATGAGCACGAGCCATAATGACTTCGGCATCGTTTTCTTCCTTTCGTGATGAAATGTAAGAGATTTAAACGAGACCAAAGCCAGTTTACTCTCTTTCTCTTAACATGACAATCTTTTTTTACAAGACGATTTTTTTAGAAAAATCCCATAGTTTCTAACGTGAGGAACCGATTATTTTTAGATCGGCTATACCTATGCAAAAAGCCGCGGTTTCATGCGGCGGTAAAGCCACCCGTTCAATAAGAAAAACCAGCCTGTCCCCCCGGCATGAAGCAATATTTTCCGCGCCAAGTTGCGGACACTTCTCTGTTTTTGGACTTTCTGGTCGGCCAAGTAGATGCCAATCAGTCCGCGGTTCACCATGCGATGAAACGGCGCATCGGGGAGCTTGACGATACTTCGGTCGGCTTGTTTCATGAAGTGAATAAACCGTTGAAACATCATCTCTTCACTTTCATAAAAGGAACAAAAATTCAAATCGCCTCCGGCCCGATCCTCATCCTGGTCAATAAAATAATCCAGTAAAATATGTAAACCTTGCACCCACGGAAAATAACCATTCTTTATTTGCCCAGCTAATTCTTCCATATTTTCAGCCGCCGCCGCATAAGCGATCAAACAAAAAATGCCGAGTGTTGAGCCCGAACATGCGGAAAATTCATACCACGTCATCTCCGGTAAGTGTGGTTTATGGGTTTCAAACCAGTCGGTCAGCCGTCCAACCCTCTCTTCCACGGCGACATGCTTATGAACTTGTAAATCGCAATAGTATGAGGCCAGTTCGTGCAAATACGGCTGGATCACTGGTAATGATGGCAAAGTCTCTAAAAATTTTTGACACGTCTCAACTAATGCGGATAGATACCCACCATCATCGCGGTCCTCCCTTTTCTCATAATAATGATGGCGCGAGCCGGGAGTTAACGCATCCATCATCGAGGCATGCAGCAGCCGAAAATCATCAGGGTCTTGGGAGGTGCTGCGGTCGCAAAGATTATCCAAGTAATCACTGATGGTTTGGTAAGCGACGATAAAAGAAATGACTTCCTCTCTCCGCTCTTTCGCGAGCAACCCATAAACAGCGCCGCCCTCACAATGAAACGTTTTTGTCCTGATGCTTGCAAGCGCCTGTTTTCTTAATTCCTCATTTGGGATGGCATCCGCAAAAGCCGTCCAATACGCAAGCTTTTCTTTTACGGTCGGTAAGACATCGCGATAGATCGACTTCATCAAATGCCAAGGATGTGTCGGAACGGTCATGGCGGTCCTCCTCGTGCCTAAAAATAGGGCTGTATTTTCTTTAAGGCCTGTTGGAAAACCTCTTCTCTTTCAGGTTCATTAAAAATTTCATGGTAAAGTCCCGGCCATTCTTGATAGTCCTTTTGTTTAATGGGGAGTGCATCGAACCATGCCTTGACGGCCAATTTGTTTACAATTTTATCATTCCCCGCTTGGAAGATAAATAAAGGCACATCCGGAAAAAGGGGCATTCGCGCCTTTGCCAAATCCATCGCCTTTTCCAATTCAAAATACCAGCGGATGGAGATTTTACGAACCATCCATGGATCTTTGGCATCCTTCTTTAAAATTTCTTTGTTTCTGGTCGCCAACCGATTGCCCGATGGTCCCTTTATCGTCACCATGAAAGCCGGCATGATCGTATTAAGAGGTCGGACCATTTTAACCAACCATTCCGGCGGCGGAAAAACAAGACCGAGACAGGGTGACGAAAGCAAAACAGCCCGAGGGCTAAGGGACTTTTCCTGTAATGTACGAATCACAGCTAGCCCGCCTAAACTATGCCCGAACACTAATATAGGTAATTGAAACGCTAAAGCGGTTTTGAACCATTTTTCTACGGCCTCAATGATTTCATTAAAGCTATCGATATGCCCCCGTTTGCGTGGGTTTTCTCCCTGACCAGGCAAATCGCCAGCGACAATGTGAAAGCCTTTCGATAAAAATTTTCTCCGGAGCCATTCATACCTACCGTGATGTTCCCCTGCACCATGAACCATAACGACAACGCCTCTCGGATGCTCTGCCTTTGTTCGCCACACCCACACAGCCGATCCCCTCCCATACCTTAATGTCATTCTGAACCATTTCTTATTATATGTAAATTCCCCTTGATGGAACGATACTTATAAGAAAACGCATGGCTGAAGGACTTCGCTTTAAAAGGAGTGACAGAAATCGAGGCATTGGGGTGACTAGGGTGACGTCACGCATACAATTTAGTAATAGACGTGTTCGTTTTCGGAAAGGGTGAAAAAAGGCGTTTGCCGAATCAAGTGACAAACGCCTTCATTTATTCTCTTACAACAACGCTTCTTTTTTCAAAATCTCAGCTTTATCGGTGCGTTCCCATGGCAAATCGATATCCGTGCGCCCAAAATGACCGTAAGCAGCCGTTTGCTTGTAAATCGGGCGGCGGAGATCAAGCATTTGAATAATGCCAGCTGGGCGCAAGTCAAAATGCTTGCGGACGAGTTCGACGAGTTTTTCTTCCGAGACTTTTCCAGTGCCAAAAGTGTCAATCGAGATCGATACCGGTCGGGCAACACCGATGGCATAAGCGAGTTGGACTTCGCACTTATCGGCCAAGCCACTAGCGACGATATTCTTTGCGACATAACGGGCAGCATAGGCTGCGGAACGGTCCACTTTCGTCGGATCTTTACCCGAGAAGGCTCCGCCGCCATGCCGCGCATAACCACCGTAAGTGTCAACAATTATTTTCCGTCCCGTCAAACCGGCATCGCCTTGAGGACCGCCGATCACAAAGCGACCAGTCGGATTGATAAAATATTTCGTTTCCGAATCGATGAGCTCGGACGGGACAATCGGTTTGATGACATGTTCTTTCACATCTTGTTCAATTTGCTCATGGGTCACTTCCGGATGGTGCTGCGTGGAAATGACGATCGTATCCACCCGAACAGGTTGATCGTTTTCATCATATTCTACCGTTACTTGCGTTTTGCCGTCCGGACGCAAATACGGAATGATGTTGTTTTTCCGCACTTCGGCCAATCGGCGCGCTAATTTGTGAGCGAGCGAAATCGGAAGCGGCATAAGTTCCGGTGTTTCATTGACCGCAAAACCGAACATCAGCCCTTGGTCGCCTGCACCAATCGCATCCAGTTCATCCTCGGTCATCGAACCTTCGCGCGCTTCTAAGGCTTGGTTTACGCCTTGAGCAATATCAGGGGATTGTTCATCGATCGACGTCAACACCGCACATGTATCGGCATCAAACCCGTATTTGGCTCGGTCATACCCGATTTCGCGAACCGTATCCCGAACAATGGACGGGATGTCCACATACGTTGTCGTTGTCATTTCGCCGGTGACGAGCACCAAGCCGGTATTCACCGCCGTTTCGCAAGCGACCCTGGCATTCGGGTCATTTTTTAATACGGCATCTAAAACGGCATCGGAAATTTGGTCACATATTTTGTCGGGGTGCCCTTCTGTCACTGATTCTGACGTGAAAAGGCGCCTCGATGTTTGTTTACCCATATTCATCCTCCCAAACCTAAAAGTAATCCTTAGGGGTTCGGTAAGTCATTCTTTGCAGGACTCACCATACAATGTTTAAAAAATCAAAAGGAGCCTGTTGTTCGGTCCCGCATCTGAATATATTTTTGTAACCCCGGCTATTCTATCATGTGCATCTCATGGAAAAAATGAACCTAACACATTATGATATAACATGCTTTTTCATAAAAAGCAAAGAAATGGTTGTATTTTAATACAAATTCTCTTTAGTATAAGAAGTAAGGAATTTTTTTATTGCCCATTTTCAAATCGTCGTCACATATCACCCATAATTAGTATGGACTATATAATAAAATATGTTATACTAATTCGTGTAACCAATGTCGAATACTTCATTTGGGCCTGACGATGGATGAAACAATTCTTAAAAAGGAAGGTAATCCGATGAAGACTGTCCCTTTCTCTTCCATTTTGGATGTACTAAAAAAGGAAAATACGCACGTCAATTTGCCAGTCCCGCACCTGGTCGAAAAGGCTCTCAAGAAAAAAGAAGGGGTTTTAACGGAAACAGGTGCTTTGGCGGTTAGCACTGGGAAATATACCGGAAGAAGCCCCAACGATAAATTTTTCGTCAAGGAACC
>Ga0310827_101830_pt1 | contig 10298 bp, 14 predicted proteins | sample WT_ome_2_FD_201309 | JGI IMG/M metagenome (GOLD analysis project Ga0310827, IMG submission 201309) | Sorghum-adapted microbial communities enriched on wild type (WT) sorghum from Joint BioEnergy Institute, Emeryville, California, United... ... | reverse complement strand
ATTGAACCAAGCCGTAAGTTCCGGCGTTGCCAACGGACGATCCCACTCAACCAACGTATTATCCAAGTCGGTAATAATCCCGTGAATATTCCTTTCTTTTAAAAATTGGGGAGTGATTTCAAAAATTGATTGAACATACTCATTTGGTAAAAACCGTTTTAACATTGTCGACACCTCATATGACTCCGTTTATCTCTATTCAGTTACTATTAAGTAAAACTTCCAGCAGTGGGGGTTCTTCAGCCCCGCTGCTGGTTAGTTGAACAAATCGGGCACTTCTTACGGACACTTTATCTTTAATTTTACTTAAGCCTCTGGATGAAGATTTAGTGACCGTTAGTGCGTGACTAAAGGATTAAACATACTACTAATCATATTTTTTTTACGGTTTTTTTGCAAGTTAAGATATATTTTTTATTGCAAAAACAGTTATATCTCTATTCGACAAGTTTCATTATTATTTGACAATTTAAAAAAATATTTCGACATATTTCTACTTTTGTCAACAACTGTGGATAAGTTTATACACATTTTTCAGCTTGTTAATTCTTGTATTTTTAAGTCTTATTAACAAGTTAATCACAGTTTATCCACTTTGGATGTGGATAACTGGAACGCTTGTTCTCTAAGAAATTTTTTGATAAAGTTGTATTAACTTTCATGAAGTTTAATCTTTTAGTATATGATGATTTCCCCGATTATATGAATTTTGGAGGTGAACGGTGAAAACCGAAAAAATGGAAAATTTATCTGATCAACTTTTAATCGAATCATATTATAAAGCACTGGAACTTCAACTTTCACCCGAGTTCATCCACCTCATTGAAAAAGAAATGGAGCGTCGATCACTTTTGGATAAAATAAAGAAAACTCAGACGTCCAGGCCTTTAGGCAGCTCGTAAATTCAAAGTGGAATCCATCCTATGTAAAATTCCTGATCATATTGTTCCTCACTGGTTGTTTATGATAGTGAGGAACCTTATTTTTGAACTAAATGTCCAATTACCTCTCCCATTTTTATCGGATAAGGAACCGATATCCTCTCATCAATTACAAATGTATCTTTTTCAAATAAAAGGACGACAGTGGAGCCAAATGAAAAATATGCAATTTCTTCTCCTTTCTTTAGATTCATATTGGCATTCGTATATTCAATGGAATTTACAAACATCGCGCCAACTTTCACAAGTGCCACTTTTCCGGTTTCGTGATTAATCTCTGAAATGGAACGGTAATTTTTTGCCAACGGTTTTTTTCCATATTCAAGTCCCAAACGGTTAACAGGATACGAACGATCCCCTAACTCCCAACGACTGATTACTTTTCCATTAACCGGACTATGTATGCGATGGTAATGCTTTGGACTTAAATATAAAACAATAAAATATCCGTCGCGGTATTGGACTGCTTTTTCATCGTCACCGAGCATTTCCTTCAAAGAGTACATCTTCCCCTTAACTTGAATATCCGTTGACGGCTCAATTAAACCTGCTGACTCAATAATTGCATCAACCGGACTTATGACCGTATGTATATCTGAATCAATCAATCTTGAACCTTTTTTTAATTTACGAATAAAAAGCTCATGTAATGTCGTATATTCATTGTAAGGATATTCGAACTCACACATATCAATATTATAAATCTTGACAAAGAAAGGGATGATGATTTTACTAATTTTTGACCTGGTAAATTGTCGGATCAAGTTGGATAACCAGGCCCGATTAGCTAATTCAATACATTTCTGATAAATAATTTTTCGCATGGAATACCTCCCAAACGATTCGCTTTCCTAAACATCTTTCATAAAATATAATACATATAGAAAAGAATCTCTACCAAATAATTTTTAGAGAGGATGGATTTACTTGTTTTTTAAATTCCAAATCATCGATGTCACTCTGAAGAAGATTAAATCACAATTGGCCAATATGATGACACTAAGTAATTTATTTTTAGGCGGTTTCTCGATTATTTTTACCATACAAGGTGAACTAAATTATAGTTTATTCTTGATTTTTTCAGCTGCCCTTTTGGACCGATTTGACGGAATGGTTGCTCGCAAGCTAAAAATAGAATCTGAGCTTGGTAAACAGTTAGACTCCATGAGTGATATTATATCATTTGGCGTTGCACCCGCACTTTTATTATATCAAGGAATTATTCATTATTTTTCCGGACCGGGAATTTTTATCACCGTCTTTTTTATCGGTTGTGGGGCATTTCGCCTTGCCAGATTTAATATTACTGAAAATAACTGCTATTTTAGTGGTTTGCCAATTACTGCTGCCGGATGTATTCTGACATTCAGCTACCTTGGCATCCAATTTATCCCGCCCGTTATTTATTTATATTTAATGATTGCTCTTTCTTTTTTAATGATAAGTACGTTGAAGATAAAAAAAATATGATTCCGAAACTTTTTGATTTGGTCGTTCTTAACCTAATCACAATGTGTTGTTCTTCAAAAAATTTTGGCTGCGGAGTATCGCTTCGTAGCTTTCCTTGTGCACTTTTACTTAAATCTTAAAATTTCCCGCCACGTCGAAGTTACATTTTTATTGGAATTTTATACAAAAAGGACCGTTCATCGAATGTTTTCTTCCGTATCCTTTTTCCGGAAAAATTTCAATCGATGGCAGCCCTTATTTTTTCATTCCTGTTTTAATTTCAGGCAGGCAACAACTTAGTATTGCCTTTTTTCCTTTTCTGCCCGGTAAAATTCATGAAACATTTTCATTAATGCACGTTTTTCAATACGGGAAACGTAACTGCGCGAAATTCCCAGGTCTTTTGCTAATTCTCTTTGCGTTTTTTCCTTTTCCATGCCAAGCCCAAATCGACCGATAATCACTTCTTTTTCACGCTCATCAAGAATGCTGATATATTCCTTTACCTTTTCCAATTCCATATTCAACTGAATGGTATCAATAACATCTTCGGAATCGGATTTCAATACATCAATTAAGCTAATCTCATTCCCTTCTTTATCCCGTCCGATTGGATCATGTAAAGAGACATCCTTTTTTGTCTTTTTTAACGCCCTTAAGTGCATGAGTATTTCAATACTAATGTCAATACATATGCATTAGAATGTCTTGATCTCCAAACTATCCTTGTAAACAATAATTTCACGTACAATCATTCGTATCAATTCTTGTTTTTCCTCAAATGTTAATTCTTCTTGCCCTTTACTTAGGTAATAGTTAACTGCTTGTTGGTAAACTTGATGACTTAACATTTCATTATTAGATTTCTCTTTTACTATCTCCAATTCCTTCAATCTTTTTCGTAAATTTTCTTCTTTCTCTCTCAATTCTTTTAATTCTTCTCGAATTTCATTTTCCGATATGTCAAAATCACTTGAAATTAAACGTAATAGTTTTTTCCTACCTGCCTGTATTTTTCCTATTTCATTTTGTATTCTTTCCATTTCTTCATCTTCAAATGATGTAGACTTCATCAGTTCTGTTTCACTTGCCGCAGCAATTTCAGCAGGGCTATTTAGCCAATTTTTTATACTGTCCCAAACATTGTTTTCAATTTCTTCTGCTTTTATTCTCATACCACAACCTTTATTTTTTGCGCCTGCCGTATTTTTCTTATCGGTGTACATTCTTTCATATTTCCCCCAGTTTTTTGCATACACTCCAGGCATGGTATTCCCGCATTCGCCACATCTTAATAAACCGCTTAATAAATATTGTTTTTTACCTTTTTTTGCCCATCTTCTCCGCGACTCTTTTAAAAGTTTTTGGGCGTAATAAAATGTTGTTTCATCTATTATTTGTGGGCAAGAAATTTCAATCCATTCTTCCCTCGGTCTTTCCTTCATTGGGATTTTTTCACCGGTTGGGAGTTGTTTATTTTTTGCTTTTAGGTTTCCTTCTGTATCCCATCTATTGTGGTAAAAACGACCAATATATGCTTCGTTCATTAATATTTGCCTAACCACTTGACGATGCCAAACACTTGCATTACGTTTTGTAGGTATTTTTCTATCGGTCAAATAAAAGGCAATCCCATTTATTCCCTGTACTCTACCGTTCGGTCTAGTAAACAAGTCAAATATTAATCTAACAACTTGTGCCTCGTTTTCATTGATTTCAAGTTGGGAAGTATCCTTATTATATATGTAGCCATAAATTTTCGGATCTTTAATAATTTTTCCTTCTTTTGCTTTCCTTTTCCGACCATTTGACATACGTTCAGTAATTTTTGCCTTTTCAAATTCCGCAATGGCTCCACGCATTTGATAAAAAAGCATACCTTCAGGTGTTTTCATGTACTCGCCATTAACAAAAATTAATTCTGCGTTTTTCTCAATTTCTTCCGTGATGATTAATTGGTTCATTAATTTTCTGGAAAGGCGGTCGGGATCATAACATATCACTTTATCAATAATACCGTTTTTTACATCTTCACGAAGTTTATTTAGTGCCGGCCGGTCTAGAAATTCGCCAGAAACTCCATCATCAATATATTCCAATATTTCATCCGTCTCCGCTTTGCTTCGGCACTTGTCTATTTGGTCCCTGATACTGTAACCGTGCTTCGCTTGTTCCTCTGTCGATACTCTCACATAGATTCCTATCATTGAGGTGTTCCCTCCTGTACTTGTTATACAATAAATCATAACAAGATTTTTTTGCTTTGTCAGTAGAATCTCCCTCGACAATTTTTACATGCACCTATGCATCACCTCATGGAAGTATATGCAGCATAGGTTTGTACACATTAATTAATATTCATTTTTACAAAAAATGACACCCTCACCGGGTGTTTTTAATTTCCACATATAGATCTTGTAGCGCTAGCTTTATTGCCGTTTCTTTTTCGTCCCCCTCTCCCATACCTATTATTGCTTCTTCATCATCAGCATTATAATCTGCGTGTGCAAAAGCCAGATAAGTATTATCTTCCATTGTAAAAATTTCCACCATTTTCCCTTTAACTACTAATAATTCCCTGTCTGCTACTTGCTTCAAATCCTTCCCTCCTTTCACATTAATAATTAATAATTCTTTATTTATGTCAAATTTCCTCTTGTAAAAATAAAAATGAGGGGAATCGCTCCCCTCTTTTTAAGCATTTTCTTCTTCAACTTCTTCTTTAATCTTTTCTAACTTTTCAACACGTTCAGACAATGCTGCTACTTTTTCTTCAACTGGATCAACAAGAAATGTCCTAACGTTGTCTGTGATTCGCTTGGTTACAATAGCACCCTCGACCCTGCTCATAAAATTATGTGGTCGTGTGCCATCAAAGTAACCTTCTAAAGTAACCTCATTCCACTCTGACTGCCCGAACTGAGGGTCCTCTAAATGATAATTATCCGGTTTATCTACTTTTTTACTAAGCAACGCTTTTAATTCAGCGATTTCGTTTTTGAGTTCGTTATATTGGCTCACTGTTAATTCCTCCTCTACTGGCTTGACAAACAACTCATACTCGGCTTTCCGACGCCTGATTAAACCGTTTAGCACTTTTCCACCGCTTTTGTTGTAAAGAAGCATATCTTTAGCAATTTGCGCTAAACTTTTACCGTTACACAATTTACGCAAGTTTCCTGGCCCGCAGTTATAACAAAACGATACCAACGCGTCAAACTGGTTTTGATTGAGCCTAAGCCCCAAGCCGTTAACATATTTAACATACTTTTGTATATCTTGGTCAAAAAGAGCATCTGCCTGTGCTTGTGTTATCCTCATTCCGGGTTTTACGTCTGGGCCATAATGACCGTATCCAATTGTCCAATATTTTTCAGTCGGCACAGCTTTGTAGGCAGTTAGCCGACAACCCTCGAACGATTTTATGAGTTCCTTCCCTGCTTCACCTAGTTTCATTTTTATCATCCTTTTTTGGCTTTATATATGATAAAACTTGTTGACTGTCGGTTAGCCCGCTAGTCGTTGGGTCGGTGACAATGCCGCCTGCAACGAGTACTAACAAAATAGCGTCAACATACTTTTCGTAGTGCCCCAAGTCCATCAGTCCTAAGTCTGTGACGATTAACCCAATCAACGCAAAAACAGCCACCCAAAACGGATAGCTTTGTAAACGTACTTTCCAGTTTATTTTCAATCTAAACACCTCCTTTCAATACTAGCGCCAAAACAGCGCCTATAATGGCTCCAATAACAAGCCTCAATAACCAAGTAGTGTTGTTCTTAATACTTTGCATATCCTCTTTCATGTCTTTTAAACCAGCTTCTGCTACTGCCAACCTTGTTTTTACATCTGTCATGTCTTTTTCTAAATTAGATACTCTTTGTTCCATTAGACCACCTGCTCTGCAAAAAAATAACACCGATAACACCGCTCAGCACGGTGCGTTGCTAAGGTCTTGCTGCAATATAAAAAGCACCCTCGAGTGAGAGTGCTTAATAAAAAATTTGATTTTTTGTAATCCTTATGGTTATGTCACACTTTGAGACTACTACGCCACAAATTCTTCTCCTGTTATTTCTTTGTACTCTGTCAAAGAGATAACTCCCCATCGTGCTGCTTCATGTACAATTTCTTTTGTTAAGTATCCCATTTTGTAGAACAGATTGTAAAAATCGAAGAACGTACTTTTCATTGATTAACTCCTCCTTTAAGTTTCATAATTTCAAGATTCAAATCAGCTACTGTCTTCGTCAATTGTTCTATTAATACGTCTTTCTTTTGATTTTCAAGCGCTAATTGCGCTAATGCCATCGACGTACTTTTCTCCGCTGCTTCTTCCTGCCGACGCTCCTGCTCAACAATCTCTAAATCTTTAATTCTGATACTCTTCAATACTCTCTCCTCCTTTTTTATTCAAATGAGAATCCAAATCCATCAACGATAATTTGTTCGGTTGCGTTATTTTTTAAAATTTCAAATTCGATATCAATTCCCCATTTCGCAGCCGTTTTTGAAACATTAGCGAACGTATGGGCTTCACGATTTAAAAACTTTTGCGTAATGTCTTCCCAAGTCGGCGAACTATCAAACGCATTGTTACATGCTTTTACAGATAGCGTTGCGCCCGCTGGGATTGTGAGTACTCCACTTACAACGATTTTTTTTGCCGCAATCGATGTTCCAATCGGATTTTTCAATCTAAATTTGATGCGATCATCCGTTTTGGTGAACGTATACGTCCGTGTTGCCGTACCTCCTTTTCCGTCGTCAACCGTGATTGTGACGGTATGAGAGCCAAGTGCAAGTGTGCTCCATACATCGCTTAGGTTGACGGTATATTGTTGATTCCGCACGGCGTTGGACACCGTGCGGATTGTCGTGTTGTTGACTTTTTCCGTAATTGTAAGCGTGTCCGTAGTATCGGTGTCGTTGACGGTATAGTCTATCGCAAAGGGCGTAATTTTTTCCCCCAAGTTTTGGTTGTTGCCAGAAATCACAGGGGCAGAATTCAGAACTTCAAGGACGGGGCGCCACCCGACGTTACCGCCACGGTACGTCGCGTTGTTGTAGTACCAGGGCCGCGCCGAATCGTACCCGCGAATAGCACGGATGGCGCCACTTTCCTCGTAAGTTTCTTGGCACCATGAATACACGTAACCCCAATTCCATAATGTGTTATGAGCACCGTTCATTACGGATGGGTTTTGGTAGGCGCTTGTGCCTAAGTCAGCTGATGTCGGTTTCGGTAAACCACTTAAATTTGCTTCATTAACAATCCAACGGTCCCACTCGTTATTTGTAGGAGTTCCCCCTGCGTAGTAATCTCCATTTCTTCTATTTGATCCACCTGTGAGGGAGCGTACTCGATATTGTTGCCCATCGATTGTAATTTCTTTTCCGAAAATTAAATTTAGAGCATTTAAGTCATTCCAACTGATATTGACAAGCATTACGCGGTCAGAAACCAGATACTTTTTGCCGCCATCGTTAATTTCTACCCATTGCATCTTATAGGCATCATTTGAATCTGTATCTCGAATCTCTAAATTAGCGCCTGTTGAGTAATTTTGAATGTTACCATTACCGGCACCTGAATAGGGTTCACTTGTATTTCTCCAAGGCTTTGTCGGTCGCGCTATTTTTGTAGAACCCATATACAAAGTACCTAATTTAACTACATCACCTGTTGCCAAATTTCTCAACTCCTTCTATTTCGATATAAGGGTATGGTGCAAAAATCTTTTTGCACAAATTAAAAGAGTTGCTGTGACGCGCGTGTCCAAGCCAAGAATTTACCGCTTGCAGCACATCATGCAACTCTATTTCACCGTTTTTATATTTTCTGTCCATCGCTTTTATGCGTCGTTTCATCGCCCTTTTTGATTCGTCACGAACCAATCGATGTGTTGTCCATATTTTATAGCCGTATGCATTTACACCTTGCTTGAGAGGGAATATTTGCGATTTTTTAGGATTTGCAACAAGATTCAATCTGTTTTCTAAGAACAATTTCATCTCGTTTAAAATTCTTTTCGCATTATCCCTGCCGTCAATGATCGCGATAGAATCATCCATATAGCGCACATAATAGCGAACTTTTAAAAATCGTTTGACGAATTGGTCTAACTCATTTAAATAGATGTTTGCGAAATCTTGACTCGTCACATTACCAAGCGGAATACCAACAGCCCCCTCTGGACTACTATCGATAATTAAATCAAGCAGCCATAAAGTTTTCTTACACGCTATTTTCTTTCGTAAGAGTCCTTTAAGGATATCTCTATCAATCGTGTAAAAATACTTAGAAACATCGAATTTTACAATCCATGGGTCTTCGAATTCCCTCTCAGCAATACGCATAAATTTTTGTACTGTATCTACCGCTCGGTGTGTCCCTCTTTCTTCCATGCAAGCATACGAGGTTGATATAAACACATTTTTGTAAACATCTTTAATGATATTGTGAGTAGCGAATTGGACAATTTTATCACGCACTCGAGGCGCAGATATCCAGCGCTCTTTCGGTTCATACACTTTAAAACGAATGTATTCTCCTACTCGATAACGACCAGTGCGTAATTCATCCCACAATCGAACTAAATTGACATCTTCTAATAAAGCGAACATGATAGCGTCTTTCCTGAATTTCCTTTCACCTTTCAAAACTTGCTTGTAGGAATATTCAAGATTACTAAAATCAATAATTTTCTCGTAAAGATTGTCGTATGTTTTAACAGCTGTCACCATAACGGCTCCTTTCCGGTAGGCGCTATGATTATTCATGTGTTTACGTTCGTTCTCCGAACGAAGGATTATGGCTCCCTTGAAGTTCCTAAGGCCACGTTAATATATCCGTAAACATATTAAACGTAAATCTCCTAACAAGGCGGGGCGCCACCCGACGTTATCGTTACGGTTCGTCGCGTTGTTGTTGTTCCAGTTCCGCGCCGAATTGTTCCCGCGAATAGCACGGTTGGCGCCAAACAGCCATAACCCTAATATGTTTAATTTAAGATCTCATCCAGCCGCCGAGTAGACGACCTAACTCTAAAATTTTTGTTTGAAAATATAAATGTTTCTTTTGAGATAAGTATTTTTGCTTTTTAGCGACACCAAACAAAACAAGAAGTAATTTAATATATCCGTCAGCTTCTTCTTGATAGAGTCGCCTTTTCGATTTTACGTTGTTTGCGAGCATTATATATTTCAAAAGCGAGTAGAATGCTTGTTTGATTTCTTGGCACAAAGCAAACTTCTCCGCTTTTGGGAAGTTTTTTAAAACAGGATAGACTTCATGAAGTAACACTTCTGTCTTTTTATATAAAATTAAATCTGTTGCAGACTGACTCAATTAAAGCACCAACCTTTTGTTTACACTGTCATAAACTCCGTTCATAAGATTGATGTCGTTTAAATTCTGGAATGTTTCAATGAAGATATTAGCGGTGACGCCATTCAGCGTTGCGCCTTTGAGCGTCTCAAGTTCAACCGCCATGTCAATCATGTTGATGTTCAAGGATGTGAATTTCGACGTAGTTTCCGCCTGATGCGCAGTAAATCGTTGATCTAAATCTGTAATTCTGTTCAACAAATTTCCTGCTACATCACCATCGAGTATGTTTTGGACACTATCAAACCAATTATCAAAAGCTTGTTTCTCTTGCGATTCCCATAAATCAAAGTCATTTTCACGCAACTGTTTCCACTGTTCAAATTCTTGTTTCTTTTCCTCTGTCCACAACAATAAATCATCTTCGTATAGTTCAATCTGCGACTGCAACCATGCTTGATACTGATTAAAAATTGTGGTTGTGTCCACTTGATCTACCGTCCCGTGTACGATACCGCAAAGTTCTGTATTTAAACGTAAGTCAGTGATATTTTCTTGGGTGATAGTAACTGCTCCA
>Ga0310827_101827_pt1 | contig 10316 bp, 12 predicted proteins | sample WT_ome_2_FD_201309 | JGI IMG/M metagenome (GOLD analysis project Ga0310827, IMG submission 201309) | Sorghum-adapted microbial communities enriched on wild type (WT) sorghum from Joint BioEnergy Institute, Emeryville, California, United... ... | reverse complement strand
CGGCCTTCTCTGGCGGCGGCTGCAAATCAGCCTTCAGCGGCTGGGCAATACTTTTTCGGGCCGTTTCCGCGGCGGCGGACTGCCAGAGGGAAAGTGCACGGCTTTTTACGGTAATGAATCGGGACACGGACATCCTCCTCTTCTCAATCGGCTTCCCTCACGAAGGCCTGAATTGGAAAATGCCTTCAATAATCTGTATATACTCTTCCCCGCCGCGGAATATTCGCAACGCCCCGGACGAACACCTGTTCAGAACCATCCCCGCCTTCCGGACAACCGCTGTTCCCGGGAATTTCATCGTTCCTGCGAATGCAGGCGGTTCAGCGCCTCAGCCATGCCGAGAAAAATTTCCACCGTTCGCAGGACGCGTTCACGGATCTTCGGATTTTCCGGTTCCCCATCCGGAGTAAATTTTCTGTTCTCGCCGCCCAGGGAAATCCATTCCGGACAGTTCACGCCATGCACATTGCGAACGATCGTCTGCAAGTTCTGCAGGGAACTGACCCCGACGGCTCCTCCCGAGGAGCAGCACGAAAGCACCGTTTTTCCGGCAAAATGGTCGGATCCAAGATAATCGAGCGCATTTTTCAATACACCGGAAACCGTCCCATGATATTCCGGCGTTGCCAGGATAAAGGCTTCTGCTTCCCGGGCAGCTTGCTTCAAAGCAATCGCATGAGGATCGGCGCAATCCTCCGTCTCCGGACTATAGAGCGGAAGCGGATGTTCGTAGAGGGCAAACAACCGCACCGCATGGCCGGCTTCCCGGATGAGCTTCTCCATATACCGGCAGAGCCGGGTGCTCGCCGCATTCCGGCGGTTGCTGCCGGCAATGATCAGAACGTTCATAGATCATTCCTTCCCCTCGACGAGATATCCCGTCCCTTTGTCGGCCCGCTTGCGTTCCACAATACACATTTCCTTCACCTTCGGAGTGGCAATGTAATGCCGGGCCAGATGGCTTTCCACAGAATCAAACGCCTTCCCGTCATTTTCCGCAAGCACAATGAGTACATCCGTATGGGTTTCCAGCTGGATTTCCAATTTGTACAAATACATAATATCCCCCTATTCTGATCGATTTTGAAGGGTTATACCAGTACCTTACCATATCCGGGAGCGAAAATCCTTTCTTTTTTTATGGGAAATAAAAGTAAAGCAACTCTCTGAAGCCCTTCGCTTCGGGCAAGAGCAAAGTCAAGAAACCGCTTGGCGCAAATTCGCCAAGCGGTCGGGGGCCAGCGTCCTTTATTGGGAGAGACGGAGCGCCATTTCATATAGTTCCATATTGAATTGCTTCCTGGAAGAAACCACCTTGTCGATATCCGTTGCAACCAGTTCATTCTTGATGATTCCGCAAGCCTTGCCGGAATCCCCTTCCAGCAATTTGCGTACCGCGAAATCACCCAGCCGGCTTGCCAGGATCCGGTCGTTATGTGTCGGCGACCCGCCCCTTTGAATATGGCCGAGCACCGTAACCCGCGGTTCAATCCCGTTGCGCCGGGTGATTTCCCGGGCAATGTCCTCGCCCTTTCCGACCCCCTCGGCTACGAGGATAATGCTGTGACGCTTGCCGTGACGGAAATTCGATTCCATCCGCCGCGCCACTTCGTCCAGATCGTAATCCACTTCCGGGACGAGAATCGTCTCGGCGCCGCTGGCCACCCCGGCATAAAGGGCGATATCGCCGCAATGGCGGCCCATGACTTCTACGACCGAGGAACGTTCATGCGAAGTCATCGTATCGCGGAGCTTGTTGACCGCATCGACGACTATGCTGACGGCCGTATCGAAACCGATTGTGAAATCGGTAAAGGGGATATCATTGTCGATGGTGCCCGGCAGTCCCATCGTCTTGATGCCGAGCTTGCTAAGCTGATTTGCCCCTTGATAGGATCCGTCCCCGCCGATGACGACCAATCCGTCAATCCCCCGCCTGCGCAGGTTTTCCGCACCCTTCTCCTGCCCATCCGGAGTGAGAAATTCCTTGCAGCGCGCCGTCTGCAGGATGGTCCCGCCCCTCTGGATGATGTCCCCCACACTCCGCAAATCCATCTCCCGGACATCATCGTTGATCAGACCAAAATATCCGCGCTGAACGCCATATACCTTGAGGCCGTAATAAAGCGCGCTGCGGACAACGGCCCGGACGGCGGCATTCATGCCTTGGGAGTCCCCTCCGCTTGTAAGTACCGCTATCGATTTTACTGTCATTAATCCATCAACTCCCACAAGATGTAATAACGTATGAATCGGACGGATCCGAAAACGGGCCGCCCTGGACTCCGGTCCGTGCCGTGTGCTGCGGGGGACACCTTTGCAGGTTCCCGCGATCAATACAGGGCCTTGCGGATCCATAAGCTGTTGAGCCAGAAAAAAAGCCGGGTCAGCGGACTGTTTTTCATCAGTTCCCGGGAAACCTGCCGGACCTCCAGCTGATCCTTCACTTTCGGATCGGACAAATAGAGAGCAAGCAGGCCTTCGATAATCATCCGGTGGAAGGAGGAGTTTTCCAGCCTGACGATCTCCTTGCGCGCCCGGTTGGCCACATAAGCGATTCGCTGTGCCGTTGTCTCGATTGTGCCGTAATAATGGCAGAAGTTCAAATCGCCGCCGATGCGGTCTTCCTCCTGGTCAATCAGATAATCCAGAAGAATATGCAGGCCGCATACATATGGGAAATAGGCCGCCCGGATATTCTGAACGGCGCTTGTTTGCAAATGCGGATCGGCTGCCGAGAGGAACAGCATAAACACGCCGAGGGTGGATCCGGCCGCTGCGGCAAATTCGTTCCACCGCAGCCCGGCATACTGGCTCTGATGCCGGTTCCACCAATGATGAAGCTCCTTCTCCCGCAAATCATGGCGAATATGCTTGTACACCTGCAGGTCGCAGTATAAACCGACCAGTTCCCGAACCGATTCCGCCACCTTGCTGTAGGAGGGCAGCCTGGCGATGGAGGCCTGGCAGGTCTTTACGAGCAGCGGCAAGTATCCTCCATCATTCCGCTCTTCCCGGCAGGCGTAGTAATCGTGAAGCGGCGCGCCGGGATCGACCGCATCCAGCATCGATTGGTGCAGTTGCCTGAAGTCCCGGGGATCAAGCGAAGTACTGCGGTCGCACAAATTATCCAGATAGTCGCTGATCGTCTGAAAAGCGACGATCAGCGGGATCAGCACGTCCCTCATCGGAAGATTGGCGGCCGCATAGACCGCTCCGCCTTCGCAGTGAAACTGTTTCGATGCCATCGAAGCCAAAGCCTGCTTCCTTAACTCGGGATCGGCGATGCTCCCGGCCCGTTCTCTCCAGCCTCCGAGCTGTCTCCGGACTTCCGGCAGCACAAACCGGTATACCCGGTACATCAGCCGGATCGGACTGCGGGGGACCGTTCCCGTACGCGGCCTATGCGCCATCGAACAGCCTACCTCCGAACGCCTGCCCGTACGAGTATTCCAGAAGCAGCATCAGTTCCATCCGCTGGATCCGGCGAAGATGCCGTTCCGCTTCCTGATCGCGCAGCGAAGAAACCTGCAGCCGGACACAATCGATGAACAGCTCGGGCTGCCACGTCGGCGCCGATTCCAGCGAACGAAGCATCCCGCCCAGAGGTTCCGCGGGTTTCCACGGCTGCGGCTCCAGTCCGGCCAGGATTTCCCGGACTTTCGCATGCAGCAGCGGAAAAACAGGGTGGTTCCCTACGCGATGAAACCAATATTTGGCGTTGCTGTAGTCTCCTTCCATCCGATGCATAATGCCGTGCCAGTAGCTTCCCGTCGGATTATGAATTCCCTGTGAAAGCGTATGGGATTTGTCCAGACTCTCGTTCCAGAGATGAAGGCCGGACAGGACTGCCCGCGCGTATTCCTCTTCCTTCCCGGACCCATATCCTCCCACGACCCGGGCGATCCGGATATCCAGCGTCTCATCCCACACATCCTCAGGGTAAAGGGCAGGCTCATGATCATAAAGGATGCCGGCCAATCGTCTCAGCTCTTCCACATCGTTACTCCTTTCCCATTTTGGGAATACCTCCATTATATAGCAAACGACCCGTCCTGCCTAATGATGGGCGGACGAGGCATGAATTTCCTGATTTGCGCGGAACCACAGGTGAAGATCGTTAATCCGGCTGGCCAATTCGGCGATTTCCCAATTCAGCCGGCACGCCGTGGCAAAATGCTCTTCCTCATCCAACTGCGCCTGCTTGGCGATGATGATTCGTTCCAAACGTAAGATCCGTTCGGGAATTTTACCGCGGATTTCTTCCCATTCGAGCAAAATCCGTTCCTGTACCGCCTGCGGATATTCCTCCCATTCGCAGTACAGCACGGGCAGCGGAAGATCCAGCCGCTCATCATAGACAAATTCATAAGATTCGCGTTTATCCTGGATGTTCATGAAAATTGGCAGACTCCTTTCGGACCCTGTTTCACATAAAAAGGGCCGATCCTATGCTTTACTGTACCATGATTTGCGTGCGGACCGCTACCCTCTTCCCGCGGAATTTCCGCCGTGACCCGCAGTTTTCGGGGAACCCCCGGCAAAATAAGCGGCGAATCGGCGGAATCGGGCAAGAAATGTATTGAAATCGGTTGAAATAAGAGTATAGTTTTATCATAATTTCAATGACTCGGGAGTGGATTATGTCGCCTGGTAACGATCCCCGATTAACCTACCGGAGACTGCTCGCCTTCTTTTTGCCGTTGGGGCTTTCCGCCAGTCTGGTCACGATTTCGCATGTCATCATCAACGGCACCCTGGCCCGTTCGGACCATCCCGAGCTGGTGATTGCCAGCTATTCGGTGGCGATGAGCCTGATGGGAATTACCGAAAGGCCGGCAGTACTGCTCAGACAAACCTGTTCCGCACTGGTCCGCGACCGCGTCTCCTTTCGGGCGATGTCCTTCGTCGCTTATTGCGTCCTGGCCTGCATTGTGCTGGTCGGCGCCCTGATCGCCTATTCGCCGCTCGGCCAATGGATTTTTCTTCATTTTTTCGGTGTGGAACCGGCCCTGCTGCCGCATATCATTCAAGTCTACCGGGTACTGATGTTCGTAAGCATATTTTCCGGCATCCGCTGTCTATATCATGGAATCATCATTTTTAATTTGCGAACGAAGTGGCTGACGATCGGGATGGGAATCCGTCTAGTCGGCATGGCGCTCCTCGCTTTCTTCTTCGTGGCCACGAACCGGGTCACGAGCGGTTCGGTCGGAGCCGTTTTGTTCCTCACCGGGATGATGATCGAATGTGCGGTAAGCCTGTTCGAAGGACGGTCGCTGCTTCGCCATACAATTCCCGAGAAGAAGGAACATCACGGGATTGAACGGAAGGGGCAGATTTTCCGGTTTTACCGGCCGCTACTCTATTCTTCATTTATTGCCGTAATTCTCGGCCCCGCCATCAACGCTTTTCTCGGCAAGACCGGAAATATGGAGCTCGCCGTGGCCTCCTACGCCCTGGCTTCGAGCGTGGCCCAGCTTATGCAGAGCTTCTTCTCCTACATGCACCAGATTGTGCTGAATTTTTATAAAGCCGATTCCCGCATAGTGCTCCGTTTTGCGGCGATGATGGGATTCTTCCCCGGCCTTCTGGTCGCCCTTCTCGCCTATACTCCGGCGGGGCCCTGGTTTTTGGTACATGTCATGGGCGTCCAGCCGGGAACGGAGCTGCTTGCGGAAAGCCTTCTCGCGCTCCGGGTATTCATGATCATGAACCTGGTATTCCCCTGGCTCGATTTTTCGAACGGGCTCGTCATGCTGAAGGGACAGACGAAGATCATGGTCTGGTCCCAGGCCGCCAACGTGCTGGTTACACTGACAACGCTGATTGTTCTGGTTCACGCGGCTCCCGGCTGGAACGGGAGAATCGGCGCGGCTGCCGCATCGCTGGGCTTCATCGGGGAAATCTCCGTCGTGCTGGCTGTCCTGCGGGCCTCCTCCGGGCCTAGATCCCGCTCAACCCGGACGGGAGAACGGATGCAAACGGCCAGGTAGCGCAGATTGTGTCCATTCAGATTTCTGTAGTTTTCGGAAAGCGGTTGAGCTATACTGGAAATGTCTTGATGAAAGCATTTACTTTCATGCAGCTTCCAAGGAGGTCTTACTCATGCAACCGATCCGACTGGGCATTCTCGGTGCGGGGAACATTGCCAGATCGCACCTGCAAACCCTGGTCAAGATGGAACAATTCGCGGTCTCGGGCATTGCCGACGTTTATCGTCCGGCTGCGGAGCAGAGGGCACAGGAATTCGGCCTGGCCCGGATCTATGAATCACCGGACGAGCTGCTCGATGACGAAGCGATCGACGCAGTCGTGATCTGCGTTCCGAACAAGTTCCACGCACCCCAGACCATTCGGGCGCTCCGGTCCGGCAAGCACGTCATGGTCGAGAAGCCGATGGGCATAAACGCCCAGGCGGCGAAAGAGATTCTGCTTGCCCAGCGCAGCACCGGTAACATCGTGATGGTCACTCATCAGCGCCGCTGGGAGCCGCTCAACATCCAGCTGAAGGAGCAGGTTTCCAAAGGCGCCCTCGGTGAGATCTACCACGCCAAGACCGGATGGATGCGACGCAAGGGAATTCCCGGCTGGGGTACCTGGTTTACGCAAAAAGCGGAATCGGGCGGCGGACCCTTGATCGATATTGGCGTACATATGCTTGACCTGACGCTGTATCTGATGGGCAATCCGAAACCGGTGTCCGTGTCCGGCTCGACATATGCCGAATTCGGCCCGAAACGCAAAGGCATTGGAACCTGGGGCAAACCCAATTGGGACGGCTTCTTCGATGTAGAGGATCTGGCCACGGCGCTGATCAAAATGGAAAACGGCAGCTCGCTTTCCCTGGACGTCAGCTGGGCCGTACATACCGATACCGACAACAAGGCCTATATCCAGCTGATGGGCAGCGAAGGCGGAGCTTCGATTCGCGGCAACAGCGGCAAGCTGCTGACCGAGAAATTCGACATGCCGCTAGACGTAGACCTGAACCCGGCCCAGGACGCGGACGAGGGCGTACGGGTGCGGATGTACAAGCATTTTATCGAGTGTGTGCGCGAAGGAAAAGAGCCGATTTCCAACGCCTATACCGGATATACCAACAACCTCGTTCTCGAGGCGATTTACGAGTCTTCCCACACCGGCAGCGAAGTAAAGCTCGACTGGTCGTTGTAGTCCCGGCTGCATGAACCGTTTCGGAAACCGGCCTCGCCCGCGGGCCGGCCTTTTTTTGCATGCAGGTCCGCGGACAGGGTGCTAAAGGCCAAGGCTGCCAGGCATTCTTCTTTCAATTGTGGTATAATATTCATCATGTTCACGAACCCGTGGAATTTATGGCAAAGGCGGATTACCGAATGAATTATTCCGAGTTTAAAGAAATTGTTTTGGGACGGCGCAGCATCCGTAAATTTACCTCGCAGGAAGTGTCGATCGAGGATATTCGGGAACTCATCGACTGCGCCCGGTACGCTCCCAGCGATACGAACTCCCAGACATGGAGATTTATCGCCATCATGAATCCGGAGAAGATCAAGGAAATCGAGCAAATGACCTGGGATTGCCTGAACCGCAAAGCAGCGGAGGCGGAAGGGCGGGGACTGGCCCGGGAAGCGAAACTGCTTACCCGTTCCTTCGGTCCTTATGCGACGGCGTTTGCCGATGCTCCTGTCCTGATCGTCTGTCTGGCGACTCCATACCAGTCCAAATTCCGGGACAAAATCTTCGAGCCGATCGGGTTTGCCGATCAGCGGATATGGGACGAGGAGGGGATCAAGAGCAGCTGTCTTGCGGCCCAGAATCTCATGCTCGCCGCCCATGCCCGGGGTCTGGCGACATGTCCGATGACCGGCCCCGTCCTGCTGGCCCAGGACGAACTGCGCCGCTATCTGGAAATTCCGGAAGAAGAGCAGATCAACATGGTCATCGCCCTCGGGCATCCCGTAGACCAGCCCTCCCGGCTGCCGCGCAAGGAAATCGACGAGATCCTGGAGATTGTGAAATAACTGATCGAACGGATCGCAGAATATGCATATCAAGAAGGCCGTCACCCCATCGCCGGGTGGCGGCCTCTGCATTTTATCCCGAATCCGTTCCGGTTATTGCCTGATAAGAAAAAAACAGCCCGGGGGCTTCCCCCAGGGCTGTTTTTATGAGACGCGATGACGCTATTGACAAGGCCCGGTTTTCCACCGAACCTGTATTTACAAGAAAACCTGACTAAATACGGGCCTTTCGATTACCGAAAAAGCAACAATTTAGGAGGGTTTCTTACAATTTAATAACGTTAGCCGCTTGCGGACCGCGATTGCCTTCGGTAATGTCGAATTCAACCTGCTGTCCTTCTTCCAGGGTTTTGAATCCTTCGCCTTGAATAGCGGAGAAATGCACGAATACGTCGTCTCCACCATCAACTTGAATGAACCCGTAACCTTTTTCTGCATTGAACCACTTTACTGTACCTTTCAAATGAACAACCTCCTAAAATGTATCGCCATCTGTGGCGAATAATCCTATTATACCATCGACGTAATCATTTCTCAAGCAGTAAAAACCCGGACGAACGTGCTGATGATTTTCCGGGCTTCCGTAAAAGACCTGTTATAAAGGTCGGCAAGGACGGCCGGTTTCCCTGCAGACTCCCGGATTTCCTCCCGGCCGCGTTCTCCGGCTGTCCGGGGGCGTAAATCCGGTCACTTGGGGGCTTCTTGCGGCAAGGGCCTGCCTCGCTTGATTTCTTCAGGCCCCTACGTTATGATTTTTGCGAACGCGGCGGCATGCCGCCGCATCCGGAAACCATCTGAAACGGGGCGGATGACATGCTGAAAAAGCATCTGATCTACAAAAAAGACAAATGGAATATGATGACCGTCGAAGTCAACGGCAAAAATTTGATTCTGCGCGAAATTTCCGATCAATGGGGCGAGGACTGCCACACGTTCATGTCGCGGCCGGCCATGATGCAGTGGGTCCGGGAAAGATTCCCCGAGGAAGAGTACGCCGACCGCCGGGAGGAATGGGAAGCGATCATGAATGCCTTCAAGGAAATTTGACGGTTCAGCCGTTGCCGCTGCGGCGGGGAATATCCAATGATCCCGCGAATACATCGTATTATTTGTATGGTTCAAAGAGGATTTTCGTTGGAGGCGGCGAACCCCTAACTGGGAGGAAGACCTTTCCAGCCGACCCGCCGCCCAGCGAAGGAAAGGGGTGATGCCGTGACCGATCAAGGAACCATTGTCACCTTCGTCATTGTTTCGTTCTGCCTCGCGCTGATCCTGATCATGAAGAAAGATTCGCTTCCGCCGGCGATCAGGAAAGGATTGGCTCTGCTGGCGCTGGTCATGGTCGCCATCTCGTTCGCGCTGGTAGTCTACAGCTTCGTTACCGCGGCTGACCATCGGCCATAACGGCTGCGCTGCATCGATCGGCGCAGCGCAGCCCGGAAATGCTCATAATGCGCGAAAAGGACGGCCATACTAGGGGAAAATTGTCAGCAAAGGAGCCGTTCGTTCCATGCGCATTCTTCCCCTCGCTGTTACGGCCGGCTTGCTGCTTGCCGTGCTCCCGGTTTCCGCGGGGCAGCCGGTACGCAAAGTTTCGCTGTCATCAGCCAGCCATTATCATTCAACCGTTAGGAGGGCCCATATGAATCATAATCCGACGCGCAACGAAGTACCCGAAGAACACCGCTGGAAGGTGGAGGATTTATTCGCCGACCAGCAATCCTGGGACCGGGAATACGAACAGGTCAAATCGCTGCTGCAGGAAGCCAGGCAGTACCAGGGCAAGCTCCATGAAGCTTCGGCGGTCAAGGCCTGTTTTGCCCTGGAGGACGAGATTTCCTTACATACCGAGCGCCTGTACGTGTATGCTCACATGAAGCATCATGAAGACATGGCCAATCCGACATATCAGGCGCTGTCGGACAAAGCGACGAAGCTGAACGTTCAGGTGGGCGAAGCGCTGTCCTTTGTCACGCCGGAAATTCTGGGTCTTTCCGACGAGCAGCTGCAGGCTTTCGTGAACAGTCCGGAGCTGTCCGAATACAAGCGGACGCTCGAGGAGATGATCCGGCAGAAGCCGCACGTGCTGTCCAAATCCGAAGAATCTTTGCTGGCGCAGGTCGGCAACCTGTCGCAGGCCCCCAGCACGATCTTCGGCATGCTGAACAACGCCGACATGAAGTTTCCGAAGGTCAAGAACGAACAGGGCGAAGAAGTCGAGCTTACGCACGGGCGGTATATCCAGTTTCTTGAAAGCAAGGACAGGTCGGTACGGGAAAACGCATTTCATGCCATGTACGATACCTATGCCAA
>Ga0310827_101819_pt1 | contig 10351 bp, 18 predicted proteins | sample WT_ome_2_FD_201309 | JGI IMG/M metagenome (GOLD analysis project Ga0310827, IMG submission 201309) | Sorghum-adapted microbial communities enriched on wild type (WT) sorghum from Joint BioEnergy Institute, Emeryville, California, United... ... | reverse complement strand
GATGCTGATCTTGTTCACGGGATGGGAGCGGGCGATATTCAAGCATTTCTCAGACCGAGAAATAGACAAGCTATATAGGGAGCGAGTGCAGTGCCGGCAAAATACCACAGCAAGAAAGTTGAATTAGATGGCCATATCTTCGATAGCAAAGTCGAAGCACGATACTATGAACATCTTAAGCGATTAGAAAAAGCCGGCGAGATCCTCTTTTTCCGGTTACAACCACGATACCTTTTACAGCCGGCGTTCAAGAAGGATGGCAAGACTTACAGGAAGATTGAATATATCGCTGACTTTGAAGTACATCATACGGACGGCACTATTGAGGTTGTGGATGTGAAGGGCATCGAGACCGAAGCCTTCAAAATCAAGAAGAAACTTTTTAACAAGATCTATCCCCATAAACTCAGCTTGGTTACATACGTGAAGAAATATGGGGGATGGATTGAGCTTGACCGTCTCAAAGAGTTGCGGAAACAGGCCAAAAAGAAGGTGATTTGATGGAAGTGACCATCATCGACACGCGGCCACCATGGATGGTTAAAGAGGACAACCAAGCGCTGTGTATGCGGTGTCCTCTTTACCGCAGATGCGCTTCTAAGATGGGAACGGAGTGCAATCGCAACGGTGGTTCAAAGATTCCTAAAATCAGGGGGTGAAGATAGTGATTTGGCTATTAGGGTGGGTCATCATTGGCATGTTGTTCGCGGCTTTAGATGCCAAAGAAGTTGAGAAACTAGCAAAAGGAAAAGCTAAAGATGTTGATTTTAAAATTGTTGTCTTAATCGCTCTGTTGATCATTGCCGTTTTAAACATTTTATTCTGGCCATTGTTTTTATTTGTTAAGTTACTAAATCCATTTAGGAGGGAAAATTCATGAGGAGAAAAAGAACACTTCCTAAGAAGCTGGTTCTCGGTTCTGTCGAGTGGCAGCGGCAAGTGATTCGAGAAGAGGCAAGGGAAGCGCTGAGAGAAAAAGGGGGTGAAAAGAAGTGAGTAAATACATCGTTCAAACCAGGCCGAATATTGAAAGGAAAAAGGTAGATACTATAACATTTTTGGATTCTTATTCAATACCATCTGGATGGACGGAAGATAAGTATTTTGATGACTTTGACGAAGCTAAAGAATATTGCAAAGAGAAAATCTCAGAAGGTGTATTTTTACCTTCATGCATAAGAATCGTTAAAGTCGCCTGCACGTTCGTTGCAGATATAAAAACGATTGAAAACTAAAATAAAAAGCCCGGCAACCCCGGGCCCCATAAACCAATCGCTACAATAATTTTATCAGAGGGGTGGCCGGGATGAAAGAGTACAAGTTGGAAGCAAAAGTCAGCCTTCTTGAAAATGCTGTTTATCGTGTATTAGACGGCAAAATAGAAAAGCTAGATGTCCCGGGCGTCGGGTTCGGGAAGCAGATTATTACATGGCAAAACGGTAAGCCGGTGATGTATGAGGTTAGTTATACGGTGAAGTAGAGGAAAAGTGCGAAGTAGGAAGGAGAACGTTGAAAATGGAACGATACAAAGCAAAAGTGTGGGCAACAGCTTCCGTAGAATTAATTGTAAAACTTAAAGAATCCATTAATGGTGATATTGAACTTGATGAGGTGTTGGAAGTTTTGGAAGTTGACGACATAGATGATATTGAGGTCATAACAAAGTTTTAATGCGTAGTACGAGTAAAATACGAAATGCTACCGGAACAACCGGGGCACCAATAATCGCATCTGCGGTGTTGGTGTCCTTTTCTTTTTGAGACTGGAGGATGGTACATGAAGCTGAAACGGCCAGAATGGCATTGTAGAGGGTGTGTGTGGCTATCAAGGGATAATCTATGTCCGTTTATTAGATGCGTTCGGTGGCATGGGTTTAAAGCGGAGTGGGAGGCGAAGAAGGATGAACAAAAAGCAAATAGCAAACGCTCTTCGTGATTATAGCTGGATGATCAATGAGATAAAACGACAACGCAAAATGCTGGAGGATGCCGCAGACGGTATAACGGCACAATATGGGATAGAGGCATCGCTGCCGAAAGGATCCGGCCAGAATACCGATCCGGTTTTTAGGGAGTATTTGCGTCGCGAGAAGAAAAGTCGATGGGTTGAGAAGCTGGAGGAAAAGGTTTTGTTCATCCAAGAGTGCATCCCAAGCATCACCGAGGAGCGCGAAAAGGCCGTACTGGAGTGCCTTTTGGATGGCATGAGTATGATTGCTATAAGCCGACATATGGGCCTCTCAGAACGCCATATTTTTCGTATCAGAGATAGCATCGTTGACAAAATGGCAGGGATGGCAGGAATGTCAGGGATGTCAGGAAAATTGCACCAAAATAAAAAGTGCGGTTAAACTGATTAAAAAAAGAAAAATAAAAAATAAAATGATATAATTAATATACGGACTAGGGTAGCTCCCGAAAAGAAGGCACCCACCTTCCTGTCCGTATTTAAATATAAATGGGGATAACTTGGGAGGTTATCAATATGAAAAATTCCTATGATGTTATTGGCGACACAGTTATTATTTATGTCATAAGGAAAGGGAAAACTTATGAAGTTTTGATCGATAAAGATGATTTACCCTTTTTATCAGACTTCAGAGGTACTTGGCATCTCGATAATCGAGGATATGTTAGAAGAACAATAAAGGGTAAGATTTCATTTATGCACAGAATACTAACAAATCCACCAGAAGGTTTTGTTGTTGATCATATTGATGGTAACACACTCAATAACAAAAGAAATAATTTGCGCGTTGTAAAGCCAGGACATAACCAACAGAACATCAGAAATCCTCATAAAATATCTAAAACTGGTTCAAAAGGTGTAAGAGAAAAAACAAAATGGGGTAAAAAATATCGTGCATATGTCACAGTAAATAAAAAAGAAATATCACTTGGTGGATACGATAATAAAGAAGATGCGGAAATAGCGGCAATAATTGGTAGAATCTTATATCATCCTTATAGCAAAGAAGCTTTGATATATAAAAAACTACTTGATAAAAAGAATGAAAAATAAAGCACCCATCGCGGTGCTTTTTCTTTTGGAGTGATTTTTATGATACCAGAAAAGGTAAAAGTTGCAGGCATTGAGTATGAAATAAAAGAAGTAGAAGGCATCCTCGAGAGATTCAATACACTCGGCCAAATCAACTATAACAAAGGCATCATTGAGTTAGATAGCAGCTTATGTCAATCCAGAAAAGAACAAACGTTTGTACACGAATTGCTTCATGCTTGTTTTAGAGAAGCTGGATACGAGGAGCAAGAAGAAGAAATGATTGATAGAGTGTCGACGGTTCTCTATCAAGTGATCAAGGATAATAAATTATAGATTCCAAAACCAACTTAAATAAGACGGTGGAGGTGGCGGTGATGTAAATGGCCGAAAAATATATCCATGCCGAAAAAGATTATGTAAAAGGCATGAAATATAAAGACATCGCAAAAAAATATGGTGTATCACTGAACACCGTTAAGTCATGGAAAAAGCGTTATGGTTGGTCAAGAGAAAAGGGTGCACACAAAGAACAAAGTGTGCACACAAAGAAAAGGGGCGCACCAAAAGGCAATATCAATGCTAAAGGAAACAAGGGTGGGCCAGGCGGTCCCGTTGGAAATAAAAAGGCGGAGACTCATGGTTTCTTTTCGAAATACATCCCCCAAGCCACCATCGAAATCATGGGAATGCTCGAAGAAAAGAGTCCAGCCGATCTTATATGGGACCAAATCATGATCCAGTATGCGGCTATAATTCGAGCACAAAAAATAATGTTTGTCGAGTCGAAGGATGAATTGATTAAGGAATTGAAAAAGCACAAGGAAAGCGATACGAGCGAGGAAAGAGAATGGGAATTCCAATTCGCATGGGATAGGCAAGCGACGTTTTTAAATGCGCAATCCCGGGCCATGTCTGAACTTCGGAGTTTGATCAAACAGTTCAATGAATTGGCACATGAAGACGATGAGCGCAGGTTGAAATTGGAGCAAATTCAAAACACCGTCGAAAAAACAAAAGTAGAAACAGAATTGGCCAAAGAGCGTGTCAAATTGCTTAAAGGTCAGAAGAAAGATACTAGCTTGCTTGAAGCACTTATTCAAGGCCGAAAACAATACGAGCAAATGAAGAAAGACGGTGAGAATAATGAACAGCAGTGATATTCATTTCTCGCCGAAACAGCTCGAGGTTATTTATCGTCCCTATGATTTCACTTTGGATGTATTAGAAGGAACGCCGCGATCAGGCAAGACAACAGCCGGACATTTTAGAATGGCTGATTATTACTCTTGGACGCGAGATAAGAATCACTTGATCGTCGCCTATAACCAGGAGCAAGCATTTCGACTTTTTATTGATGGCGACGGCACCGGATTGATGCATATATTCGGCAGTCTTGCAGATATAAAGCATGATGAGCATGGGGACCACTTAGAGGTTCACACTCCAAACGGGATAAAGAAAATCTACTATAAAGGCGGCGGCAAAGCAAACAGTGTCGGCGCCATTACTGGTATGTCCCTTGGATCCGTTGTATTTTGTGAGATTAACCTTTTGAATATGGACATGATTCAGGAGTGTTTCCGTCGGACGTTCGCGGCAAAAGACAGGTATCATCTTGCCGATCTAAACCCGCCGGCGCCGAATCATCCGGTCATTAAAGAGGTTTTTGAGGTTCAAAATACGCGCTGGACGCATTGGACGATCAATGATAATCCAATCATTACAGAGGAACGAAAGCGAGAAATCTATGAAACCCTGAAAAAGAATCCATACCTTTTACAGCGCGACTGGTTTGGTAAACGTGTATTGCCGGAAGGCGTCATCTACTCCATGTTCGACATGGAGAAGAATATAAAGACTGCACTTCAAGGCGAACCCATCGAAATGTATTTTGTGGCCGATGGCGGGCAGTCCGATGCGACATCGTGCAGTTGTAATATCGTCACGCGCAAGAGAGCAGACGGTAAACTTAAATATTATTTGAATCGCGTTGCTCATTACTATCATTCTGGGAAAGAGACAGGGCAAGTGAAGGCGATGTCTGTTTATGCTCGAGAAATCAAGGCTTTCATTCAATGGTGCATCGAAAAGTTTCAGATGCGATATACAGAAGTATTTGTGGATCCAGCTTGTAAATCATTGCGTGAAGAACTGCATCTTATCGGCATTCAAACCCGCGGGGCCGACAACAATGCTCACGACATCAAAGGTTCATCTAAGGGAATTGAGGTCGGCATCGAGCGCTCACAAAACCTTATAAGCAACGAACAATTTTTCTTAATCGAAACCGATAGATATGACCACTACAACTTTATAAAAGAAATCGGCATGTATTCCCGGGATGATAACGGAAAGCCGATAGACGACTTTAACCACGCTATGGACGAGTTTCGATATGCGGTTAACTATTTTTATAAGCGTTACGTTATTTAGGGCGGTGAGCTTATGTTCAGAAACATAATCGCCAAGATAAGGCAGGTGATGTATAGATTGGGCTTAATCAAAGGAATTAAAAGCGTTTTAGAATCGAAGGATGTCATCGCATCAGAGGATTTTTACAACCACATAGATATGTGGCACGCACTTTATAAAGGCTATTATCCGGGTTGGCATGATATCGAATATTTCACGCTTCAAGGGAAAAAGACGCACCGTATGAACAGCATGAGAATGCCAAAGGTTGTCGCTCAAGAAATGGCGTCGCTAGTGTTCAACGAAAAATGCGTCATCAATATATCCGATGAACAGCTGTCCGAGAACGTGATTGATGCGTTCAAACGGAATCGTTTTTATAAGCAGTTTCAGCGTTACCTAGAATATATGTTTGCCATGGGCGGCATGTCCATCAAGGTATACGGCGATGAGAAAGGTATTCGCTTGTCATATGTCACAGCAAACTGCTTTATCCCAGTGTCTCAGACCGCCGATGAAGTGACGGAAGGCGTTTTCGTCAACGAAACGCGGAAAGGCGATAAGTATTTCACATTGTTGGAGTGGCACACATGGGATGGACCGACTTATGTAGTCCGAAATGAACTTTATCAATCGTCCACCAAAGCCGAATTGGGCGTAAAAGTACCGTTGTCAACGCTATACCCGGAACTAGAAGAAGAAACGCGGATTAAGGGTCTATCGAGGCCGCTTTTTGTTTACTTCAAACCGAATATCGCGAACAACATTGACACGCAGTCGCCTCTAGGTATATCGCTCTATGCCAACGCACTGGATACGTTAAAAGAACTTGATACAGCTTTTGACAGTTTCGAGCGCGAATTCCGTTTGGGGAAAAAACGCATCATAGTCCCGGCAACCGCGGTTAAAACAGTCGTCGATCCGGAAACCGGGCAAATGGTCCGGTATTTCGACGCAAATGATGAAGCATACCAAGCTATCAATACAAACTTAGATGATGACAAAATCGTTGACATATCTGTTGAATTACGTGTTCAAGAACATATCGACGCCATTAATGCTCTACTTAATATTCTTGCTATGCAGATTGGCTTTAGCGCCGGTACATTTACTTTTGACGGGCAGGGAGTCAAAACAGCCACAGAGGTAGTGAGCGAGAACTCTAAGACATTCCGCACGAAAAACAGCCATGAGGTTATTATTGAAGAAGGGCTTAAAGAGCTCATCACAACCATTTGCGAAGTGGCCGAACTTTATGGCTTTTTCGATGCACCAGACGATTATGAAGTCGCCATTGATTTTGATGATTCGGTGGCGCAAGACCGTGATGCAAACGCCAATTATTATTCAAAATTGGTCAATTCAGGATTAATGCCAAAGGTAAGAGCTATCATGCGTATCCATGACCTGCCGGAGGAAGAAGCGCGGAAGTGGCTTCAAGAAATCAATGAGGAAAACGCGACGGCCACCGCGGCACAAGTGGATATGTTCGGCATCGGTGGCGGTGGAAATGAATAATGGACTACCAAAAACAGCAACAGCTCACCATCCCAGTCGTACAAGTTTATTTGGCGATTGAAGAACAAATATTGCTAAACATTGCCAAGCGACTTAAAGAACATAAATCGTTGCTAACCGAAGATGACATCCACTCATGGGAATCTCTCAAACTCGCGGAATTGGGGTCATTAACACAAGCCAATATCATCACTATTGCAAAACATTCCGGCTTGGCCATCGACGCCATATCGAAAATGCTCCAAAAGGCTGGTTACTCAACAGCCGAAGAGTTTGAGGATGACTTACAAGAAGCCGTCCGGCAAGGGGCGTTAATCAACCCACCGCCGGCTATTGCTGACAGCACAGTATTAAGCGGCATACTTGCCGCTTATCAAGCACAGGCACAGGATATATTCAACCTAGTTAATACAACCATGCTAGGGCAAGCAGAACAGGCGTATATAGACGTCATCAATCAGACGGTAGGGAAGGTATTGACAGGCGTTTCAACGCCGCAGGAAGCGCTCAGAGAAGCGGCTGAGATGTGGGCGGAGAAAGGCATACCGGCACTTGTTGATAAAGCAGGACGAAAATGGTCGACAGAGGCATATATCAATATGGTCACAAGGTCAATGGTTTCAAAGGTTTCTAATGAAATGCAGACAGCCCGCTTTCAAGAATATGGCGTGGATCTCGTTGAGATTTCCAGTCATGCGGATTCACGACCATCTCATATTCCATTCCAAGGAAACATTTATTCCATCAGTGGCCAAAGCGCCAAATACCCACCACTTAGTGTGACGGGATACGGTACCATCGAGGGGATCGGCGGCATTAACTGTCGGCATGTCCTTTATCCATATATTGAAGGGTTATCGGTTAAACGATTTCCTAAATATGACGAATCAGAAACCAAAAGACGCTATGCCGAAAGTCAAAAACAAAGGTATTTAGAACGACGCATCCGTCAAGCAAAACGGGAAAAAGCGATGCTTGAGGCAATGGGCGATGAGGAAGGTGCTAGGAAGGCCGCGGCAAAAGTAAGAGAAAGACAAGCGGTGATAAGGGAGTTTATCAAACGAACTAAAAGAACGCGGAGATATGACCGTGAACAAATCGTATAAATCGCGCCGGGAATGAGAGTTTCTCGGCGCTTCTTTATGCCCTCTTAAAAGTTTCGGGGTCAAACTGAAAGCAATCCTAGGCGTGAGGTGGACACGTTAAAAAACATTAAAGGAGTAGATAATAAATGGATTTAAAAGAGTTATTGGGTGAAGAACTTTACAATCAGGTGACGACTAAAGCCGGCGAACACAAAATAGCAGTCGTATCTGATGGAAACTGGTTTCCGAAGGAGAAATTTGACGAGGTGAATAGCCAAATCAAAGAGTACAAAAAGCAATTGGCCGACCGCGACAAGCAATTGGAGGACTTGAAATCTAAGGCGGCCGGAAATGAGGAATTGCAAAAGCAGATTCAGCAATTGCAGGACCAAAACAACCAAATCAAGGATCAATATGAAAAACAACTCCAAGAACAGCAGTTTAATTTTGCTTTGAAAGAGGCGCTAACAAGTGCCAAAGCGAGAAATCCAAAAGCCGTCGAAGCACTCCTTAACAAAGAAGCTATCAAGCTGGACGGCGACAAACTGCTTGGCTTGGAGGAGCAACTTAAATCGCTGAAAGAAAGCGATCCATATCTTTTCGATGCTGAAAACAATGGCAGTCAACAACAAAAGCCAACGTTTACGACTGGCCAGCATCAAACAAGCGAAAACAGCGACGCTTTCGTCGCTGCACTTTTAGGAAAAAACGAATAGGAGGATGATTCTTTATGGCAATCAACTATGCCGAAAAATATCAAACAGAATTGGATCAAGTAATTAAACAGGCCACATTAACCAATGTTTTGGAAACACCAAATGTCCAATGGATGGGCGCTCGCACATTCCATGTACCGTCGCTTGCAGTTAGTGGCTACAAAAACCACAGCCGTAACGGTGGGTACAATCGCGGAACCGTTGATGTCACTCATGAACCATATACGCTCTCTTTTGACCGTGATGTCGAATTCTTCGTTGACCAAATGGACGTTGACGAATCCAACCAAGCGGCAAGCGCAGCCAATTTGACAAGGGTTTTCTTGAATGAACATGCTGGACCGGAAATCGATGCATATCGTTTTAGCAAACTGGCTACAAAAGCGATCAGCTTCGGGAATGCGACAAGTGAAGATATTACGGTCGATGATGTGATTGTTAATCTCAAACGTGACATCAAAAAAGTGCGGAAGTACGGCACATCCAATCTTGTGGCATATGTATCTTCGGATGTGATGGATCTGATTGAAGCGTATAAAGAAGGCAAAGGGCAGATCAATCTTGACAACCAAGGCACGTCTATCGAAACGCGTGTCACAATGTTGGATGGCATCCGTTTGATTGAAGTTTTTGATGTTGATCGTTTCCATACATCGTTTGACTTCACGGATGGTTTTGTTCCGGCAACCGGATCCTACAATTTGAACTGGATCATTGTTTATCGCGGTGCCGTTGTAGCCAAAGCAAAATTGAACTCTATTTATCTCTTTGCTCCAGGAGAACATACAGAAGGTGACGGTTATCTGTATCAAAACCGTCTATATCATGACTTGTTCGTACTCAAAAACCAAGCTGATGGTGTCGTAGCTTCATATGGCACGATAGCCAAGTCTTGATAGGGAGGGATTTTAATGGCCATTTTGCGTAAGGAAAATGTGATTTTGCGTGAGGATAATGTAGCCAAGATCAAAGAACTCAAAACGCTCGGGTATGAAGAAGTGAAGGAAGAAGATTTAAAACCGAAGAAATCCAATAAGAAAGAAGAGGGCAAATAACGGCCCTCTTTTCCCTTCTGAGGGGAGTTTTACTAATGGGATACATTGATGCTGATTACTATCAAAACACGTTCCACGGGGCTGACGCGGGCTCAGAATTGGATAAATATATTGAACGGGCAAGTGATCTTATTGATCAAGTGACCGGTTATAAAATCAGTGATTTTAACGCATTAGCTCCAGTGGTTCAAGAGTATGTTAAGAAGGCGACTGCTGCACAGATAGAATATTACGTCGTCATGGGTGGAGATGCCGATGTGAACGCCGGAGCGCAAATCATTGGTAATGTTTCTATCGGCTCATTCAGCTATGGCGGATCGCAAGCAAACGATAATAAAAATGCAGATCGAATCAGCCCAAATGCTTTGGCCTATTTGGAGCCAACAGGCCTTCTATATCGTGGATTGGATGTGGTGCAACGTGCCCATTATTCGTCCAATTCCTAAACAACTTCTCATACATTCTATTGTTTACGAGGAATATCTAGGCCAAGGCAATTTTGGGGAGTCGTGGGGCGATCCGGAAACGATCGATTGCGTTCGCTTTGAACCCAAAACAGCAT
>Ga0310827_101816_pt1 | contig 10359 bp, 12 predicted proteins | sample WT_ome_2_FD_201309 | JGI IMG/M metagenome (GOLD analysis project Ga0310827, IMG submission 201309) | Sorghum-adapted microbial communities enriched on wild type (WT) sorghum from Joint BioEnergy Institute, Emeryville, California, United... ... | reverse complement strand
AAATCTTACCGGAAATGATATTTTACGTATTTATGAAAAGGTTGAGCGGATTAAAAAGGAAAATATCCATATCGATTTAAACGAACATGGTAAAAAAGATCCGCACCAATTAATGGAACAAATCATTCAAGTGACAGATAAGTATGTGAAGGATTACTCAAGCCAGCTATTAGATGAATTAATGAGTGTGGTCTACGGATTTTTCAAAGAGGAAAGTCAACAACCATATTTATACCAACTGTTACAACCTGATCATATTCAACTGGATGTAGAATGTGGTACGTATGAAGAGGCCATTCGAAAGTCCGCACAAAAATTATTGAAAGAGGGGGCTATTGAAGAACGGTATATTCACGCAATGATTCAAAGTGTGAAAAACTACGGGCCTTATATTGTCATTTCTGAAGGTTTCGCTGTTCCGCATGCAGCAACCGACGATGGAAGCAATCGGGTCGGCATGAACCTGATTCGTCTAAAAGATCCGGTTGATTTTTTAGGTAAGACTGTCCAATATGTATGCTGCCTAAGTGTGGTTGATGCGAAGAAACATTTAAATGCCTTTTTCCATCTCGTTAACCTCTTACAAAATCAAGAGTTTCGAATGCAATTGGATAAGGCAACAACTCCAAATAAAATAGCAATGATTATTAAAGACTTTGAACAGAAATTTATTTAGTGGAACATGAAAAAATCAACAGTGATAAATTCCAATACTTTCAAAAAATAAAATGGATAATCAATGAGAAAAATAGTAACACGGTTGAAAAACGTTCCTTTTTAGGAGGTTAAACATGGATATTCGTAATTTCCCCAAAGTGACCGTTATCTTAAGGGGATACACCTATGAGCAAGTTCGTTCAGTGGTAGAGGTGCTTGCTGAAAGTGAATTCGAAACAGCAGTAGAAATTACACTAAATTCTCCGGATGTATTTAATACAATCGAAAAAATTAGTCAAGCGTTTGGCCATCAAATGATGGTTGGAGCAGGGACGGTATTGAATCATGAAGGTGCCGTAAAATCAATTGATGCGGGTGCAAAGTTTTTACTTTCGCCGATCATGATGTCAAAAGAAACTTTACAATACTGTAAAGAACGGCAAATCATTACGGTTCCCAGTGCTTTTACACCAACAGAAATTTATCAATCATTTCAAGATGGGGCAGATATCGTAAAAATTTTCCCTGCCGCCAGACTCGGGAGCAAATTCATTTCTGATGTTCAAGCTCCATTAGGTAAATTGCCGCTTATGGTAGTAGGTGGCATTAATGGTGATAATGCTGCAGAGTATTTTAAAGCAGGTGCCTCCTATGTTGGGATAGGATCTGGAATTTTTAATAAGGAAGATATTTTAAATCAAAACGAACCAGGTCTAAAAGAATCCCTTTCACTTTTTCAAAAAAAAATATTCAGTTAGGAGGAGAGGTATACTAAATACCGTAAAAATGAGTAATGTATTACATTTTAATGAATCATTAATATTAAAAATAGATGGACAGCCTGAAAAAAACGAATTACTTTCAACTTTGGCTAACCGACTTTTTGAAGAAGGTTATGTAAAAAATACTTATAAAGATGCGATTTTAGAACGGGAAGCTGCAACACCAACCGGACTTTATACAGAAAATATCAATGTTGCCATTCCCCATACAGATACAAAACATGTGATTGAAGACGCGATTGTCGTAGCGATTTTAGACAATCCTGTAAAGTTTGCTCGAATGGATGATCCTTCTTCAAAAATCGACGTGAGAATTGTCATCATGCTAGCTTTAAGTCAACCGCACGGTCATATTGAAATGCTCCAAAAAGTCATTTCATTTATTCAGAAACAAGATGTTCTGGAAGACATTTTAGCACATTCTGAAAATATGGATCGGGTGAAATCGATTATAACACAGTATCTACTTTAACTCATAATTTTTTAAAATATAGGAGGAAATGGACATGAAAAAAATCTTAGTTGCTTGTGGGAATGGCGTTGCTACTTCGACAGTGGCGGGTATCAAAATTAGGGAAGCTTGTGAAAAAGCCGGTATACCTGTTGAAATTACTCAATGTAAATTAATGGAAGTTGAATCTAAGGCCGATAACTTTGACTTAGTTGTAACTACAGGTGTGTTCGGTGGGAAAGTAAATACGCCTGTTATTAGCGGCATCACTTTCTTAACAGGGGTTGGTGTTGACAAAACCATTCAAGAAATCATTGATAAATTAAATCATTGATCTGCGAATTGGTAGAAAAGCTATAAATGAAAATGCTTTAGTAGAATCATTTTAACCTAATTACCAATTATTCACATCTGAATAATTGGTAATTAAAGGAATTATTCTATTATCTATAATAATGAAAATCGGGAAGTAAAATCTAAATAAAAAAGGAGTTTGACTATGGATTTCCTTGTAAACTTTTTTAGAACAATCCAAGATGCCGGTGCAGTTGTTATGTTACCAATTATTATTACAATATTTGGTATGATTTTCAGGTTGAGCTTTGCGAAAGCGTTCCGTTCAGGTTTAACCGTTGCGATAGGTTTTGCCGGTATTAACTTAGTTATTAACTTATTAAAGGGAAGCCTTGGAAGCGCATCACAAGCAATGGTTAAAAACTGGGGAATTAAGTTAGACATTCTTGATGTAGGCTGGGGTTCTATTGCAGCGGTTACATGGGGTTCCCCAATTATTGCTATACTTATATTTGCAATATTAGCTGTAAACATTCTTCTTTTAGTGTTAAATCGTACGGACACGCTTGACGTTGATATTTGGAACTATCATCATATGGCAATTGTTGGTATCATGGTCTACTTTGTAACACATAACATGTGGTTAGCTCTACTATCAACTGTTGTTATGGCTGTCATTACATTTAAATTGTCTGACTGGACAGCTCCACTTGTTGAAAAGTTTTTCGGCTTACCGGGGGTTTCTCTACCAACCGTGTCGGCTCTATCATCAGTTATTATTGCAGCACCACTGAATGCGATCATTGACCGGATTCCGGGTCTGAATAAAATTGATTTCTCTTTAAAAGATGCGCAAAAATATCTTGGTATTTTTGGTGAACCAATGATGATTGGTTTGTTTCTTGGTGGGATTATCGGTTTCTTGGCAAAATATCCGGTGGCAGATATTATGCGTATTGCAGTTGAAATGGCGGCGGTACTCGTTTTAATTCCAAAAATGATTTCTTTGTTTGCAGAAGGATTAATGCCAATTTCTGAAGCAGCACAAAAATTCACTCAAGAGAGATTTAAAGGGAAGAAGCTTTTAATAGGTTTGGATGCAGCCGTTATTGTTGGTAACTCATCCGTTATTACGACATCCCTTGTTGTTATCCCGTTAACAATTGTTTTGGCAACTTTATTACCCGGAAACCGCGTTCTTCCTTTTGCCGACTTAGCTGTTGTTGCCTTCCGTATAGCAATGGTCGTAGCGATTGCAGGAGGAAACTTGTTTAGAAGCATTTTAATTGGATTAGTTGTCATGTCAGCCGTTCTATATGGAGGGACGATTACTTCTCCAGTCTTAACAGAACTTGCTGCTTCTGTCGGTCTTGATGTGGGCGGCGGCGGTTTAATCACCTCATTTGCCGCAACAAGTTTAACCGTTAGCTTCCTAGTATTTGAAGCATTTATTCATAAACCAATCATTTGGGTGCCGGTTCTACTTATCGTAATCGGAGCTGTTTGGTTCTATATTGAAAAGGTAAAGAAATTCAGAAACTTTGAGGAAAACAAAAACGTCGCTTAACTGGATATATCAGGTAGCTTTTCCGCTTACTTCGTCGATACAAAGATTAAGTAAGCGGCACTTAAATATATGTCACTTTGCAGTCTTCCTGTGTTTTTTAATAGTAAGAAGGTGGCGAATAGGAATTTTTCTTAACTCGTGTATTCGCAAAAAGAACTGATTTCCCGTGTCATCTGATAAAGCAAATCGACAATTACTAGTGCGGTAATATACCTCATAGAAAAATCAATAGATAGGAGTCATCAACATGAAAATTAGCAGTGTTCAAGTGTATGAAGTAAAACCAAGATGGATATTCATAAAAATTTCCACTGATGAAGGGATTGAAGGCTGGGGTGAAATGGTATCCGGCACGAAAACCCGTACGGTAGTAGCAGGTGCCTATGAAATGGCTGATAGAATTATTGGACGTAATCCTTTAGAAATTGAAAAAATTTGGCAGGAACTTTATCGTGTATTTTTCAGAGGCGGCCCAATTAATATGACGATTATTTCCGGTATTGAAATGGCGCTATGGGATATTAAAGGAAAATACTATAATGCCCCAATTTATGAGTTACTTGGTGGATCTGCCAGAGATAGAATTAAAGTATATTCATGGATCGGCGGCGATCGCCCGGCTGATGTAGTAAAAGATGCCCAAGATCGTGTTGACCGCGGTTTTGACTCCATCAAAATGAATGCAACTGAAGAATTACACTACATTGATTCTTTTAAAAAAATTGATGCGGTTGTAGAAAGAGTAGCTTCTTTAAGAGATACATTTGGAAATGACTTAAATATCGGTGTCGATTTCCATGGCCGTGTTCATAAACCAATGGCAAAAATTTTAGCAAAAGAACTGGAACCATATCGCCCAATGTTCCTGGAAGAAGTTGTTCTTCCTGAAAACGAAGAAGGATTTGTTGAAGTGGCAAAACATGTATCCACCCCGCTTGCAACCGGTGAGAGATTATATACACGCTGGGGTTTCAAAAATATACTAAACAGCGGTGTTATTGATATTATTCAACCTGATGTTGCCTTAGCGGGCGGTATTTTAGAAACTAGAAAAATTATTGCGATGGCCGAAGCATACGATATTGCCGCTGCACCACATGCACCATATGGTCCAATTGCATTAGCTGCCACATTACAAATAGATGTTTGCAGTCCGAACGTATTCATTCAGGAACAATCGCTGGGAATCCATTACAATAAAGGCTTTGACTTGCTCGACTTTGTAAAGAACAAAGAGATTTTCCAATACAAAGATGGTTATGTTGATATTCCGACAAAACCAGGTCTGGGACTTGAAATTGATGAAGACAAGGTTAAAGAAGTATCTGCTGAAGGTCTTTATTGGACAAATCCTAACTGGAAAAACTACGACGGTACAAAAGCTGAATGGTAAAATCATTTCTTCTCAGAAAAATGACAAAATGAATTTTTAAAAAAAACGAATCCAATGAGGGTTCGTTTTTTTTTAGCTAATAGGATTGTATTAGAGAGACTTTGTTAGCATTACTTCGCTTACTACGGTTCTATGGTTGCTTAAAAGCTTGGAAGCACAAGTTTTCTTTAACTACTTATTTTTTTTATATTTTTTCTTGCAATACTTAAAGCAATGTTCACTACATTTATGATTACAACTGTGATGAATAAATAAAAACTAATTTCGTCTCCTGCATTTCCAGTTTCATCTGCAATCACACCGAGTTGAAAAAATGTAATTCCCGATAACATAATTGCGAAAATTGAGAATATGGAAATATAGAAAGTAATTATTTGATTATGTACTGATTTTTTCTTTATAATAATCGTAAGCATTATTATAATCGAAAATAAAAGAGTAACATAAAAGATTGGTCTTAAATGTTCAATAACCATAAAATCCCCCCTAAAGGACGTTTTATATAATTATACGATATAAAATGAATGTTTGCATTTGTTTTTATCTTTTAATTCAGGACAAAAATAAATAGAGATATAAAAACATCCTCTCCATTTCATAAATAGTTTTAAATATGACAATATGAAAATTCAAAAAGCTTATCCAATCAGTGACGAAATTTTCATTCAATGTAGATAATACTCATGAGATCTAGTATAATATAGAAAGATTTCCATTGATTAGTAGACATCTTAAATGAATCAGTAGGGAAATGGAATATCATGTAAAAAATTGGAAATCAAAAAGGACTTTATGTACCTCAAACAACTGGCAGGAAAGGAAATTGTCCCATTAAGACAATAACAATAGAAAAAGGTGCTAAAAATAACAGAAAATTCCCTAACAACAACCCAAATCTGTATACGGTAAAAATAGTAAGAATATGAAATGCTCACAAAGCGATTTTCAAATTATCCAAAGGAGGATACCGGTGCCAAATGTGTATAATGACATAAAACAAATATATTATGCAGAAATCCAAGAAAAGAAGATTAGTTCTTATGGAGCATATGCAAAAAGGGGAAAAGGAGTCAAACATGGGATAGGGAAAATCTATTTTGCCAGTGACTTATTAAGAGGGAAAGAAAAAAAGAATTATAAAAAATCAGGAAAGGTAAAGGTGTACAATATGTTTACAAGTTTAATGACCTACGAAGATTTAAAAACACATCCGAAAGAGCGACAAATGGAAATTTTAACGAAATGGAGAGAGACTTATTCAGAGAATGAAATCATAGAATCATTAGGTATTGAAGAAGATGTATATCGTCAATTGTTGGCAGATTTAGGACTTGAGAAAAAGGAAATGAAGAAGAAACGGACATTTCCAAACTCAAGACCGGACGCTGATCCTACACAAGTGATTCCATTTAATGATTTAAAAAAGCTTCCCAAAAAAGATCAATGGTTTCTTATATCCGAATATACAGAAAAATGGAATGCTCAATCGCTTGCGAAAATTTGGGGGAAACGAGATTCTGCCATTCATAATTATAAACACAATCTGAAAAAATTAGCTCTCAAAAACGGGTGGATAGATGAATACAAGAAAGAAAAAGCACAGGGGAATATACAAGTTTTTACTCCGACTGTTGAGGAATCCAAACAAGATCAAGTTGGATATGCAGGAGATCAACGTGTTGACCAACTGATGAGTGAGTTTAAGGAAATGAAGACGTTGATTAATACACTTTTATCTTCAAATAACCAAGTTGCTGTTGCAGAAACAGAAAAGATATCTGAACCGGATGTATCAGGAAATGGGGAAAATAAGGATAAGACGGAATCCTTTACGATGAATTATGAAAATGAAACAGAAGGATTTATCATCTTTCAAGACTTAAAACGGTTCATCGCAGTTTTGGAAAAAAATCCGGATAGATTTAAGGTTGAAGTGAAGTTAACAAGAATTGAAGAGTAATCATCAAGATTTGTGAAAAATTTTAAATTTTTATTATAGTTAAAGATTAAAAGTAAATAAAAACGTAAGGAAAACCGGGCAAAGTATGCAAGGTTTTCCTTATTAATGTTCAGCGTTTGATGACAGAGTGCTAGATGTTAAACCTAATAGGCATAAAAAATTTGATATTGTTAGTTGTCCTTTTTTTTGGTAGTGGTTTAGCACCACTTGCATAAAAACTACTTGATATTTTATTAAATATCTCGAATATAACCAAATAGAAATATGCTGAAAATACCTTTTCATGTTCTTTATTAGGAGGGGTCGCTGAAGATGAAATTGATTTTTCTTCACGGATTGGGTCAGTCCGCTGATGACTGGCGAGATGTTATAAATAAACTCCCAACAGCTAATACGTTAGCCATTTCATTATTTTCAGATATTTCTCATACTGATTCAGTTAATTTAAATATGCTAAACAAAAATGTTTCTGCTATTTTAGATGATTTGAAAGAACCCTATATTCTTTGTGGATTATCTTTAGGCAGTGTTCTAGTCCTACAACAAGCAATTCGTAAAAAACCACTACTAAAAGGAATAATTGTTTCAGCTGGACAATTTGAGTCACCTAATAAAACTCTTTTAACAATTCAAAATTTGATTTTTCGTTTAATGCCAAAAAAAAGTTTTCATAACTTGAATGTTACAAAAAGACAAATCATTGAATTAGTTAATTCTTTAAGATATCTAAAATTGAAAGATGAACTAAGTAAAGTTACAATCCCCTCTTTGATTATATGTGGTTCAAAAGATTGGATAAATCTTTCGGCCTCAAAACAATTGTCAAAAATAATGAATCAATCAAGCTTAAAAATTATTTCTAAAGGGGGCCATGAATTAAATCGTGAACAGCCGGGAGAATTTGCAAAAGCAATCAATGACTTTTTGACTGCTAACTATCAGTTTCCAGCAAAGATGTGAGTTTGCTTAGTACGGGAAAATTTAAGTATGAAGTTTTGGAGTCGTTTTTACTTAACAAGTGAAACCAAGAAAGAATCTAGAAAAAATGATAAAGTCAAATACTCACCTTCCAGTAGTGTAGGAAGTTTTTAGGGCCGATAATATGATAAAGAATAGGAGTTAGGAAGAAGGAGTAGACCGGAGTTATTACATTAGTTGTTGGACCCAATTGTGATATGGAGCCATTCGCTATTCGTTCAACGCTTGAATATTTTGGGGCTACAGTACATTGGATCGGGAGACCAAATGATTTAGTTGATATTTTATCTGGTAAAGAGTTGGACCAGAGGTGTGATTATTTAATTTTGGTATTTCATGGTGATGAAGGAAGACTATGTATGCCTGAATTGGGTGAAGATGTTTATGAGCCTGATGAACCTAGAGGAGAGTATTTTGACTATCTTGATGTAAAACGACATTCAAATTTAAAAAAATTTAAAAGTGATTGCAACTGGTTGTACGTTAGGGGAAGAAAAATTAGCAAAAGCATTTCTTGAATGTAGTTGTCATTCTTACATTGCACCAATCGATTATATTGACGGTGATTCAGCATTAATGTTTGTGATTAGATTTATGTACGAGATGATTAACAACAAAAAGCACCAGCAAGAAGCATTTGAAATTGCAAAGTCCATTGATGGGGAGACCTCCGTATATCACCTTTACGAGTGATGAAAGATACTGCCTTAGCTAAGTAATGATTGTTCGTTTATTAAATGAAGTTAAGACCAGATTATCTTTGTCTAGTTATTTGTAGGATAGACTGCCTTTTACTGTATGCAAGCTCTATTATGGATAGGCAGTCTAGGAAGTGTTTTAACCGATACTTAGTTTGAGTAGATAACCCGAGTTCTTGGCTAAAATGATTCACAAATTTTTTCCTATCTCTTTCACTTCATCTAAACTTAATTTCACCATTTTTGCGACTTTTTCAACTGAAAAACCTTCCCGTAATAGCTCAGCGGCTAAATTCCTTCTTTCTTCCATTTTCCCTTTTTCGATCCCCTTTTCAATTCCCATTTCCAATCCTTTTTCAATTCCTTTTTCAAATCCTTCTTCCCTCACGGTTTTAAAATATTCTGCAAATGTGGGTGCCTCTTTAAGTTTTTCAGAATACAGCATATGTTTAGCCTCCTTTTCAATGTTAATCGATAAGTCCTTCGTTAATTGCTTTGTCAGCTCATGAGGAAGATACAGTAAATAGTCAATAAAGTAGAAAAGAGCTTCTGCAACGTTAGATTTAAGATTCGGGTTGGTTAAGATGAATACTTGCACCAATTGCTTCCACTTCATCGAGACTCAGCTTCACGATTTTTGCGACTTTTTCAACTGAAAACCCTTCCCGCAATAGCTCAGCTGCCAAATTCCTTTTTTCTTCCATTTTCCCTTTTTCAATTCCTTCTTCCCTCACAGTTTTCAGATATTCTGCAAATGTGCCTCTTTAAGTTTTTCAGAATACAGCATATGTTTAGCCTCCTTTTCAATATTAATCGATAAGTCTTTCGTTAATTGCTTTGTCAGCTCATCAGGAAGATACAGTAAATAGTCAATGAAGTAGAAAAGAGCTTCTGCAACGTTAGCTTTAAGATTCGGGTTGGTTAAGATAAATACTTGCACCAATTTCCTCCACTTCATCGAGACTTAGCTTCACGATTTTTGCCACTTTTTCAACTGAAAAACCTTCCCGCAATAGCTCAGCGGCTAAATTCCTTCTTTCTTCCATTTTCCCTTTTTCGATCCCCTTTTCAAATCCCTTTTCCATTCCTATTTCCAATCCTTTTTCCATTCCAATTTCAATTCCTTCTTCCCTCACGGTTTTAAAATATTCTGCAAATGTGGGTGCCTCTTTAAGTTTTTCAGAATACAGCATATGTTTAGCCTCCTTTTCAATGTTAATCGATAAGTCCTTCGTTAATTGCTTTGTCAGCTCATCAGGAAGATACAGTAAATAGTCAATGAAGTAGAAAAGAGCTTCCGCAACGTTAGATTTAAGATTCGGGTTGGTTAAGATAAAGTCTTTTAACAATTTTTTCTTTACTTCATATCGTTTGTGATAGTTCTTTTCCGTTTGATGAAGGTAAATACCTGCCAATACTGCAATGGCAAAAGGGTTCGTAGATTTTTTCAAAGAAGGAATATCTTCTTCATTAAACTTATAAGTGTTGAAGCGATACGTAAGTTCAGTGCCGTAAAAGGAATATTGAAAGGCTTGCGGATCATTTGATTTAGACAAATCGGTCAAAATGGCAATGGAAT
>Ga0310827_101802_pt1 | contig 10435 bp, 10 predicted proteins | sample WT_ome_2_FD_201309 | JGI IMG/M metagenome (GOLD analysis project Ga0310827, IMG submission 201309) | Sorghum-adapted microbial communities enriched on wild type (WT) sorghum from Joint BioEnergy Institute, Emeryville, California, United... ... | reverse complement strand
TATGTCTTGAGCCGCAAGGGGAAGGTGCTGGGCCATGCAGCCGCGGGCTTCCTCGAGTCCGATGAAGCCCGCCAGGTGCTTCTCCTGGAGCGGCGCATCCCGCATGACGTCAATGAGATCCTGCTGAAGATCGAGGAAACGACCTCCGTCGCCGAACTTGCGGGGGGCCTGGAGGAGGAGATCATACGGCTGTTCGAGGACCCGATCCTGATGATCATCCCGATCGTGGGCGGCGGCAATCGCCTGGGCACGCTCATCCTGGCGCGTCAGCATGAGCCGTTCGTGGACGATGATCTGATCCTGGCCGAATATGGCGCGACGATCATCGGCATGGAGATCTTGCGCGAGCGAACGGAAGAGATCGAGGTGGAAGCGCGCAACAAGGCGGCGGTCCAGGTTGCGGTAGGTTCGCTGTCGTTCAGTGAACTGGAAGCGGCCGAGCTGATCTTCGACGAGCTGGAAGGCAAGGAAGGCCTGCTCGTCGCCAGCAAGATCGCCGATCGCGCCGGCATCACCCGTTCGGTCATCGTCAATGCGCTCCGCAAGCTGGAGAGCGCCGGCGTGATCGAGACGAGATCGCTGGGCATGAAAGGCACTTATATCCGAATTCTCAATGATAACCTGATTGGGGAACTGCACCGAGTCAGATGACGATACGATCCATGCGATCAGACTGCCCCGGCTGTCAAGGCCGTCGGGCAGTTTGTCTTTTTTTGTGCGCAACACCGCTCAATAATCGCATGTTTTGCACGATGCTGGATGCGCTGAATGAACCTGCCAGCCAAATGTGAATATGTCGAAGCATATCTGACATAAATCTTCGGTTTTTTGTATTTTTCATTGTATTTTTTTGAATGAATTGTCGATTCAAGCAGGAAAAAAGTCATACGTGAAGAATAGATTGATTATCGTGTTCTTTTATCAAGTTCAAACATGCACATTTGGAGAGAGGTGGGATGAAGTTGATTGGCACGCGCGCATTGGATATCCTGGAACGGTCTCTGGATGCTGCAACACTCAGCCAGAAAGTCATCGCGAACAATATTGCCAATGCAAGCACTCCGAATTTCAAGCGTTCTGAAGTGAAGTTTGAGCAGTTCTTGCTGGAGGAACTGAATGCGCAGCGCGGCAAGTCGATCGTCGGACGACGCACGGACCCGCGTCATATCCATATCGGGCGATCCTCTGCAACCAATCCGGCAACCGCCAAGGTCGTAACGGACGACAGCACCACGTTCAATCACAACAACAACAATGTCGATATCGATTACGAGATGGCTCTGCTTGCGTGGAATCAATTAAAGTACAATCTGCTCATCGACAGGACAAATGGGTTTTTCAAGAGCATGAGAACAGCAATTGACAACAAGTAAGCTCGTTAGCACAGTAGACAGGAGTTGATGGTTGGCCATGTTTAGCAGCTTCAACATAAGCGCATCCGCACTTACCGCGCAGAGGCTCCGGATGGATGTGGTGGCCTCGAATATTGCCAACGCCACGACAACCCGCGCCCAATACGTGAACGGACGATGGGTGCCTTATCAGCGCAAGATGGTCGTCATGGAGGCCAAGGCAGCCCAGCCTTCGTTCTCGTCGATGCTGGAGGATAGGATGCAGGGCTCCGTGGGTCAAGGCGTCAGGGTCACGCAGATCGTGAATGACTCCGAACCGTTCAAGCGCGTGTACAATCCGACGCATCCGGATGCGGATGAAGAAGGCTATGTGCTGATGCCGAACGTCGATCTGCTGAAGGAGCAAGTGGATCTGCTCGACGCAACGCGCGCATATGAAGCGAATGTCACGGCGCTTAACGCTTCCAAGGCGATGTTTCTGAAGGCTCTGGAAATCGGAAGATAGCGCAAAGGATAAACTCACTCTACCAGGTGTTGGGAGGGATCATTAATGATCAATAATATCAGCCTGCAGCAACTTGCATCCAAAACAGTTGTGAACCCGGCTGGCGCAAGCCAGAACGGTGCGGTTGATGTGACGAAATCTTTCGGTCAATTTTTGAATGAGGCGCTGAATGCGGTTCAGGAGCAGAAGGAGATCGCAGATGAGCTGACCCAGCAATTCATCACGGGTCAGATCTCAGATGTTCACAGCGTTACGATCGCCGCCGAGAAGGCTTCCTTGGCATTGGAGCTGACAGTTGCTGTGCGCAATAAGGCAATTGAAGCGTATCAGGAAATCATGCGCATCCAGATCTGATGGATCCAGAATAGCTAAGCGAGATAACTGAATAACGCTGATGAAGATGATGGGGTGACTCCGTGAACGAGAAATTCATTCAGTACCGGAGACGCGCTCTCGAGTACTGGAACAGATTTAGCCGTATTCATAAGATTCTGATCGTCTCCATATTCGTACTTATGATACTAGCCATAGTTCTGGTTGTTTATAACGCCTCCAAGACGGAATATTCGATCGCTTTCAGGAATTTGGACCAGACTGACGCAGCAGCCATCAAAAACTATTTGGACGAACGAGGAATTCCTTACGAATTCACCCCGGATATGAGTGCGGTTGGAGTGCCGACCAGCATGGTAACTGAGGTAAAAGCAGCCGCTGCCGAACAGAATCTGATCCATAGCGGTTCGATCGGCTTCGGCATTTTTACTGAAAATATCGGGTCGTTCGGCATGACAGACAATCAATTTCAGGTACTTAAGGTAGATGCGCTTGCCGGTGAGATCGAGAAGCTGATATACGAGTACAATGGCGTCACGAAAGTGACCGCACTCGTTCGACTGCCATCGGAAAGTGTATTCATCAACACGGATAGCGAAAAGGAAGCCAGCATTGCGATTCAGGTGCGTTTCGAGCCAGGATACAGACCGACCCAGAAGCAGATTGACGGCATGTATCGCACCGTCCAGATGACGCTTCCCAATCTTCCTATGGAGAATATCGTCATCGCGGATCCGAATGGCGAGCTGACGCCTTCGTTCTCATCGGATTCCGCAGGAGTGGGCGGCATCTCGTCGGCATTCGATGAACAATTGAAGGTGAAGAAGCAGATCGAGCAAGACATTCGCGCCAACGTGGAGAATCTGCTCAAGCCGATCATGGGTCCGGATTCCGTGGTGGCCAGCGTATTTGCTACGGTGAACTTCGACAAGAAGAACAGCCTGGAACAGCTGGTAACACCGGTGAATACCATCGACCAGCGAGGGATCGAGATCAGCCTGCAGGAAGTACAGAAGACGTTCTCCAGCGAAGGAGCAGGCAACGCTGGCGGCGTCGTTGGCACAGGCAATCAGGACATCGCGAACTACCAGGGTTCCAATGCGTCGGGCGGGACGACGGTGTCGGAGGAAATCGAGCGCATCGTCAACTACGAAGTGAACCGGATTACCAATGAGATTGTCAGAAGCCCTTATGCGATCGTCGACCTGACGATCAACGTCGGAATCGAACCGCCGAATCCGGAGGATCCGGAATCCCTGACGCAGGAGATGCGCAATTCCGTCCAGCAGCTCCTGGTCAACATCGTGAGCGCTGCCCTGGCAAACAGCGGCGTGGAATACACGCAAGAGCAACTGCAGCAGAAGGTGCTCGTGTTCGCTCAGCCGTTCCTTGGCAAATCAAGCATCGCTACTTCAGACGATTCGTCTGTCTTCTCCACTTCCAACGCGTGGTTGTTCGCGCTGGGCGGAGTTGCTGCCGCGCTCCTGCTGGTCGGAGGCTATGTGCTGATCAGGCGGAGAAGGGCAGAAGAGGAAGTAGAAGAGGAACTGCAGCCGGCACCGCCGGTGTTGGAAGAAACGTTGGAACTCGACAATATGTCCAACGAGACGCAAGTTCGCAAACAACTGAATCAGCTGGCGCAGAAGAAGCCGGAAGAGTTCGTCAACCTGCTGCGAACTTGGTTGGTTGAAGAATAGGGGGATACGTATGGCTAAACTACTTCAGCAACACTCCCTGCCGCTGTCCGGTCGTCAGAAAGCTGCGATATTGCTCATCACTTTAGGTCCGGAAACATCAGCTGAGATCTTCAAGCATCTTCGTGAGGAAGAGATTGAGCAGCTGACATTGGAGATTGCGAATGTACGCAAGATCGATGCAGCTGAGAAGGAAATGATCCTGGAGGAGTTTTACCAGATCTGTGTCGCCCAGGAATACCTGACTCAAGGCGGCATCGAATATGCCAAGGAGATCCTGGAGAAAGCGCTTGGTCCCGAGAAGGCGATCGATATTCTCACCAAGCTGACGGCCTCCTTGCAGGTTCGTCCGTTTGACTTTGCGAGGAAAGCGGACCCGTCACAGATCCTGAACTTCATCCAGAACGAGAACAACCAGACGATTGCGCTTGTCCTGTCTTATCTGCAACCGGAGCAGGCTTCGTTCATCCTGTCTGCGCTGCCGCAGGAGAAGCAGGCGGATGTGGCGAAGCGCATCGCCATGATGGATTCCACTTCCCCGGAAGTGGTCAGTCAGGTAGAGCGAGTGCTCGAACAGAAGCTGTCCGCGACAGTCACCCAGGACTACACGTCGGCTGGCGGCATCGAAGCGATCGTACAGATCCTCAACGGTGTCGACCGCGGCACGGAGAGGACGATCCTTGACTCGCTCGAGATTCAGGATCCCGAGCTGGCCGAGGAAATCAAGAAACGGATGTTCGTATTCGAAGATATCGTTACATTGGACAATCGTTCGATCCAGCGCATCATCCGCGACGTGGAGAATGCGGATCTTCAGCTTGCCCTCAAGGTGGCGAGCGAAGAGGTGCGGGAAGCGATCTTCCGCAACATGTCCAAGCGGATGGCCGATACCTTCCGCGAAGAGATGGAATATATGGGTCCCGTGCGGCTGCGTGATGTGGAAGAAGCTCAGACTCGCATCGTAGCCACGATCCGCCGCCTGGAAGAAGCTGGCGAGATCATCATCGCTCGCGGCGGAGGAGATGATATCATTGTCTAATGTCATCAAGTCGTCTCACTATGTTCCGCTGGACAGCAAGAAGCTCATCGATGCGGCAACCCTGAAACCGGTCAGGCGGGCACCTGACGCTGTCGGCTCGTCGCATCAGGCTTCGGACCTGGAGCAGGCGGTCCGCGACAAGCAGGTGGAGGAGCAGGTGACCCGCGCCCTCGATGCAGCGAAGGCTGAAGCCGCAAGGATCATCGAACAGGCGGAAGAGCAGGCGGCCCGGCTCAGGGAGCAGATGGAACAGGAGTTTGCGGCTTGGGAGGCGGCCCGCCGCCAGGAGATGGAGGCTGAACTCGAAAGCTTGCGGCTTGAGGTGCGCGAACAGGCGTATCGCGAGGGTTATGCAAGCGGTGAGCAGGCGGCTGAGGCCAGATGGCGTCAGGATATCGAGGCCGCTGCGCGCGTGTTGCGAGAAGCTACCGAGATGAAGAGTGAGATCATCGGCGAAGCGGAGCCGTTTCTGCTCCAGCTCAGCGTGCAGATCGCGGAGACGATCATCGGGCGTCAGTTGTCCCTGGAGCCTGAATGGATGCTGGAGATGATCCGCAATGTACTGTCTCGCGAACGAAGAAAAGGGATTGTGACGCTCTGTGTTTCACCGGAGCAATTTCCGTATATCAGGGAAGCCAGGGAAGAGCTACGCATGGTGCTGGACTCCCAGGCGGAACTGCAGATCGTGCCTGACAGCTCGGTGCGCGGGTATGGTTGCGTCGTGCGGACCGACTTCGGCACGCTCGATGCCCGGATTGACGCGCAACTGTCGGAGATCAAACGGGCGCTTCTTCAGGTCTACGCCGCTGAACAAGGGGTTGAAGAAGGGTGACAAGTGCGCTTAGGGCCGAGAAGTATCTTCACCACATCCGACTGGTGGACCCGGTGCGTCAGAATGGCCGGGTAACGCAGGTCATCGGACTGACGATCGAATCCGAAGGGCCGGTCGCCAGCATCGGCGATGTCTGCCACATCTATCCGGCGCGAGGGGCGAAGCCGATCCTCGCGGAGGTCGTCGGCTTCCGTGACAATCGCGTCATCCTGATGCCGCTTGGCGATCTGCACGCCATCTCGCCGGGCAGCGAGGTGGTCGCCACCGGTCATCCGTTGACCGTCAAGGTCGGACATGAATTGCTCGGCAAGGTGTTGGACGGCCTCGGCCAACCGCTTGACGGCTCGACGCTGCCCATGCGCATGAGCGTGTACTCGACCTATAACAGCCCGTCCAACCCCTTGCTTCGCACAAGGGTGAAGGATCCGATCAGCGTCGGCGTGCGGGCGATCGATGGCTTGCTCACCGTCGGCAATGGTCAGCGGCTCGGCATCTTCGCCGGCTCAGGCGTCGGCAAGAGTACCCTGCTTGGCATGATCGCCCGCAATACCTCAGCCGACGTCAACGTGATCGCGCTGATCGGGGAACGCGGGCGCGAAGTGCTTGATTTTATCGAACGGGATCTTGGTCCGGAGGGGCTGGCCCGCTCCATCGTCGTGGTCGCGACATCGGACCAGCCGGCACTGATTCGCATCAAGGGAGCGCTGATCGCCACGTCGATCGCGGAATATTTCCGGGATCTCGGCATGAACGTCATGCTCATGATGGACTCGGTGACCCGGTATGCGATGGCGATGCGCGAGGTGGGACTTGCGGTGGGCGAACCGCCGGCAACGCGCGGCTATCCGCCGTCGGTGTTTGCGAATCTGCCGAAGCTGCTCGAAAGGGCGGGGACATCGCAGAAAGGGTCGATCACCGCTTTTTACACGGTGCTCGTCGACGGCGACGACATGAATGAACCGATCGCCGATACGGTGCGCGGGATATTGGATGGGCACATCGTGCTGGATCGCGGCCTCGCCAGCCGTGGCCATTATCCGGCGATCGATGTTCTTCCCAGCATCAGCCGGGTGATGAACGAGATCGTATCGCCTGAACATATCCGCGCCGCCACCAGACTGAAGAAACTGCTCGCGGTATATCGCAACTCTGAAGATCTGATCAATATCGGTGCATACCAGGCCGGATCGAATGCCGAGATCGACGAGGCGATCCGATATTACGGCACGATCCTTGACTTCCTGCAGCAACGCGTGGACGAGAAAGTCTCATTTGAGGAAGCCAGCGAACAACTGATCAAACTGTTTGGAGATGGTTGAGGATGCGATTCCGTTACAAGCTGCAGAAGATCGTCGATCTGAAGTCCAACCAGAAGGCTCAGGCTGAATGGATGCTGTCGATGGCGATGGCGAAGTTGAAGCTGGAGGAACAGTCGCTGGAAGAGCTTGAGAGGACGCGCCAGTCTCTGGCCGATTCGATGCAGGAAGCAGCGCTTGCCACCGTATCGGCTGCGGAACTGTCGATGCTGCAAACTTATCTGCAACATATCGACATCCTGATCCAGCGAAAGGTGCAGCAGCTCAATCTCGCCAGGCTCGAGGTGGCGGAGCGGAGCGATCAGCTGGTCGCCCGGATGAAGGACGAGAAGATCTGGCATAAGGCAAGGGAACGCAGCCTGAGCGCCTTCAGAGCCGATTACAACCGGAGAGAACAAGCCGTGATGGATGAGATGGCCTCCGTCCGACATGGCAAAACATGAGATGAGCTGGGGGGAAGCGCAAATTGGCTAAAGCAAGTACAGAGCGGACTACATACGGTGCGTTTGAGCGCTTCTTGTATTTCTTCCTGATACCGATGCTGTATTCTTCCGTGCTTGTAAGCATTCTTTTCCTCGTATTCAACAGCGATGTTCGCGAATCCTTTCTCGAATCGTTGAACAAGATTCCGGTCATCAAGGAACTTGTGCCCGATAAGGAAAAGAAAGAAACCGTCGATGTGATCTTGCCTCCTGAAGTGGTGCAGATCCAGAAGGAAGCCAGACAACAAGCGGAAGCGATCCAGGCGGAACTGGCGTCTGCGGTCCAGACCATCAGGCAGAAAGAAGCAGAGATCGAATCGTTGAAGGACACCATCGCCCAACTGGAAGCTCAGTTCTCCGAGAAGAAGCTGAGTGAAGAAGAGTATGAGCAGCAGATCCAGAATCTGGCAAAGATGTATGCAGAGATGACGCCAAGCAAGGCTGCGCCGATCATGGAGGAGCTGCTGCCGAGCGAACAGGTGCTCATCCTGAGCCGCATGTCGCAATCCAGCCGCACCGCCATCCTGCAACGCATGGCGCCGGAGTCCGCGGCCCGGGTGACGAGAGGACTCAAGGATATGGGGACGGCGGAAGATGAGAAGATCGCCGCATTGCAGGAACGCATCAATGAACTGGAAGCCCAGCTCTCCGGTCAGGCCGATACGCTGACGATCGGGCAGCTGGCGGACACTTTCGCTTCGATGGCGCCGGCCAGTGCGGCCACAGTCCTGGTGGAGATGAGCAAGACCAATGAGAGCAAGGTGATCAGCGTGCTGCGCGCGATGGACAGCACCGCCAGATCGGCCGTTCTGTCCGCGATCACCAGCGAGGACAGCTCGACGGCTGCCCGCATCTCGTCGAAGCTGGCAGGATAGCAGCCCTTAAGCAGGGCATCACATCTCCGCACGGGAAAGGAGGTGAAATCATGAATATGATGTTGGATATGACCACGATAGGCATGAGCCGCGATCTGACCACCGCAGGCGCTCCGTTATCCGCCGAGACCGCGGGCAAGGGCGGCGGCATGTTCCAGAGTCTGCTCGCCAGGCTTGTCGGACAGGCGGATGGCGAGACCGGCGCGGGAAGCATGAACTCCGCCATCTCGCTGATGACGAGTGTGATCCCCCTCCTGTCGGCCAGCTCGGACGAAGGGGACCTGATCAACTGGCTGGAGCAATTGCTGCAGCAACTGGAGCAGCTCTCCGAGGTGGATCTTGCGCTCCTGCAGAACCCGGAGATCGCCGCGGCGCTCATGAGCTTCATCGGTCAACCCATGACGGATGGCGTCGTGCCTGACGCTGACTCATCCCTGCGGACAGCGGAGCAGGAAACAAGCGCCATCAGAGATCAGCTGATAAGCGTGATTCGCGAATGGATCGCCAGCATCAGAAGCGGCGATGCCCAGGCGCAGACGGCGGTTGGACAAGCCCAGGCGTTCCGGCAACTGTTCGAATCGCTCAAGCTGAACATCACGCCAGCCGGTCAGACCGAAGGAACGGCGGCGCAGCAAGGCTCATCGTTTCCGTCAGCCCTGACCCCGTCAGTCCCGGCAGCATCGGTGCATCATGGCCTGGAGCCTCAACTGGCGAAGGCGTCGGTAGCTCAACCGCAGGAACAGCCACTCGCCGAAAGCAAGGCTGTTGAGTCTATTTCGACCTTGCAGGCGACCAGCGGTATAACCAGGACCGCACTGTTCCCCAAAGCTGATCTGCTTAGGCCCGAGTTGCTGGAGCTTGCGCTTGGCGACTCTGCTGACACGGTGGCTGTGGAAAGCAAGCCAGGTGAAACCGTGACTCTGCAGACGCAGTTGACCTTGACGCAGGATGCGCTGAAGGCTTCGACAGATGCCTTGCCATTGCGTCAGCCTGTTGCCCAGACCACGCAGGTTCCGGTGGAGCAGTTCGTCCAGCACCTGGAGCGCTTCGCGACAAGGTCGTTCCAGATCACGCAGCATAACGGCTTCGCAGAGGCGAAGATCTCGCTCGTCCCTGAGCATCTGGGACAGGTGGAGATCAAGCTGACGATGCATAACGGTCAACTCACGGCGCAGATCGTGACCGAGACCGCCACGGGACGTGAGGCGCTCGAGCAGCAGTTGGGCGCATTGCGCAACGCGCTGCAGGCGCACGGCATCCAGGTGGAGAGACTGGAGATCACGCAGCAGACCAACGCTGCCAGCACGTTCGCATTCCTGAAGGATCAGGCTCAGCAGCAGTCCGCTCGCCAATTCCAGCAGCAGACAGGCTCCCGTTCCTCCGGTTATGAGGAGGAGTCGATCGACTTCGAGGAGGAGCTTGAGTTGATCGGCGAATACGAGACCTACTACAGCGGGCGCGCATTTCACGCGATGGCTTAAGCCAGGGAGGTGAATCATATGACGACGATATACGGGGGCACCAGCAACACGCCAACCGTCCAACAGGCTGCTGCCAATTCGCAACTCGGCAAGAACTCCATTCTGGACAAGGATGCCTTCCTGCGATTGCTTGTGACCCAGCTCGCCAACCAGGACCCTACCAATCCGATGGAAGACAGGGAGTTCATCGCCCAGATGGCGCAGTTCAGCTCATTGGAGCAGATGAACAACGTGGCCAGCGAGCTGCGCGGACTTCGTCAGCTGTTCAGTCTGTCCACCGATCTGATCGGCAAATCCATCGAATGGCAAGGCAATGACGGCAATCTGACAGGCAAGGTCGATTCCATCCTGCTTCGCAATGGATCGACGGTCATCGTCGTCGGTGACCATGAGGTGAGTCTGGATTCCATCATTCGGGTCTTCCAGGCGTCCGAAGGCGAGGATCCGGCTGACCAATCGCCTGGCGACACCGATGAATCTCCGGGCGGAGACGACGCCGATCAAGACGCAGGGCAGGATCCGTCTC
>Ga0310827_101797_pt1 | contig 10462 bp, 13 predicted proteins | sample WT_ome_2_FD_201309 | JGI IMG/M metagenome (GOLD analysis project Ga0310827, IMG submission 201309) | Sorghum-adapted microbial communities enriched on wild type (WT) sorghum from Joint BioEnergy Institute, Emeryville, California, United... ... | reverse complement strand
GCAACCGTCTCCTTTGCTGGCTTCTTTCATGTAACGACATTGTATCAGAAACCGCTTTCGTCTGTCACCGGCAATCCTGTTTCTTGCCGATCATTTTCTTTGAAAAGCAGCCGGATTTGGGGTATAATGAGAAAATAAGCAAGCAAAACTGACCAGCAATCCGCAATGACGGGAACAAGTAGACCGTGTCCGCTTCCGAAAGCAGAGAGCCGGTGGGCGGTGGAAACCGGCGAAGCGCACGGCCGAATGGATCCCCGAGCCGAATGGCCGAATTGGCGCGGAATCGCGCAACGTAGGCTGTTCCGTATTTCCCGCGTTAAGGGAATCCAAGGCTGCCCGCCGGAACATGGACGGGCGGTGAATGAGGGTGGCACCACGGTCTTTCGTCCCTTGCGGCGGGAGGCCTTTTTCCATTTCTGCACAGCTAAGGGGGGGTATTTCCAAATGGCAAGAGTATTATCCGGCATTCAGCCGAGCGGCAAGCTGACGCTTGGCAACTATATCGGCGCGCTGCGGAATTTTGTCAAGCTGCAGCATACCCATGAATGCTTTTTCACCGTTGTCGATCTGCACGCGGTGACCGTTCCGCAGGAGCCCGCCAATCTCCGCGAACAGACGGAAGCGGTAGCGGCCTTGTTCATAGCGGCGGGTATCGATCCGGCAAAGGCCGGCGTTTTTGTCCAGTCCCACGTACCGGCCCACGCCGAACTGGGATGGCTGATGACGACGCTCGTGTACACCGGCGAACTGGAGCGCATGACGCAGTACAAGGACAAAGCGGCCGGCAAGGAATCGGTCGGAGCCGGTCTGTTCACGTATCCCGCGCTCATGGCTGCGGACATTCTGCTGTACAAGGCGGATCTTGTCCCGGTCGGCGAGGACCAGAAGCAGCATTTGGAGATCACGCGGGATCTGGCGCAGCGCTTCAACCATCGTTTCGGCGATTGCCTGACGGTTCCGGAGCCCTATATACCCGAAGTGGGGGCGCGGATTATGTCGCTGGACGATGCCTCGAGGAAAATGAGCAAGAGCAATCCGAACGCCGGCAGCTACATTTCGCTGCTTGATCCGCCCGACGTTATCCGCAAAAAAATCAGCCGTGCCGTGACCGATTCCGGACGCGAAGTGCGGTATGATCCGGCGGCCAAGCCGGAAATCAGCAACCTGATCAGCATCTATTCCCAATGCTCCGATCTCGGGATTGCGGAAATCGAGGCCAAATTTGAGGGACAGGGCTATGGAACGTTCAAGAAGGAATTGGCCGAGCGCATCGTTGAAACGCTCGAGCCGCTTCAGGAACGCTACCGGCAGATCCGCGAATCCGGAGAAATCTACGATATTTTGCGGCAAGGGGCGGAACGGGCTTCCGCCATCGCCGGGAAGACGCTGCGGGAAGTGAAGGAGCGTATGGGATTTTTGCTGCCCCGCTGATCGCAGCTCCCGGATCAACCTTTGAAACCGCCGCCCGCCTTCATCCGGAAGGCGGGCGGTTTCGTTTGCTCAGCCTCGCTTTCCAAACAAAGCCCCATCCGATCCAGGCGACGGCTGCCGCGGCAAGCAGGAATGCCAGCCAGGGCATGCGAATGGAGATGGCAAAGCCGATTCCGGCCAGCAATATAATGCCGGTTATCGAAAAGAAAAGGGCCAATCCTCGGTTCATGACTTTTTCACCTGCTTTTTTGCGAATAATGTGCATATTCTTTTGCGAACGTAACATACTAAGCTTGCAAGCTTGCAAATACATCAATGCTCAAGACTACTCAGATTCGAAAGGAGCAACATATCATGGGTACTGGACAATCTCGCAGCAGCAACGTTCTGGTCGTTCCTCAAGCAAGCCAGGCATTGGATCAACTGAAGTATGAAGTCGCTCAGGAACTGGGTATTCAAATTCCGCAGGACGGTTACTACGGCTATATGGCTACTCGCGATACCGGCGCGATCGGGGGGCACATCACCCGCCGCCTGGTGCAAATCGCCGAGCAAGCGATTGCCGGCCAAGCCCGTTAATTCTTATAACCGATCAGCTTTTACGCTGCAAGCCCGGGTACGTTATTTCCCGGGCTTTTTCATGCCGGGCGCAGGCCAAAGAAATTGCGGGTCAGTAGGAATCGACCCGCAATTTTTTCTCCAGTCTGGAATCGCTGAGCCATCCGACATACGAGTCCAGCGGACGATATTCGTGATCCATCAGGAGAACCGCTACGAACGGATACTGCTTCCGGTGCCGGTAGCGGACATCCGCCCAGCGCACCTCGTAACCCCAGGGATGCTCTTTAACCTCCGCACAAGCAAATTTGGAGAAGTAAAGGAACGAAGCGATATCGGGATGGCTGCGGGAGCGGTCGACCGCGGGATGGTTCGAGCAGAACACCTGATCCATCCATTTCAGCTGTTTGTTTTTGAATTCGCCCAGCGAATACGATCCGTTTGCCCTGCGTTTGACCACGTTCCAGACATACAGGTTGACCGTCGGGATGAGGTAGTAGCGGTCTCCGGACTCGTAAAACGGATCCTGTTTGTACAGGTTTTTCTCCAGGAGATAATGCGTAAGGGTGCGCCAAATGTAGTATACTGCTATCAAACCGTACAGGATCGGGAAGATCACATGCGGAGCGGCCAGATGGACAGACCACAGGAAGATCGCGACCAGATGGCTGCAGAAAATGAAAGGATCGAAAATGTGAATAATGTTCCAGGAGATCCACTTATCCGACAGGGGTCTGGCGGCCTGGGTTCCATACGTATTGAACAGGTCGGTAAAGACGTGAAAACAGACGGCGATCAAGACCCACATGCCGACATGCAGGATCGGAAGATCCCGGAAAAACAGGCTGAGCCCGGCCGTTATTGCCAATGTCCACAGGAGCAGCGCGGGCAGAGAATGGGACGGTCCCCTATGGTTTTTGATGTAGACGGCATTGCCTTTCATTCGCAAAAGCCCGTCGGCATCCGGGGCTTGCGAGCCGAGTACGGTGCCGATCAGCACAGCCGTCGAAACCGAAGGGTCGGAAGCAACAACGGGGTCGATGTAAGCAAGTCCGGCCAAACCGAGGCCGATTACCAGGTGAGTGCCAGTATCCAATCCTTTCTCCTCCTAAACGTGTGCGGACCAGAGGTCCTTATCCATAATCAGGTTCCATGACGATAAAACTTCCTTCAACCCGCGGTCGTTCATTCCCGAATGGTTTCCATAGAAGTTTTTCCGGTTATCCATTAGTGTACCATGTTCGGAAGGAAAATAAATCAACGGAGGTCCTAAAAATGTCGAAAGTTTTTGTCGAGTACCGGGTGGAGGAAAGCAGCCGGGAACAATATATGCGGATGATCCGGGAGCGCCCCGGCCGTTTCGGAGAATGGGAATTGTTCGAGGGAGCCGATCAGCGGGGGTTGTTCGTGGAAATCTGGCACGGGCTGTCCCGGCGGCAGTACGAACGGATGAAGGAGGACCGGACGGAGGGAAAGGCGCCGCTGCCCTGGGACCGGTTTGTATCGGGCGGACCCGGCAAACTGCATATTTGGCAATTCGACAAGGTGCGATAATCGTTCGCCGGATAAAGTCAAAAGCCCCCGACCAGGGTCTGGGGGGCTTCAGGGTTACTGGGATTTCTGGGAATTCTCGCTGCGGCCGGCAACGGATCCCGGCGGAGTTCCGATCTGGAAGGGCGAAGTGTAGTTTAGGGGCTGGTCGAACGTAACGTAGTCCAGATTCACCATCAGCAGCAGGAAGCGCATCCCCGTCTGCGGATCGCTGATAATAATGTGATCCCGGCCGGCGGCTTCAATGACACCCCGGAAGATCTTCGCGTTCCACTGGGTGTTGTTTTCGTAGGTCATGTAGAAGGTGCCCATCTTGCCGAGGTTGAGCCGCAGAATGTTTTCAATATAAGACTGCTCGATGGGGAGCTGGCCGGGTACCTGGACACCCGGTATGGACGGTGCGATCCCCGCTGGCGGAAACCCTCCGGCCTGCGGCGGGGGAAATCCTCCGGGTGCGGGTCCCGAAGGCTGCGGATAAGGATATCCCTGAACACTTCGGTAAGGATAATAAGAATACATAAGTATACGTACCTCCCACTTCCTGGTTTTCGTCCGAAACGCTATGCGCCCATAGGCGAAAGCCTACAGTTTCATTGTATGCTTGCCCGGGCAAATATGTGCCCAAAAAATTTCGCCACGGGATGAAAGCGCGTTTTCCAAAAATTTTATGAACACTTGCCGCCTCGGTTGTCAAAAGGATAGCCGGTTGATATTATAGGTGTTGTGCAGTGGAGAAAGTCACACCGTGGAGAAAATCTCGGGGGGAACATAAAGTGGAAAAACATTTAACCTATGATGCTGTCGGGGAAGCCGTGGAAGAGCTGCCTCAGGCGGCCAGCCGCAGGGCCGGCTGGAAGGATTTTTTCATATTGGCCAAGCCGGGCATCCTGTTTTCCAATTCGATCACGGCTTTCGGCGGCTTCTGGGTCGCTTCGGGCGGACAGGTCGATTGGCTGAAACTGCTGCTGACGCTTGCCGGTACCATTCTTGTGATGGCCTCAGGATGCGTTCTTAACAATTATTTGGACCGGGATCTGGATTCGAAGATGGCCCGCACCCGGAAGAGGGCGACGGCCGCCGGCCTGGTTGCTCCCAAGACAGTCCTGTGGTATGGGATTTCACTGGGTGTGGCGGGAATTGCGGTACTTGGACTGGGAGTCAACATCTTGTCCGCCTTGCTCGGTCTGATCGGATTATTCGTCTACGTCTGGATTTACACGGCCTGGCTGAAAAGAACCTCGACCTGGAGTACGATGATCGGCGGGGTGGCCGGCGCGGTTCCTCCGGTGATCGGCTATTGCGCGGTGACGGGGAACATTGATCTTGGAGCCGGGGTGCTGTTCAGCATTTTGTTTCTGTGGCAGCCGCCCCATTTCTGGGCCTTGGGCATTCGCCGGCTGGAGGAATACCGCGCCGCCGGATTCCCGCTGCTGCCTGTGGTCAAGGGCGTATTTCCGACCCAAATCAGCATGGTCCGCTATGTTGTCCTTCTTGTGCCGGTTTCCTTGCTGATGTACCTTCTGGGTTACGTCGGAGAAATTTATCTGACGGCAGCGGCGGCCCTCGGCCTTTATTGGGCGTATCTCTGCCTGCGCGGATTCATGGCCGGAGACCAAATCAAATGGGCCAAGAAGAATTTTGTGTTTTCCATCAATTATTTGACGATTTTGTTCGTTGTTATGGTGATCGATACCGTGAGCCGCTGATCGGCGGTACGGTCCGACGAATGCCGAGCAATCCTGTTTCCGGGGGATTGCTCTTTTTGCAGGGAAAAACGTTTCGGGTCCTTAAAGGGTAAGGATACGAAGGAAGGGGATTCAGATGGAGGGATTTCTGAAACAGCACGGATTCAAGCTGGCCGCCGGCGTGATCATTATTCTGATTGCCGCGGCTTTCGTTTCCACGCAGCTGAAAAGCAGGAGCCAATACAAGGTGATCAAGCAGGCGCCGTCTTTCCAGCTGACCGATATCGAAGGGAAAAATGTCAGCATGGCCGACGGGCAGGGCAAGGTCCGGCTGGTCTATTTCTTTTATTCCAATTGTCCGGATGTCTGTTCGCCGACGACCTACTTTATGTCCCAGGTGCAGCAGGGGCTGATGGACAAGAAGGCGTGGGGAACGAAAACGGCCTTTTACTCGATTACCATCGATCCGGTAAGGGATACGCCCCAGCAGCTTGCGGATTTCTCCGGGCATTTTCGCAAGGCGAAGGACAACTGGTATTTTCTCAGGGGAGACGAGCAGGCTACCTGGGATTTGGCCGCAGCGTACGGTGTCTCGGCAGTGAAAGATAAAGACGGCAATTTTATGCACAGCAACGTGATCGTCCTTGTCGATAAGAAGGGCTATATCCGCAATTACTATAATGCCAGCGATGAAAATCTCGATCCCGCTTCCATCGTCAATGACATGATCGATCTGAGCAAGGAATAGGAAGCGGCTACTCATGGAACCCGGCTAAGCCCGAAGCGGGATAAACGATATATTCTCCCAGACCCGCTTTTTCCAATTGCAGTACCAGGTAATCGTCCGGGGTTCCTTCAACTCCGGCATAGCCTTTGCGGGTATAGATCTGTTCCGCATCCGGAAACGCGTCCCTTAGCAGGGCGCGTATTTTGCGTCCGGAAGGGTCGTTGTCGGTAAAAATATAGACCGGATCCGCGCCGCCGACAGCTTTCTTCAACTGTTCGATGCGCCCGGTTCCGGGCGTTCCGAACGTGCAGTGGATCCGGACCTCGTCCCGGAGCAGCCTCCGCAGCCGGCTGCGGTCGTTTTTTCCTTCCACAATCAGTACGATGGGCGACATGGGACAACCTCCTTGGCTCCATTCGACAGAATGATCCAGCCCGCCTTTTATATCCGCCAGAATTCTAGTATAACCGTTTTTCTCCATCTTGTTCGAGCGAATCCTGTCTTCCGCCGGAAAATCTGCGTGAATTTCCCGGGAAATGTCGAAAGCGGCCTGCCAGGCAAGCCGCTCGTACAGCATTGTTTGGTTTTCTCATCCGCCGTCTCTCTCTTCCCGCCCTGTTACGTCATTGTGCGGTGCTCAACAGCCGGAATTTGCGGAACGGGATCAGGGCCAGCGACAGCATAAGAGAGAAGAAGGCGATAAAATAGGGGGAAAGATGGCCGCGGAAATGCCCTGCCAATACGGGACCGATAAACGCTCCGACTGAATAGGATATGGAAAGCAGGGAAAAAACCCGCCCATAGCGGCTGGCGGAGGTGATCGACGCCAGCAGCGTGGCAATGGCCGGAAATATCACGCCTTTGGCCATGCCGATCAGGAACAGGGATGCGTACATCGGAACCGGCCAGCGGACGGCCATTCCAAAGAAAATCAGGGCCAGGGCGAGACATCCCGCGACCGTTCGCAGGAAAGACGAGATGCGGTTCAGAAACAGCATGCTCAGGGTAACCAGCGCTCCGAGACTGACGAGCGAGAACAGCACGCCGGAAGTCAGAATGGAGTGCCGGGATTCCTTGATGAGCGGCAACTCGAAAAACAGAATGCCCTGGGCGCAGGAGAGGGCCAGCGGAACGGCGTAGAAAAGCCAGGGAATTGCCGCGTTCCCGGAATCCGTACCGGCGGGAAGGGGGAGGCCGGAAGTCTTGGTTGCATCCGGATCCAGGGCTTGCGGCTGCCTGACATCTTTGACGCCGAATACGGACAGGAAACCAACCAGGACCAGCAGCCAGCCGAGAATGGTGAAGGAGACCGAAAATCCGACTTTTGCCACCAGCAGGGCACCGGCAGCGGGCGAAACGACGGAAGCCAGCGTATGCACCAGACCGTTGCCCGACATCAGCTTGCCCTGATGAATCCGGTCCCGGGCCAGCTTGGCCAATAGCGACTGGCAGGCAGGGGACAGAAAGGCGAGGACGAAGCCGCTGATGGAGCGGATCGCCAGAAGCTGCCACGGATCGGTAACGTGGGATTGAAATATCAGCACAATTCCTGCTAAGATCAAGCTAACCGTAATGAAAGATTTGCTGCCGTAGCGGTCGACGCCGTAGCCGGCAATCAGATTGCCCGGCAGATGGGTAATGGAATAGACCCCAAGGATGAGACCGATGAACGACGGAGTGGCGCCGAGCGAAAGCGCGAACGGTGAAAGCATGGGATATTGGGCGTGCAGATCGAAGAAGGCGACAAAAAGAAACAAGTACAGCCATATTGCGGTTTTCAAGCCTCTCACCTCGGGTTGGCAATGTGTACAATCTCTATTTCTACTTGTACGCCGCTTGTCTTGCGGTTATGCCAATTCCGGCCGATCGGCCGGAGGAGGGGACGGAAGCAATATCGGCGGCCGATGGTTAAGGGAGTAAACTTTCAATCGCATGAATCATCGGCGGAACCGCACCGGTCCGCCCGGGAATTGGGGGAGATGAAATGATGGGGAATTGGATTGCTTTCTTGCAGGAACGCTGGTTTGTCCTGTTGATCGCAGTGATCGTGTTAGGGGTCGTATTGAAAATTGTCCGCACCGTGGTCAAATGGGTTCTGGTTCTGGCGATTGTGGCCGCAGTCATTTTCTACGGAGCGAGCTACAAAGACAAACTGGCGGAGCTTGGCGGCGGAATAGCCGATCAGGCCAAGGAGCAGGTCATTCAGGCGCTTTCCGCGGAAGCGAAGGATGCCAAATATTCGCAAAATCCCGATGGAACCTTCACCGTAACCACGAAAAATATTACACTGGAAGGCAAGGCAGGCTCCGATGAAGTGAAGATCAGCTTCAAGGGACACTCCGTGAATGTCAGGGTAAACGATGTGATCCGCGCGTTTATCGATCAAGCCAGAAACAACAACAATGCGTAATCATTCGGGGGGATGGCAAAATGGAAGCGTGGGCAGGATCCGTTCAGTCGGTGAATCTGATCTCGTTGTTGATCATGCTGGTAGCCGCGGCTTCCGTCCTGCAGGGCGCGGTGAGAGGAGGAGGACGATCGGCTCGGCATCTGGCCTTGCTGGTGACGGGGGGCGTGCTCACCGCGCTGAGCCTGCTGCTCGCCTGGACCGCGGCCCAGCGCCTGTCTCCCTGGCTGCAGGCTTGGCTGACCCGCCAAAATCTTACCGTTCCCCGCACCGAGATCAGCGGGTGGGAACAGGCTTATTATACGATCATCACCAGTGTGCGGGATTTCCCGCTGCTGCGCTTCGGAATTGTCTTCCTGCTAGCCTGCGCCGTTCTGAAGACGATTCTGAACGCGATTACCAGCCCGCTGGTTTCGCTTCTTTACGGTTCGGGTCTTCCCGCCGGGCGAAGCCGCCATTCGCTTCCGGGAAGATTATTCAGCTCGTTTGCCGGTGCGCTGATCGGCTTGTTGACCGGTACGGGCAGGGCGCTGGTGCTGATCGCCGCGCTGTTCGTCTATACCACTTTCTTTCCGCAGGCTCCGCTGACAGGATATATTCAGAAATCGGGGATTTACCAGAAAGGCGCGGATGAGGTGATCCAGCCGTTCACCGGGGAATTCATCGCCGAGAAGGTGCCGGTCTTTACGCGGGCGGTCGAAAATGAATTCAGCCGGATTCTGCAGCGCAAATATGAGGTGCTCGATGCCCGGGTGCCGGACGATATCTCCCAGGCGGCCAGGGAAATTACGGCGAATGCCACGACCGACGAGGAGAAAGCGCGGCTTCTGTATCAGTGGGTCGGGACGCGGGTACAGTACGACTGGGATAAGGTGCGGCTGTATGAAAACGACCGGATCTGGAAGGAGCAGACGCCGGAAGAAACGTTCACTACGCGCAAGGGCGTCTGCATAGACTATTCCCGGCTTTATGCGGTGATGGCCCGCTCCGTCGGCCTGCAGGTGAAGGTGGAAACGGGTCTGGGTTACGACGGCCAGGGCGGATACGGACCGCATGCCTGGAACGTTGTCTATTTGAGTGAGAAGCATGCCTGGGTCCCCCTGGATACCACATGGAAATCAAGCGGCGGCAACTGGTTCAATCCGCCCCATTTTTACGATACGCATATCAAGGATGCCTGATCCGCCGGCTGAAAAGGCCCGCCGGCCCTTTCTTTGCCGGCGGAGCCGTTTATGATAAACTGTAGCCAGAAGAGGAGAGATGGCTGCATGCGCAAACCGCTGGACGGATATGAAGCGATATTTTTCGACGCAGGGGATACTTTGCTTTCAATTCCCGGAACCCGCGCCATCCTTAAGGAGTATTTGAGCGGCCGCGGTCTGGACTGCCGGGAGGAAGAAATCGGCGAATGCTTCGAAGAAGCGTACCGCCGCCTTTATTACGGCAAGCTCTCGGCTGCCGCTGTCTGTACCCCCGAATCGGACAGGCTGTTCTGGGCGGGATTATACCGTCATATGCTGGAAGGTCTCGGGGCCCCCGCCCGGTGGGGGGAAGAACAGCTGAAACGCTGCTGCCACGAGCTGTACGACTTGTTCACTTCGCCGGAGCACTACCAGCTGTTCGGGGACGTCCCCGACTGCCTGGAGGAGCTTTCCGGACGCGGGATAAAGCTCGGCATCATTTCCAATTTCGCCCCGACGCTGGAACGGATCCTGGAGGACAGGGGGATCCGCCGCTATTTCGATCCAGTGATCGTTTCGACGCTCGTCGGCCTGGAAAAGCCGGATCCGGCCATTTTCCGCCTCGCTTTGGAACGGACGGGACTCGATCCGGGGCGCGTCCTGTACGTCGGAGACCATGACCTCAACGATCTCTGGGCTCCGGCCCAGGTTGGCATCGATGCGGTAAAAATCAAGCGCTACGCTTACCACACGGGTGAAGGAATTTGCTCGCTCCGGGAACTTCTCCCTTCGGGCGATGATTGCAGGAAAGGGTAAGGCCGATGAAAACATCCAGGCAGATTGAAGATCCGCAAAAACAGGAGATGGTCAGGCGGGGGCACTTCTCCTTCCGGATCAACGTGTTTTTTTTCAGCATATTTGT
>Ga0310827_101795_pt1 | contig 10480 bp, 11 predicted proteins | sample WT_ome_2_FD_201309 | JGI IMG/M metagenome (GOLD analysis project Ga0310827, IMG submission 201309) | Sorghum-adapted microbial communities enriched on wild type (WT) sorghum from Joint BioEnergy Institute, Emeryville, California, United... ... | reverse complement strand
TCACGGAACGCATAATCGTTTGCAACGGTATAGCCCCTGACATATTCATAAGCTTCTTTTTCCTTGATATTTTTCGCTGTTTTTCCAATGACAACAGCCAGTTCACACTCATAATGCATAAACGTCACATCATGAGGCCTAACTGTTTTACTAAGATGCCCTGTCAATGTATTTTTCCCTTTAAGAAATACTAATGGCTCTGTTGGTGTATTAAAGGACAGCTCTTTTGCATGATCTGCATAATTTAATCCCAATGCAAAGATTGTTTGTGGGACAAAAGGAGGCAACCATACAACATCATTTTCCTGAACTATTTTACCATTTGTTAATTGTATCCCCTCCTCCACTTGAACCGCTTCATAAATAGCCCCTTCAAAAGCAACTCTTGCATGTTTCATACCCTTTCACCTACCAAAGACTGTTCTTTTTTCACAGTGTTTTCTAATACTCCAATGCCTTCTATTTCAATCAAAACGTGATCTTCCGCTTTTGCCAGTGGTGCACATTCCGGAATTCCGACGAGTAAAACATCTCCACTATACAAAGTCATAAATTCTGTTACATCACTAATCAGTTTCCGAATCGGACGAATTAAGTTTGCTGTTGAATTTTCTTGCTTGATATTACCATTGATTGCCACTCGAATGGAAAGACTGTCCGGATTCTTAACAAATTCCTTTTTCACAATCCAAGGTCCGATTGGGCAGAATCCATCTCTTGCAATTTCTTTGATTGCCGGACGATAGACATTTGTATGGGGGATTTGCACATCGTTGACTATGGTATATCCTAGAACAAAATTAAGTGCCTCTTCTTCCTTCACTTTTGTTGTCGTCTTTCCAAACACTATTCCTAATGCTGCACCAATTTTCACCTCATTTACATCACTTGGAAGTGGAATTTTCGATCCGGCTGACGCAAATGTGTTAATTGGTTTAATGTATAAGATAGGAGCTTTGGGTGGTTCTTTGTATGGATCTTCATACATCTTATGTTCCAACTCTTTGTAACTACCTTCATAATTTAATAGAGTACCGTAGACCGTTCCACTAACAGGATTATCAAAAGCTAGCTCGTTTATTTTATTTTTTCTTTCATTTATTATTAGATAATTTTTTTTTATATCCAATAATCCCTCTTTCAATTGTGGAATTCCTTGTTGTTTAAAGATAATTTCCCTCATGTCCGTCACTCCATTTCTCGTTATGTAGAAAAAACAGACCAGTAAAAAAACTGGTCTATAAATTTTTAATTTTATAACATCATTTTACTTCTTGTGGTAATTTTCCATATTCAATCAATGTTTGACGAATTTCTTCTTGCAATTCAGGAGAAGGAAGACCCATGGGCAACCGTAAAACCGGTTCAATCATCCCCAGCAACCCTAAGGCATATTTAACCGGAGCAGGATTTGTATCTTTAAATAATACATCATTCAAATTCATTAATTCAAAATGAAGTTCCTGCGCTCTTTGAAGATTTCCTTCATCCCATGCATCATGCATTTCTGCCACCTTAGCCGGTTCCACATTTGCCGTTGCACTAATGGATCCGGCACCACCAATAGTCAACATAGGATAGCAAAGCAATTCGATTCCGGAGTATAAGTTGAAATCCCTTCCGCAATTTAATAATACTCTGTTCACATGTTCAAAATCTTTGTTTGATTCTTTTGCACCAATAATGTTTGGGCAATCTTCTACTAATCTTGCAAGTGTTTTCACTTCCAAATTTACGCCTGTACGACCTGGAATATTATATACAATGATTGGTATATCTACTGAATCAGCTACTGTCTTAAAATGATTGTACAGTGCTTGTTGATTTGGCTTATTATAATACGGGACAATGACCATTGCCGCATCTGCACCTAAATCCTGTGCCACTTTAGTCAAATACATGGTTTCTTGATGGTTTGTGGAGCCTGTTGCCGGAACAAAAGGAACCCGACCCTTGATTGTTTTAAAAGCATTTTCCATTACTTGGATACGTTCTTCCGTTGTAAGTGAACTAGGCTCACCAGAAGTTCCTGTAACAGATATACCATGTGAACCATTTTCAATTTGAAACTCTATCAATTTTGATTGTGCTTCAAAATCGATCTCATAATTAGATTTAAAAGGTGTAACAACAGGCGCAATCGAACCTCTTAATCTTTGTTTTACCTCACTGTAATTTTTATCCATAAATGTTTCCTCCTTAATGTTAGTTTTCCTTTTTCCCAAATTGTGGGATATGTTGTTCTCCTATTGCAACGTGAACAACTTGTGTTTCGGTATAAAATTCAAAGGCATAGTAACCGCCTTCCCGGCCGATGCCGCTGTATTTTGAGCCGCCAAACGGAGTCCGTAAATCGCGGACGTTTTGGGAATTAACCCAAACCATGCCGGATTCCATTGCCTGTGACACCCGGTGGCCGCGCTTCATATCATTCGTCCACACATAGGCGGCAAGTCCGTATTTCACATCATTGGCCAACTCAATTACTTCTTCTTCATCTTTAAATGTCATCACGGCCATCACCGGTCCAAAAATTTCTTCCTGTACAACCCGCATGGAGTTATTTGCGTTAAGCAGTAAAGTCGGTGCGACATAATTTCCACGACTAAATTGAGCCGGAATCTGCCCGGCATAAACCTTACAACCTTCTTCTTCTGCAATCTCAATATATCTTTTTACATTTTCATAATGTCTTTTATGAATTAATGGACCAACTTCTGTCTGGGCGTCCATTGGATCCCCGACAATGATACGATCGACTCGTTCTTTTAACCTTGCAATAAATTCTTCGGCAATGCTTTCATGTAAATAGACCCGGGAATTGGCCGTACAACGTTCTCCGTTAAAGGAGAAAATCCCCCAAGTTGCCGCATCTAACGCACGATCAAGGTCCGCATCTTCAAATACAATGAGCGGTGATTTTCCACCAAGTTCCATCGAGAACCGTTTCAATGTATCGGCCCCATTTTTCATAATTTCCGAACCCGTTTTCGTTTCTCCTGTAAACGAAATCAATTGAACATCCGGATGAGCGACAAGAGATGCCCCCGCAGTCTCACCAAAACCGTGAACAACATTGAAGACCCCTTTTGGTAGACCCGCTTTGTCAATAATTTCTGCAAGTAGATTAGCGGATAGTGGTGACCACTCGGCCGGCTTTAATACGACCGTATTCCCGGTTGCCAGCGCCGGTGCAACTTTCCAAGTTTCCAACATAAACGGTGCATTCCATGGAGTAATAAGTCCCGCAACCCCAACAGGCTTATGGACCGTGTAGTTGATATACTCATCATCGACTTGATACGCATCACCCACAAGCCGACTTTTTACCATGTCCGCATAGAAACGAAAGTTGTCGGCCGAACGAGCAACTTGTTTTTTCGTTTGACTGATTGGCAGTCCGGTATCAAAACTTTCCAGTAAAGCGATTTCTTCAATGTGCTCATCAATGAGATCAGCAATTTTATACACATAGGCGAGACGATCACTTACTTTTAATTTACTCCATCCTTTAAATGCCTGTTTCGCTGCCGTAACTGCTCTGTCAATATCAACTTTATCGCCAGAAGCGACAGCATTAATAACTTCATTTGTAAACGGACTAATATTTTCGAAGGTTTCCAGGCTCTCTGCATCAACAAATTCACCGTTGATATAGAGTTTAATATCTTTTACTTTTTGCTTTGCCTCTTCGTAAAGGCTCGCTACTTGTTGTGTCATCTTGTTCCCCCCTCGCTCTTTTTTCTAATATATTTAGTTTTTTACATATTCTAACTGTTGATTTTTACCATATTTTCCCGAGAAAAATGTTAATGGCTCGCCATTATTAACAGAAATATCTAGGACTCTTCCAATGAATAAAGTATGATCTCCTACCTGATATGTTTGGTCAACATCACACACGACAGAAGCAAGCGCATTTGGAATAATCGGGATTTCTTGAATATAATCAAAAGCGATTTCTTGATCCATTTGTTTTTGTCCGGCAAAGTGCATAGATATGTCTAATTGTTGATCAGAAAGGAAACTTACAGCATATTTCCCTGAAGCTTTTATTTTATCAAGCATTTTCGCTCGATTATCAATAGATATTGTCACAAGTTTTGGTTCAAGGGAGATCGACATAAATGCATTAGCAGTCATGCCGTGTACACCCTCATCTACCTTGGTCGTAATAACCGTTACTCCAGTTGTAAATTTCCCCATTGCTTGACGAAAAAATTGGTTATCCAACTTTACCCCTCCCTTATTTTATTTAAACAGTTAATGATTGTATTTTGGCTATTCTATTTAAAAATACAATTTCACACTCATCATATAATTTCGGAACGAGTCCGTGAATGACTAGTTTACTTCCTGCTTTATTATCTTGAACAATTTCAAGTTTACAAGTATATCTATGTTGGCCATTAATAATTTCAACAAAGTAGAACCCTTCCAAAGGTATAAGAAAATTGCTTGCAGGCCTCATTTCAATTATAGATTTTTCATAATTGTATTGAGTAGTTACTTTCACACTGTAACTAGCTCCTAAACAATAAGGAATTAATTCAACCTTGCCTTCTTGAATGAAATTTCGAATTATTGTTGAGCTGATTTTTTGATCTTTATATGTTTTTTTTGGGATTACTGAGAGTTCAAAAACCCCTTTTTCAGATTTGCTACGTAGATCGGCTACTGTCCCTTTTGCTTTCTTCCCAAAGGTAAAATCAAAGCCAACAACTACATGCTTAATTTTCATTCCAACTATATATTGAAGAACAAAATCATCTGGTTCTAGAGATGCAAAATTTTTGTCAAAATGCATAATATACATTTTTTCAACGCCAAATTTTTCCATTTTGGCAATTTTTTCAGGAAGCGGTGTTATGAATTTTCTTGCTTTGCCTGTCAAAACTTCCATTGGATGAGGGTCAAAAGTCATAACTGAAAATACTGCATCTTTCCGCTCTGCAATACTTTTTGCCTGAAGTAATAACTCTTGGTGTCCCAAATGAATTCCATCGAAAAATCCCATGGCCATAACTTCTGGCTTCTTATTTTCAGTTTGTATAGGATGTGAAACATATAATACTTCCATATTTTCTCCTCCATCTAGGTTAGGAGAACGCTAATGAAACGTTCATCAAATGGTCTTCCGTACTATATTAAATTTAGTACGGAAAACCATGACCTATTTCTTCTATAAAACAATTAAGCTTCAATTAAATTTGGTTTTTTTACATCAATATTATCAAGAAATTCCCGAACTTTTGCTTTATATGGCTCCTTATTCATTCTTTCAAAATAAGCCATTCCCATTCGAATCGGGTCACCAAAGAAATAGTACTCGTAATGAGTCTGTCGAGTACCAAATGCACTCATTGTCAAATCCCATATTAAACGAAATAATTGAACACGCTCATAACCCTCAATATTTTTTCCTTGCATCGCTCGATCTAAAATACCACCGATTTCTTCATTACTAAAGTCTGCATATGTTGGTATTCCGGTTAATCCGGAAGCACCTAGGATACGAAGAATTTCCGCCATGCGTGGATACACACGAGGGAACCAATTTCTTGCTGCATCCAATGCTTCGAAATCAGGTGTCATCATTCCCCATTTATCTAATTTGGCATTATGTTCGGCACGATATAAGTGTGATTTCATAGTTTCCAATATCAGTTTGATTTCCGTACCTTTATCTTGAACATGTTGGAAACCGTCAATTCCTATCGACTCCATTAACAATAATGCGGCACCTAAAACAAACTCAGTCTTAGCAATATCTTTTATAACAACTTGGTGAGTCATATGGACTACAGCACTGGTTTCACTATAATAGCGGTTACAAATTCCCGAATTACCTAAAATAAAGACGCGATCCCATGGAACAAGTACATTTTCAAAAGAGACAATTGCGTCTCCTTCTTCATATGAATTTGTTAGTGGATAATCAAATTTATTGTCATTATAAACAAATGGTTCACGACTTAAATACTTTAATCCAGGTGTATTATTTGGAATTGCAAAAGCTAATGAATAAGGATCATCTAGTTCACCTGATTTTTTCACTGTTGATGGAAATACTAGAATTTCATCGGTGATTGCCCCTTGTGTTGCCAATAATCGAATTCCATTAACAATAATTCCTTCACTTGTCTTCTTTACTAGATGTAAGGCAACATTGGCATCTTTTTGTTGTGATACAGCTTTTGCCCGGTTCATTTGCGGATGAATTAATGTATGGGTTAAGCTTAAATCGTTCTCACGTGCGTACTCAGCATATTTTCTTGCATTTTCTGCAAATAATTGGTCGCCACCTTCTGCAAAAAATTCACTCGCTGGACCCATTACCATAACATCTGCATTTAAATAATCCGGTGAACGTCCCATTAAACCGTTTGTAATGCTTTGCCACTCACTGATTGCTTCGCGGCGCTGAATTAATTCATCAATTGTTGTTGGTACCATGAATGTTTTGCCAACCTTTTCTCCAGTAGTCGGAGAGGTATACAGCATTTTTTCCGGTTTTTGATATTGAACATCGTATAATTTTGCCATTGTTTTAATTACTTCTCTAAAAGCCGGATGTGTAGTTACATCCTCCACAAACTCCCCATTTATATACACATTGTTTTTCGCATTCTTTAGTCGCTCAATATACTGTTGTCCATTTTTTGCTGGCATTAATGTTCCTCCTCGTAATAATAAGTTTAAAATCCCTTTTAAGCTTAAAATAATTTAATGTTTACGTTTACATATTGACATTTATCATACAATCACTCACAGAAGTAACTTATATTGTTTACACCTCTTTTCAAATTTGTTTAATTAGATGTTATCACCATTTTCATTATATTTGAAATATCCTTTTTATTAGTAATGTATATATTTTTTATATAGGTCTCAATAACTCCCATTACTCATATTTTTTATATTTGTTGAACTATTTCTTTTGTTATATAATATGACCAATCCTATTTTTAAACAGAGGGGGGAATCTTTTGGATATTAGACAGTTAAAGTATTTTCATACAATTGCTCAAGAAGGCCAAATTTCCCGTGCTGCAAAAAAGCTTCACATGGCTCAACCACCCTTAAGCCAGAGTTTAAAGTCATTAGAAAATGAATTAGGGGTTATGTTATTTGAAAGAAACGGGAGAAATATGGAGTTAACAAAGGCTGGAGAGGTTCTTTTCAAGCGAGCGAATGAATTTTTACATCAATTAAATGAAACTATCAATGAAGTTCGAGATACAGAGATGGGATATAAAGGGACGGTTTCTTTTGGTTGTGTTAAATCTTATTTTGCCCATATTCCAGATAAAATTAAGGCCTTCAGAGCAAATTATCCTCAAATAAATTTTGAATTTCGAGTCGGTGATTCTTACCTTCTTGCTGAACTATTAAAAAACAGAGATATTGAATTTGCATTTATTCGATTACCGTTGCAATACGATAAAGCGCTTTCTCACTATATACTTCCTGATGAACCATATGTTGTTGCTATTCCTGAAACATGGAAGGATAACTTTCACGAGTCTTCTGTTTACATGGAGGAATTGGCAAACTTACCTTTATTATTATTACATCGCATTAATGGTATAGGTCAGTATGAACTTATTAATGATGAATTTTTAAAAAGGAACCTATATCCAAATATTATTTGTGAATGTCCGGATGTTGATATGCTTTTAGAATTAGTTAGTAATGAAATAGGCGCAACAATTGTCCCTGAATCCACATTATTAAGAAACAATATTCGCGGTGTGCATAAGCTTCAGATTAAAGACGCTACTATCATTTCTAAATCTGCCATCATCTGGTTAAAAGACCGTTATATTTCACAAAGTGCCAGTCGTTTTATCAGTCTTTTTCTAGGCAATGATGGCGCTATTGATTTTAATCAAGTTACTCAAGCTCATTCTGGAATATCATTAACTGAATTATAAAATTCAAAAAAAGTTTTAGGCATGTTCAACGCCTTTTTATTTGTTAATTCTCAATTTTTTGTTACCCATCATAGAAAAAGATGAGCCTCAAATTTATAAGCTCATCCACTTCAAAACGCTATTTATTGGAGGGCTGCTGAACAAATCACATGTGAAACAAAGGGGAGAAAGAAATCGTCAGCAAATGTTCATTAATTTTTTTAAGACATCTTAATATTCATCCAGGATGCATGTTTTTTTGCAAATTTCTTAGTAAACACACTTTACATTTGAATACTCGACAAAAATCCCGAACATCATTCTCCTATTTGTATTTTTGTTTGTTCAGCCCCTATTTAAACTTTCGCCAGTCAAGATCACTTTCTTTTAGCAATTCCTCAAAGGATTTATTTTTCTCGCGTTTTTTTCTTTCTTCCCGTTTTTTCTGTTCTGCTTCTGCTTTTTGTTTCTGCTCTTGTTCCTCTAACTCTTTCTTTGTTTCTTTCAATCTTTTTAATAATTCTTCACCAAGCGCATCTTTTAAGGTCGGTGCTTTGTCTTCTTGTTGTTTCTTTTTCATCGTTTGAAACTCCCCCTGCAATTAATTTTCATTCGAACCCATTTTTTCGTAAATTATTTACTTTGATTTTACCAAAAAATTGTCACGTTGAATAAATTTTTCGGGTTTTCCTTAAAATACGGATGAGTCTTTTTCGGAAAGGAGAATTTTTATGAGTGAGAAAAAGGATAAAGGATACAGCCAAAAAGGAAAGCCCAATGCAGATACCGTCAAACAACAAATTGCGGCTGAAAATTTAGAAAATGCCATTCACCCGACCAAACGGCAAAACACACCGCAATAACTTCATTTACGGAGACCGTCAGGCAGATTTTTTCGGTCTCCGTTATTTTTTTCGCTAACAGACACTCCATCACCAAGTACCGCATAATGTCGCTCATACAAACATGGAAACACACTTAATTTTCACTAAAAATTCCTTTTAAAATTAAAAAATGAGGCTTAAAATAGAGGGGATAAAACTTTTGCAAATGAAATGGACATACGCAACTTCATGGCCACTTTAAGGCGATGATGTTTACTTTCCATGGAGGGGTTAGCGTGAAAAAAAGACATATTTTTGGCCTCAGCGCCATACTTGGAACAACGGTTGCTTCTGTAGGGACTTACTTTTCAGAACGGGTACTACATATTAAGAAAAAAGACGAGCAAGAGATTATTGATCGGGATACGAAACTAAAACATATTGATCCGGACAAATTTTCATCTTTGCCGAAACAGGAAGTGAGCATTCCTTCCCCGAATGGTTATGAAATTAGTGCAATGGTGATTCGGCCGTATGATTCAAAGCGATTCGTCATTTTCAGCCACGGGGTTACGGAAAGCAAAATGAGTTCTCTCAAATATGTGAATCTTTTTCTGAACCGGGGATTTAATGCTGTGATTTATGATCAACGACGGCATGGAAAAACCGGTGGAGACACGACCACTTACGGATACTATGAAAAATTCGATTTACAAGCAGTGGTCGATTGGCTTTTTATTGAGGAAGGGGAAGACCTTCTTTTAGGAATTCACGGAGAATCGATGGGTGCCGCAACTACTTTATTGTATGCCGGGGAACTGAACGGCCGGGCGCATTTTTATATTGTTGACTGTCCATTTTCTGACTTAGAGGAACTCCTTACCTATCAAACAAAATGTGAATTTAAGTACATGCCTTCAAAATTGATTCTTCCTATTGGAAATATGTTTGTCAAGGTTCGCGGTGGATTTTCACTGAATGATGTTTCACCGATTGCTGTCGTTGATCGTATTAAACAGCCGGTGCTTTTTATTCATAGTGAAAAAGATGACTATATTTTGCCGTATATGACGAAGGATTTATATGAGCAGAAAAAAGGAGAGAAAATGTTGTTTATGGCGAAAAACGGCGGTCATGCCCAGTCGCTCAATGAAAACCGGGAAGACTATGAAAAAGCAATCGACCAGTTTTTAGAGAAATATGTAAATTTGTAGTCTATAAAGAAAAGCACCTAACTTTTAAATAAGTTACGTGCTTTTACCAATTATTTTTTTATATGCCTCTTTTGCCGCTTTTAATGTTATCTTATTCGGTCCTTGTGGATCAGATTCTTTCTCTCCAGGTCCACTATTTTGCCATCCGCAATGGTCACAGATATCGAAAATTTCAACCTTTTGACCACATACCGGGCAGTCAATTATCTTAATCATCCTATTTCACCTTATTTCTTAACATAGAACAAAAACGACCACAAAAGCAGTCGTATCAATTGTTTCTTTCATATTAAAAGATTTCAGGATACAAAAACGGAGAAGGTGGGATTCGAACCCACGCGACGGTCACCCGCCCTAACGCATTTCGAGTGCGTCCCCTTATAACCACTTGGGTACTTCTCCAAATAATTAACAACATATGATATTATATAGGAAAATCACTTGCTTGTCACTATTTTTCAAAAAAAATTTTGCCAGCCGTTGTCAAAAAATAAAACAATTCATCGCAATAAAAGGGAAACAATGT
>Ga0310827_101787_pt1 | contig 10509 bp, 9 predicted proteins | sample WT_ome_2_FD_201309 | JGI IMG/M metagenome (GOLD analysis project Ga0310827, IMG submission 201309) | Sorghum-adapted microbial communities enriched on wild type (WT) sorghum from Joint BioEnergy Institute, Emeryville, California, United... ... | reverse complement strand
TCTCGATGCTGTTCCAGGCGTGGCGTGGCAGAAGGCTGCGGAGTGAGGACGGCGCTAGACCCCCATCTCACCGCATCTCGAACAGCTCCTGGTGGAAATCCTCCGCGGGGAAGCCGTGGGCGAGGAAATCGGCGCGGAGAATTTGGCCGAATTTTGCGGGGCCGCAGAACCAGATGCTGGCCTCGCGCCAGTTGGAAACAGCTTCACGGATGCGGTCGCCGGTCAGATAACCGTCCCGCTCATCGACCAGAACGATAAGGCGCACATTCGCAGCGTTGGCATCGGCAGTGAGCTTGTCGATCGCCGTCTGATCGTACACCGCCGTCGGATGGAACAGCACGATTTTCCGCTGCTCCGGCGCATTGGCCAGATGCTTCATCCGGGCGATGAAGGGCGTAACGCCAATGCCGGCGCCGATCCAGATCTGCACCGGGTGGTCGCCGTCGAACGTGAAGCAGCCGTAGGGGCCCTCCACGCTCACGGGCATACCCACCTGCAGCTGCTCGTGCAGCTTCTCGGTGAAATCGCCGAGCGCCTTGGCGATGAACACGAGGCGCTTCTGCTCATCCCAGGCGCACGCGATGGTGAAGGGGTGCGCGCCCTCGTTCTTGTGTGACGTGACGAAGGCGAACTGCCCCGGCTTATGGCCGCGCCAGGCGGCATCCTTCAGGCGGATGGCGACCTCGAGGACCTTCAGCGCCGGGTAGCGAATGATCTCCTCGATCTCACCGCGTGCCTTGCGCGTAGCCCCGATGAGGCCGAAGAGCGAGAGCAGCGCCCCGCCCGTGCCAGCTGCCAGGAGAGCCGCGACCACCCATCCGACCGGCTGGGCCCAATATTCGAAGTTGGTCAGCACGATCGTGTGGAACACGAGCACCAGGTACACCACGCTGATCCACCAGTGCGTCTTGGCGAACCAGCGGTAGGGGAACCGCTTCCACAACGCCAGCACGATCAGCACCACGGCCGCATAGAATGCCCACTCGCCGAGCCCCTCGGCCAAGCCCCGCTGCGTCCTGAGCCACGCCTCGATGGCGCCGACGTCCGGCATTTGCCCGCGCGGTTGACGCTCCGGCCGCGCGAGCCAGCCCCAGCCGACCATCCACTTCGTGCCCTTCGCCCACCACCAGTGGACGAGGCCGACGACCAGCGCGCTGATCCCCAGCCACTTGTGGAGCCGGTACATCTTGTCGAGGCCCTCGAGCCAGGGCTCCATCCACTTGGGCCGCGCGGCGAGCACCATCGCGAAGCTCATGGCGCCGATGGCGAGGACGCCGGTGTACTGCACGAATACGGACCGGAACGAGAAGTACGTGAACGGCGAGGGCGCGAGGGTGTCGGCCAACAGCCAAAGCGCCGTGAGCAGGAGGAAGAACGCGGCGAAGGCCACTCGGATGGGTTTCATCGAACTTTCCGTGCCAGGGGCAGAGATACCGCGGTTTTGGCCGCCGAAACTTCCGTGGACCGTAACGACGGAACGCAGGGAAGATCCCTGGCGCGCAGTATGCACGTGGCCGCTCTCGCCCATTTGATTTTCGGCAATTCCGCGCGAAGTGCGGCAACAGGGCGTCTCAAGAGGCCCCGCGCCGACGCAAAGGCGCGCGGAGTCGCTGGAGCTGGACGAGGGGAGGCGGGCTCGCACTCGTGCCTGACACGTGCGTGGGCAAACGGGCACGCCAAAGATCCGCGGGCACATCTGCGCACGCGGGGAGGGAAAAAGGTGAGGGGCGCGGGGCGACGAGGCTCCGCATCTTATTTTCTCTGGCGGCTCCTCGCCGCCCCGCCGCGGTCCGCTGTCCCCTAGCGCCGCCTATTGTGATTTTTCCGTTCTCGTGGGGCGGAGTTGAACCGCCGGTCGGCGTTGGACCACCAGGTACCGGCCGCGTCCGCCGGTGGGCGTAACGGGAGTCCTCCCGCTGCCTGCATCACGACAGACGTTGCCGCCTGCCGCTGGCACCTGTGAGACCGCATCCGCTCCCCGTTCACGGACGCCTCCGGAGAACGTCCCCTCGTGGAACGGACGAGGGGGATCATAATGCAGGAGGGAAAAGCGGGGATAAGTTCGTAGTACAGCGTCGAGCTTGCGAGTTGGAGAAGAATCAGCGGTCTGATAGAACTCAGACACTTTGAAGGCACTTTGAGCATTGATTTCCCATGGAACTATCGTTCGCCACCGAAAACTTGCGGGCGATATGCGAAAGTCGGCGGCGAGCAAGAGCAAGGCTTGGTTCCGAAGCTTCGCAATCACTTGAAATGGCATTAGCCGACCTTCAGGCCTGCCAATCTTTGTCGGAGCTTGAAACCATCTATGGTAAGCTACCCTTGGTAGAAGAAGATGAAAGCTGGGAACTAGTGGTCGACAACCTCTTAGCTGTGCGTTTTGTGTCGGGACACATCCGCACGCCGAGACGGAAAAGCGGCTCCATTGATCGAAACAAAGTCACTCGGATCAAAATTGAAGAAATTAGGACGCTATAATGAGCCAGGAGTTTAGACCAGATTGGTTCTCCCCACCTGGTGCGACCCTCGCAATGCTTATGACACATCGAGGTCTCACCGTGGGTGAGTTAGGCAGTCGGATGCAGAAGGATGCGTCTTTCGTCCTGCGTTTACTTTCCGGGACTGAGCGGATCGAACCATCCATTGCGGACTTTTTGGCTCAAAACGTCGGGGCGACATCGTCATTCTGGCTGAAAAGGCAGGAGATGTTTGATGCCGCCCTCGGTAGAGTGGCGAAGGCAATACCAGCTAATGACGCCAAGGATTGGCTTCGCACCCTGCCACTTCGGGAGATGCACCACTCAGGTTGGCTTGGATTATCTTCCCAAGAAAGTCGGCTTCGGGCGGCGTTGTCATACTTCGGTGTAACAAGTCCTGACGAATGGCGTGAACGTTACGCGGAACACGCAACAAAGTATTCTTACCGCACATCGCGAACATTTAAATCGAAATTGGGCGCTCTTTCTGCTTGGCTGCGACAAGCCGAATTGCAAGCGATTAACATCAAATGTGCCAAGTGGAACCGAGATAAATTTGTAAGGGGGCTTGATGAGATCCGGAAATTAACTCGGCTTAAGAGCCCTTTGATGTTTATGAAGCCCCTCCGAGATATATGTGCCGCTGCGGGGGTTGCTGTGGTATTCGTTAAGGCGCCCAGTGGTTGCCGAGCGAGCGGCGCTACTCGTTTTGTGAGCAAAGATAAAGCGCTGATAATTTTGAGTTTTAGATATTTATCGGATGATCATTTTTGGTTTTCATTTTTTCACGAGGCCGGTCACTTGGTTCTTCATGGTTCAGATTCAATTTTCGTCGATGGGGAGGCTGCAGAGACAACTGAGAAAGAAAAAGAAGCTAATTCGTTTGCCGCACGAATTCTGATCCCTCTAAGCGAATTCGATCGCTTGCTTGCTCTCAGAGCTAACTTCAAGCAAATCGTGCGTTTCGCCGTATCCATCGGCGTTTCTCCTGGGATTGTGGTTGGTCAAATGCAGCATCATGGTCTTTTAGGCCAGCACCAGTTTAACCGACTTAAACGTCGCTATTCCTGGGAACAGATCGAGCGAGCGTTGCAGCTTACCCTTTGAAATGAACAAAACGATCTGGACTCTTTTGCCAATTGCAAAGAGAGTCCTCCATAGCTTGCATCCCTATTTGAAGCTCTTCGTCCAGCTCTACTAGCCAAGCCTCGAGATCCCTGACGGGAATGCTTCCTTTTGGATCATTGGCGAACAGAAGGCGGGCGCCCCTCAGGGGGCCTGTGGCGCCTTCCATGTAAGTAGATCCCGGTTTAATTGGAGCAAGGCCAAGTCTACCCACTAGCGCAAGAAAATCGAATTTTCCCAGTCGACCGAACTGTTTAACTTTCATATCTTGGTAGAACTTATGGAATATGGAAGTTGGATCATTTCCACCGGCGCGCACTAGGCGCTGAACAAGTTGGTGGTGGCTTCGTTCTGGGCCGACCCATTCCATGTAGCTTCGGAATACTTTGTCGGTCCCCTGATCTGAGTTCGGCCGCAGAGATGCATACTTACGATGGTTTCCGAACGCGCCCCCAATTCGGTGGTAGTTTTCGGTTAACCAACGATCAAAGCCGTCGGGATCCGCGGTATACTCCTGCCATGACCATGTCTTTTCACCTAAGCCTGAGTATACGTCCCGCAATCGACGCCAGCCGTATTCTTTGTGTTTGCCGAAGTGAATTGAAAGAAATGTTAGCCAGAATGCTTCGTCAATATTTCCGTTCTTGAGGTGGAAAATTGCGGCCCGTTCAGGATCAAACATCTTGCTGGCGGGGTCGGCTCGTCGGCGATCTGTCGGCCGTCTCAAAAGGCAATTAGTATAATCGAGGCGCCGTAGGCTCGCCACCATTTGCCAAGACAAACAAGATCGCCTTTCGTGAGTGGCGCAGCCAGGTAAACTGCGGCGGTTGACAGAATATGCTTCCAGCGCGTGATAAAGCCGCTCAGCAACATGTTGTCGATTAGGCCACACTTGAGTTCTCTCAGAATGGAAAGCGAAATTGAGGTGGTAGTTGAGGTTTGCGCGGTTTCATCCGCTCCCGCTTGTCAATGTACATGCAGTAGCCCTTAAAACTAATGGCAGATTTCAATCGCCGGATTTTGGTCGTATTCCCGGTAGCGGCGAAAACCTCTAAAAGCCGGATAAGATCGCGCCAGTAAGGGTCGAGGTGGTGAACTTTCGGCGGAAGAGATCGATCATGGCGTATTCTTTCCTCCGCTTCCAGTAAAAGTTGAATTGCTGGCCATGGGTCGCCGTAGGGCATCGGCGGCATTGGAATTGTTTGTTGGAATCCTTCAGATAAGAATTGTTCAGCGCTTTCGCGAGCATTTTCGTATAAATGCAGGCTGCCGACGAACTCTTTATACAAACCAACTTCGGCATTCACAGAGCGGGCAATTATTTCTTGCAGCATAGTAAAGCAAAAAATGTCATGTGGAAGGCCAATATAGGCATCTTGGGATCGCATTGTCACCATCAAGTCAAGTTTGTTTTTTCGCAGCAAAAACTGCATAGCAAGAGTGCAAGGAACCTCTTTGTGTCTTCGTGCTGTATCTTCCGCTTGAAAGATTTGCAGGACAGCCCGACGAGTGTCCCTGTGCTTCTTCAAATTTTCAATAAGCGTACGGACTTGGTCGTGGCTGGGGTGTGAAAATAATCGTCGTCCGTACCCGCCGTATACGGTCGCGCCATCCTCGGACTCTTCGGCGTATCGTTCGATATAATATTGAATGAAGTCCAGTTGATTATCCCGTGAAAGGTACCACAATAGTTCGCCTAGGGAGGAAAAGGGTTTGCCTCTAGTTTCTGTGCGGCTCAATCGAGCTCGGGGGTTCCTTAACTCAAGGAGAACTCCACGGCGCTCGTAAGCACGTCCACGGGTAGAGTTGGTTACTTGTGCACCGGAAAGAAGTTTCGGCAAGACCTTTCTGCACAAGTCATCAAGCGTGGAAGCAATAAACCGCATGAGCTAAAGTCAGTGTGAATTTGAGGCCTCTTGACGAGGTGAATGATTGATTCGTCCAGGATTCTAACCTTGTCGTAAAGGAACAAAAAGCTCAATGAAGGTCGTATATCGGATGAGTTGTTGGACTTAGAGCTGCATCTAGCCCCTGGGCTTAATCCGCCCTATATACCCCCACATGCACCTCATCATCTTCGACTGCGACGGCACGCTGGTCGACAGTCAGCACATCATCGTGGCGGCGATGACGCGCGCCTTCCATGCGAACGGCCTGGAGCTGCCGATGCGGGACCAAATCCTCTCCATCGTCGGGCTCTCGTTGCCGCTCGCCGTCGCGCGCCTGCTGCCTGAGGACGCCGACCCTGGCCTCGTGGCGCGGGTCAGCGAGGCTTATCGCGAGGCGTTCTTCGAGCTGCGCCAGGACCCGTGCCATCATGAGCCCATGTTCCCGGGTGCGCTCGAGACCATCCGCGAGCTCTCGAGCCGCCCCAACGTGGTGCTCGGCGTCGCAACCGGAAAGTCACGCCGCGGCGTCAAGGCGCTGTTCGAGCGGTTCGGCATCAGCGACCACTTCTTCACCATCCAGACGGCGGACACGCACCCCTCGAAGCCGCACCCCTCCATGATCCTGCAGGCGATGGCCGAGGCCGGCGCGGAGGCCGAGAACACGGTGATGATCGGCGACACGACCTACGACATCGAGATGGCGCGGGCGGCGCGCGTGGGTGCCATCGGCGTGAGCTGGGGGTATCATCCCGTCGTTGCACTGGAAGCCGCCGGGGCCCATTTGATCGTCGAGCGCTGCCAGGATCTGGTCGGCGTGCTCGATGGGCGCCTCGGCGCAACGGAGCCATCTCGTGAGCGAGACTGACGACGACAAGAAGAACGGCATCTCCAAGGAGGCGCTGGAGCGGCCAAAACTCAAGCGCTTCTACAAACAGGCGGCGGTGCGCGAGGTGCCGCCCGAGGCCGAGGGCGGCGTGGTGCTCTATCAGGTCGTGCTGGACGGCCGTCCGGTGCGCACGCCGAAGAAGACCGCGCTCGCCGTGCCCTATCGCGCGCTGGCCGAGGCCATTGCGGAGGAGTGGGGGGCGCAGGGCGAGTTTATCGAGCCGAGCACCATGCCGCTGACGCGCTTCGCCAACAGCATCCTCGACGGCGTGATCGGCCGCGAGGCGGAGGTGCGGGCCGATATCCTCAAGTACGCAGGCAGCGATCTGCTGAGCTACCGCGCGGAAGGGCCGGCGTCGCTGGTCAAGCGACAGGCGGATGCGTGGGATCGCGTGCTCGCCTGGGCGCGGGAGGCGTTCAACGCGCGGCTTGTGCTGACGGCGGGCGTCATGCCGGTCACGCAGCCGGACCACGCACTGCGGGGCATCGCCGCGGCGCTCGAGGAGCTCGACGCCTACCGGCTCACCAGCATCCACGTGATGACGACGCTGACCGGCTCGGCGCTGCTGGCGCTGGCGCATAGCCATGGCGCTCTGACCGTCCACGAGGCGTGGGCGGCGGCGCACATCGACGAGGACTGGCAGATCGAGCAGTGGGGCGAGGACTACGAGGCCGCCCAACGCCGCCAGTACCGCTGGAGCGAGATGCAGGCGGCAAGCCGGCTTCTGGAGCTCGTCGGCTAGCCGACGCGTGACAACATCCATTTTTTCACCGCGCACCGACGGGTTCCGCACGGAACAGCCGTTAACGGGGCAGTGACGCTAGACAGGGTATGCTCGCTGAACTGATCGAGTGGGGTGCGCCATGGAGTTTTCACTTGCTGTTTGGGGTGCGCTGGCCGGGGCAGCGATCTGCCTCGGGGCAGGAGTTGCCGGCGCGAAATCGGTTCTGGATGCGGCGAAGAACGCGGCGCAGCGGATGGTGCTCAAGCGGGTTCTGAGCTGGGGTGGCGCTTACGCCGCGGTGCTGATGGGGCTGGTTCTGCTGGCGGCTTTCGGTGTGTTGGGCGGCTGGGCCTACAAGGCGGCCGTCGTGCTCTGGTTCGGGCCGCTGATCCCGGCGCTCGCCTGGGCGCATCGCCGTCTCGATGCGGCTGCTCTCTCTGATTACGGAACGGCGGCAGCCGCCTGAGCCTTCGTCGATCACGACGGCTGGTCGGGCCGCTGCCACGGCCAGCGGCCAACTCGCACAGGTACGGGTCTCAGTCGGTACCCCGTATTGGCAGGCAGCTTGGGGTGCGCCGCGCCGAATAATTTGCACCCTGTTCGGCGCGTGCTATTCACCGCGGCTGACGGTCTCTTGCCCTCCAACTGGGAAGCGTGCCTGCCATGAAGGATGTTCTAGAAGAGCTTGAGCGGCGCCGGGCTGTCGCACGGCTGGGCGGTGGTGAGGCGCGGATTGCGGCCCAGCACAAGCGCGGCAAGCTGACGGCGCGCGAGCGCATCGACCTCTTGCTCGACGAGGGCTCCTTCGAGGAGTTCGACATGTACGTCGAGCACCGGTGCACCGACTTCGGGATGGAGAAGACGAAGATCCCGGGCGATGGCGTGGTCACCGGCTGGGGCACCATCAACGGCCGCATTGTCTACGTGTTCGCCAAGGACTTCACGGTGTTCGGCGGCTCGCTGTCGGAGACGCACGCGAACAAGATCATCAAGATCCAGGACATGGCTCTGAGGAACCGCGCCCCGATCATCGGCCTGTTCGATGCGGGCGGCGCGCGGATTCAGGAGGGCGTGGCGGCGCTGGGCGGCTACGGCGAGGTGTTCCTGCGCAACGTGCTGGCCTCGGGCGTCATCCCGCAGATCTCGGTGATCATGGGGCCGTGTGCGGGCGGCGACGTGTACTCGCCGGCCATGACGGACTTCATCTTCATGGTGAAGGACACGAGCTACATGTTCGTGACCGGCCCGGACGTGGTGAAGACGGTCACGAACGAGACCGTCACGGCAGAGGAGCTGGGCGGCGCGAAGATCCATACAACTCGTTCGTCCATCGCCGACCACGCCTACGAGAACGACGTCGAGGCGCTGCTGCAAATCCGGCGGCTGATGGACTTCCTGCCGTCGAACAATCGCTCCGGCGTGCCCGTGCTGCCGACGAAGGACAGCCCGGATCGCGTGGAGCCGTCGCTCGATACGCTGATCCCGGACAACCCGAACAAGCCCTACGACATCAAGGAGCTGATCCTTAAGGTCGTGGACGAGGGCGATTTCTTCGAGATCCAGGAGGCGTTCGCGAAGAACATTGTTGTCGGCTTCGCGCGGATGGAGGGCCGTACGGTGGGCATCGTCGCCAACCAGCCGCTGGTGCTGGCGGGCGTGCTCGACTCGGACGCTTCGCGCAAAGCGGCGCGCTTCGTGCGGTTCTGCGATTGCTTTGAAATCCCGATCGTGACGTTCGTCGACGTTCCGGGCTTCCTGCCGGGAACGGCGCAGGAGTACGGCGGGCTCATCAAGCACGGCGCCAAGCTGCTCTTCGCCTATGCCGAAGCGACGGTGCCCAAGGTGACGGTGATCACGCGCAAGGCGTATGGCGGCGCCTACGACGTGATGAGCTCCAAGCACATCCGCGGCGACGTCAACTACGCCTGGCCAACGGCGGAGATCGCTGTGATGGGTCCCAAGGGCGCGGCCGAAATTCTCTTCCGCTCAGAGCTCAACGATCCCGAAAAGATCGCGAAGCGCATCAAGGAGTATGAGGACCGTTTCGCCAACCCGTTCGTGGCGGCCGAACGCGGCTACATCGACGAGGTGATCCAGCCGCGCAACACACGCCGCCGCATCTGCCGCGCGCTCAACATGCTGCGCAACAAGACGGTCGAGAACCCTTGGAAGAAGCACGATAATATTCCGCTGTAGGCCATCGCCCAAAAACAATCCCAGCAATGTTCAAGAAAATTCTTATCGCCAACCGTGGGGAAATCGCCTGCCGGATCATCAAGACGGCGCGGCGGATGGGGATCAAGACGGTTGCCGTTTATTCGGACGCGGACCGGGATGCGCTGCATGTTGAGATGGCGGATGAGGCGGTGCACATCGGGCCACCGCCGGCGGCACAGTCCTACCTGGTGATCGAGAAGATCGTCGAGGCCTGCAAGCAGACGGGCGCGGAGGCGGTGCACCCCGGCTACGGCTTCCTCTCGGAGCGCGAGGCCTTCCCGCTCGCGTTGGCGGAAGCGGGCATCGTGTTCATCGGCCCCAATCCCAAAGCGATTGCGGCCATGGGCGACAAGATCGAGTCGAAGCGCATGGCCGCCAAGGCAAAGGTCTCCACGGTGCCCGGCTACCTGGGGGAGATCGCAGACGCAGCCGAGGCCGCCCGCATCGCCGAGGAAATCGGCTATCCCGTGATGATCAAGGCGTCCGCCGGCGGTGGCGGCAAGGGCATGCGCATCGCCCACAACCGGAGAGAGCTGGAGGAGGAGTTCGACGCGGCGCGCTCCGAGGCGAAGGCGAGCTTCGGGGATGACCGGGTCTTCATCGAGAAGTTCATCGTCAATCCCCGGCACATCGAAATTCAGGTGCTGGGGGATAAGCACGGCAACATCATCTACCTTGGTGAGCGCGAGTGCTCGATTCAGCGCCGCAACCAGAAGGTGATCGAGGAAGCGCCATCGCCGCTGCTCGACGAGAAGACCCGCAAGGCCATGGGCGAGCAGGCGGTCGCTCTGGCTAAGGCGGTCGGCTACGACTCCGCTGGCACGGTGGAGTTCGTCGCCGGGCAGGACAAGAGCTTCTATTTCCTGGAGATGAACACACGCCTGCAGGTCGAACATCCGGTGACAGAAATGATCACCGGCATCGACCTCGTGGAGCAGATGATCCGCATCGCCGCCGGTGAGGAGCTGGAACTCCGTCAGGATGACGTCACCTTCACCGGCTGGGCGATCGAGAGCCGCATCTACGCCGAGGATCCGTTCCGCAATTTCCTGCCGTCCATTGGGCGCCTCGTGAAGTATCGCCCCCCCGCTCAGGGGTCAGGGGAAGGCATGGCGGTGCGCATCGACACCGGCGTGGCCGAGGGCGGCGAGATCTCGATGTACTACGACCCGATGATCGCCAAGCTCATCA
>Ga0310827_101748_pt1 | contig 10697 bp, 10 predicted proteins | sample WT_ome_2_FD_201309 | JGI IMG/M metagenome (GOLD analysis project Ga0310827, IMG submission 201309) | Sorghum-adapted microbial communities enriched on wild type (WT) sorghum from Joint BioEnergy Institute, Emeryville, California, United... ... | reverse complement strand
CCCCGGATCTATCGAAGGCGAGCGGTCAAGCCGGGCGAGCAGCAGCAGATCCTGCACCAGCTTGATGATGCGTTCCGATTCGCTGTGCATCTGCTTCAGCGCCTTATGAAGCTGCTCGGGATGATTCATCGCGCCGCGAAGCAGGACCTCCAGAAATCCGTGAATGGAGGTCAGAGGCGTGCGAAGCTCGTGCGAAGCGTCGGCAATAAAGCGGCGCATCTGCTCCTTGGCTTCCTTCTCCGCCAGGAAAGAGGCCTCCAGGCGTTCCAGCATGCCGTTGAAGGAAGCGGCCAGCCGGTCGGTTTCCAGCTGTCCCCGCCGGTCGGGAAGACGCACATCGAGCTTTCCTGCGTCGATCTGCTCCACGGTGCGGACCATTTGCGACAGCGGGACCAAGGTTCGCTTCAGCACCGGCAGGAAGGTCAGCAATCCAAAGAACAGCGCCGCCAAAGCCAGCGTCAGGAACGTAAGCAGCTGCTGGAGCAGAACCGAATGAACCCGTTTCGTTCCAATGCTGGCCTGCATGATTCCCGCCGGGCGCCCGTGAACGGCCACCGTCTGCAAAACCACCAGCTGCTCGGTGCCGTTGCTGTCCCGGACCACCCGGTAATTCAGCTTGGGCGGTTTCTGCAGGGCATCCGCATAGTCCGCATCCGGAAGTTTCGGCGCCCGGAGATTGCCTGGTTCGGCCAGTACCGTATAACTTCCGTCCAGGCCGATCAAGGCCAAGGTCGAATCGGGATCAAAGAACAGCGGCCGGTCGCCATCCCTGTGGCGCATAAGGTCTTCGTCCGGCTGCCACAAATCCCGGGGCAGGGAAAGAATCTGGTTCTGCAGCGTCGATGCCTGATTGCGGTATAAAAATTGCTGCATGAACACGTATTGGAAGGCCCCGATGAGAATCAACAGGAACGCCAGGATGAACAGGGAGCGAGAAAGCAGCTGGAAGCGGAGGGACCGGGGAACGGCCATCCGTCCCCATGCCCGGGAGAGCCGCCGGATCATGAGAGATCAACCCGGTATCCGGCTCCCCTGAGAGTGCGGATCAGCCGATGCTCTTTGTCGTTCAGCTTCTCGCGCAATGACCGGATGTACACTTCCACGATATTTTCCTCTCCTCCGAAGTCGTAACCCCATACTTTATCCAGGATCACGGATTTGCTGAGCACGAGTCCGTGGTTGATGACCAGAAAGCGGAGCAGTTCGTACTCCGTGGGAGACAGCTCCAGGACACGGTCCCCGTAGCGGATTTCCTTGCGGCGGTCGTCCACGCGAAACGGCCCGATCACCACCCCGCCGAGCAGATTCGGGAACTGGTTGCGGATTCTGGCCTGAATCCGGGCCAGAAGCTCCTCGAAGCTGAACGGCTTGCTCATGTAATCGTCGGCTCCCAGGTTCAGCCCCTTTACCCGGTCCTCGACTTCCTCCTTCGCCGTCAGCATAATAATTGCCAAATTGCCGTTTTTTTTCAGCATGCGACACACCTCGAAGCCATCCATCCCCGGCATCATGACATCAAGAATAGCTACGTGGGGCTGGAACTGCCTGGCCAGGGTGACAGCCGTCAGCCCGTCCGGGGCGGCAGCGACCTCAAAGCCTTCATTTTTCAGTCCAAGCTCCAGAAATTCAAGTATATTCGGTTCATCGTCGACAAGCAAAATTCGGATTCCCTTGAGTTGCGGCATAGATTGACCCTCCAGGTACATTGTACACCAATGGAACGGAAAACGTATCCCCATTAACCTGTCCCCATTATCCGGGCGGCGGCTGAATCCGCTCTGAACGAAAGCTGAAGGAAACCTGAAAGTGCGGAATCTTCAGCAAGCTTTCAGCTTTCGTTCAAGCGGGCTTCAGCCGGGCGGAGCATAATGGGAACCAGATCGGCGGTCATAGCAGATTGTGCCGGATTCCAAACAAAGAATTCTTTAATTCGCCCGGGAGGTCGGAGCATGAAACGTTCCAAATGGCTCAAATGGAAAATAGGCGCCGTTTCGGCGCTCGGCATTGCTTTTTTGTTTCACGAAGTGAAAAACAGTCAGGCATTCGCCCAGGCGTATGCCAATGCAGCTTCTCCCGGCGGCGGCAATTCCAGCCAATCCCCGGCTCCTGCCGATGATCCGCTTATGGATGATTGGTACAGCGGGCAGGCGGACTCGTCCGGAAACGGCGGCTTCATTTCGGATCGCCGCGGACACCGGGAGAGGGGCTTCCGCCAAGATGGCGGGGGGATCGGCGGCGGCATGACCCCGGACGATTCCGGCTCCATCCCCGGGAGCGGCTCCGGTATCGGACCATCCCCCGATTCGTCTTCCGGATCGTCCCGGCCGCCTGGCTTTCAATCGCAAACGCGGACCAGGCGTTCCTGAGCCGGCCGCATGAAGGGAGAGTCTTCCCATGGAAAAATCGGACATCTTCCCCCCTTCCCTGCACACGTACCGCTTTTGCGCCATGAATACGGAAGTAGAGGTGACGCTTTCCGGCGGAAAGGAAGACACCGCAAGGCTGGCGGAGCTGGCCCGCAGCTGGTTTCGCAGCACGGAGGAGCGGTTCAGCCGCTTTCGGCCGGACAGCGAGCTGAGTCATCTGAACCGGCTGGCCGGCGAATGCTGCCTTGTTTCCGATCCAATGCTGGAGGTACTGCTGCTGGCCCAATCTTATACTGAGCTCACCGGCGGAATTTTCAACCCGCTGATTCTGCCGGCCCTGAAAGGGGCCGGATACGACGAATCCTTCGAAAAAATCGGGGAACCGCCACTGCGGCAAGCGAAACTGCCGGGGAACAGCCTGTTCTTCCGGGAAGGGCTGAGCGTCGATCCGGTGATGAAATCGCTCCGGCTGCCGCCGCATGCCGAGATGGACCTGGGCGGGATTGTCAAGAGCTGGGCCGTGAAACGCCTGGCCGCCTGGCTTCAAAGCCGGTGGCGGGTTGCGCGGGGCTGCGTCAACGCCGGAGGGGATCTCGCCGTATGGGGCGGTGATGCCGCAGACGCCTGGCGCATCGGCATAGAACATCCATGGCGGGAGCAGGAAGATACCGGCTTGCTGCTGCTTGCGGGGGGCGCCGCGGCGACCTCAAGCAAGCTGGGCCGCCGGTGGAACACAAACCGGGGATTCATGCATCACTTGATTGACCCCCGAACCCATCTGCCCGGTACCGGCAGCGTGGTGCAGTGTACGGTAGCTGGGCCGGACGCGGTGGAATGCGAGATTTGGGCCAAGGTTTTGTGCATTTTGGATCTGGAAGAGGGCTATGCCCTGTTTACCGAAAAGACGGCCGGCTGCGAAGCGCTGGTCTTTACCGATGATTTCCGTACCTGCTTCTATGGGCCGCGGGAATCGCCGGGCCGGCGATGGATAGGGATCCGGCCGGACGTCTTCGTCCGCCGGGAAAAGGCGGGGAGATCCGCGGATTGGAGGGGAAGGTTATGATGGATTGGATTGTCGAATTGCCTCTCTGGCAGATGATCCGTTATGTTGGAATTGCTTCATATGTATTGCTGACCGCCGGAATTTGTCTGGGAATCGCCTACAGCTTTCCCGTTTGGAAGGGCGTCCGGAAGGCGCGGCTGTACAAGCTGCATACCTTCTGCACAGTCGGCGGCACCGCCTTGGGACTGCTGCACGGAGTGATCCCGGTCATCGACACTTATCTTCCGTATTCCTGGACGGAGGTTCTCGTTCCGTTCGCGGCGAAGCGGCATCCGGTTTTGAACGGGCTCGGCACCCTGGCCGGCTACGGCATGCTGCTGGTCATCCTTACGTCCGACCTGAGGAACAGGATCGGCAAACCGCTCTGGAAGCTCGTTCATTTCCTCTCTTATCCCATCTTCGTCATCGCATTCGTGCACGGCTATTTTCTCGGCACGGACACCGCGCTCACCGGCATTCGCCGGATGTACCTCTTGTCCTTTGCGGCGGTCCTCCTGCTGACGGCACTGCGCTTCGCAACGGCATCCAGACCTGGGTTAACGGGAACACCGCGGCCGCATCCGGCGGTCCGGAGGCGCGGAGGCAGACTCCAATAAAACATTGGAAAACCGGGCATTGGCCCGGTTTTTTTGCGTTTTCTCTGCCGGGGTTCCTCTGGTCAAGGGAAGGAGGGAAAAGGCGAACGGAGGATAAACCTGGCAGCAGGTCCAACATTTATGCACTGAATTGATTCCCTGAAAAGGGTACAATTGCCTTGGGAGGAGATTCGATGAAAAAAAAGAAGATGATTAGCTTTCTTTCCATCACGGCACTAACGATGGCAATGTCCGCCACGGCGTTTGCTTCGCAGGGAACCGTTGAACGATCCGTACATTTCCGGTCGGGGCCTTCCACCAGCAGCGCAATCTATCAAACCTTGTCGCCAGGCACTCATTTCGAGGTTCTGAATGAAGTCAACCGTTACTGGCTCAAGGTTAATGTAAACGGCAAGGTCGGTTATGTTTCCCCGAATTATGTGTCTGTCGATTCCGGTTCGCAGAACGCGATCGGTTCCGGCACTGTAAAGAAATCAGTTAATTTCCGGTCAGCCCCTTCTACGGGCAGCACAGTTTACCGGCTTCTGCGAACGGGAACGAACTTCAAGGTTTTGGAGAAAGTCAATGCCTATTGGCTGAAAATTGAGGTAAACGGACAAACCGGCTATGTTTCGACGGGTTACGTCAACTATTCAACCGGATCCGCTCCGACACCCCCGCCGACTCCGCAGCCTTCACCCGCCCCGTCACCCCAGCCAACGCCGGCCCCGTCCCGGCAGGAGATTGCGGATCGGATTATTGAGCACGGCAAGGCTTTGGAGGGCATCACGCACTATTCCTACGGCGTAAACCGTCCGCCTTCCGTCATGGACTGCTCCGCTTTCGTCAAGTACGTATTCGGACAGGAAGGAATCTCCCTGAAATGGGGGACGCGTTATCAGAAGGATGCGGGCACCTATGTTTCCCGCAGCAATTTGCAGAAAGGCGACCTGGTCTTCTTCTGGATTGGCAGCAAAGGCCAGATCGGACACGTGGGGATTTATATCGGCAACGGGCAATTTCTGCATAACAGCCCTTCGATGGACGGCGTAGGCATTTCCTCACTGACCTCGGGATACTGGGATACACACTATGTCACCGCCCGCCGGGTGCTGTAAGCGGCAGGAGAATGCTTTTTGGGCATATTTGTCATGCCCGGAAATGGGACAGCCCCTTTCGCCTTTGCGAAAGGGGCTGTCCCTTTGTTCGTTGCCGGGCCGATCGCCGGCGGGAAGGGTCCATTCACAGTACGGGCAGCGAATTGAAATCGGCCGGAAGACCGGCCATGGATGCTTCAGTCCCGCTATCCGCAGATGGGCTACAAAACCCGGACCGATGCAGCGGAGTACGGCCCGTTCCCTGCTGCGCTTCCGGATGGCCCGCCTCCGTAACGGTGCAGCCCGGATAATCGGGATCGGTATGGCGGATAATAGGGAACCTTATGTCGCCGTCCCCCGTCCTCCCGGACGAAATCGCTGAAAAGAAATATTCCTTGTTTAATGATAAATGGTACTGTCTGTATTAAAATATCCATGAGTCGAAATTTATTTACAATTTGTCCGTTGATTGCGTTTTCCATGGAAGGTCGGAAGGGTGCATGGACAGCGTCATTCCGGCAGTCGCGAAAAAACATGAATCAGGGAGGGATCATGAATGGAGCAGCAGCTGTTAAAAGGCAAGACGGCGATCGTTACCGGGGGAGCCAGCGGCATCGGAGCGGCCGTCGTCGGGCGGATGGCCGCAGAAGGCGCGTCCGTCGTGATTGCCGATCCGAGCCCGCGGGGCAAGGACGCGGAGAAGGAATGGCAGGAACAGGGATGGTCCGTGGAATGGGTGCCGACCGATGTAAGCCGCAGGGAACAGGTCGCAGCCATGGTGAAAGTGGCGGAAGACCGGTTTGGGGGACTGGATATTCTGGTAAATTGCGCCGGAGTGTATCCCCGCGGCAATCTGCAGGAGACGACGGAAGAACTGTGGGAACACATTATGGATGTGAATCTGAAGGGGCCTTTCCTCGCCTGCCAGGCGGCCCTCCCCGCGTTCATCCGCCGGGGGAGCGGCTGTATCGTCAACATCGGTTCCCTGAATGCGCATGCCGGCCAGAAGGATTTGTTCGCCTATTCTGTCTCCAAGGGAGGGCTGCTGACGATGACCCGTCATCTGTCCGCCCATTTGGCCCCCTACCGGATTCGCGTCAACAGCGTCACCCCCGGCTGGGTCCTGACGGAAGGGGAGCTGCGGGTGCAGAAGGTGACCGGTTCTCCGGAAGAATGGGCCCGCGAGCAGGGGAAGAACATGCCGCTCGGCCGAATGCAGATGCCGGAAGACATCGCCGAAGCGGTCCTATTCCTTGCATCCGATCGCGCCGGGCAGATTACGGGACAGGACCTCTCGGTGGATGGCGGTCTGCGGCTACTGTCGCGCTAGCGGGCGCGGCGTGCGGCGAAAACCATGAATCCCCGCGGCTGCACGGCTGCGGGGATTCGAAATTTAACGAGGGACAAGATTATTTGCCGACTTTGCCGAAGAAAACGACGTCGCTGAGCGGCCTGCGTCCGCTGGGAACTTCCCGCTGCTGCAGCGCCTCCGGCAAATCGCCCTTGTCACCGCGGTATCCGAGGGTGATTACGGCATGAAGCTCATACCGGTCCGGGACATTCAGGGCTTCGCGGGCTTTCTGGCGGTCAAAGCCGCCGATGGCGTGGACGGACAGCCCGAGCATGGTTGCCTGCAGAGCCAACGCCCCCCAGGCAGCCCCGGCATCGAAAGCGTGAGCGCCGTTCGGGTCGCCATTTTCCCTCAGCTTGTCGGAGGCAACCAGAATCAGGACCGGCGCCTTCGAGGCCCACACCCGGTTGAATTCGCTCAGGAAGCCGTGAAAGACTTCACGCTCGGATTCCTCCCTGGCGACAATGAACCGCCACGGCTGATCGTTGAAAGAAGACGGCGACCAGTGGGCCGCCTCCAGCACCGACAGCAGATCCTTCTCCGCTACGGGACGGGAGGAGTAGGCCCGCGAAGACCAGCGATTGAGGAATAGAGGCGCCGGCGCGTGCTCCGGACGGCGGTGGGCCCGTACGACGTCCGACAGCTCATCGACAATCGTACTTGTTGTACTCATAATCAATTTCCCCTTTCTGATCAAAGTGCTTCCATTATTATATACCACTTACTTTTTTCAAGCAAATTGGCGGTAAAGGCTTGTCATAGTCTTCCATCCCGGGCGGACCCGGCGGTTTCGGCCGTAGACTTGGGGTAACCGTTTTGCAATCCGTTCGAAATCAGGGAGTTCGGCCTTGCGGGCGGAACTCCTTTTCGGGTTTCGGCCGATGTCAACGCAGGCAAGCCGGCCCTGCGGCCAAAGCGCCGAAACCGACGACCGCGACGAAAGCCTTGATCAGGCGAACGGATCGTCCGTCCGGATGCCGGAACAAGCGCATTGACGACCGCGGCCCCAGCCACCCCCGCTTCGTTTGAACTGCGGGCGGAATCGATGTATGATACAAATAACTTCCTGTCGCAATACAGAAAAATAACCGTTCATGTGCGATATGAAAAAGACGGAGGGAAACCATGAGTCAAACGGAGCTTGATTTTCGGAAAACCGCCCTGGTTCTGATCGACCTGCAAAAAGGAATTGTCGGGATGCCCGGCGGACAAGAGGTCGTGGACAAGGCCGTTCAGCTTGTCCGGCTTTTCCGGCAAAAAGGCGGCTTTATCGCATTCGTGCGCGTCGATTTCCATGACGGGAAAGACTACTTGAGGCCGGAAACCGACCGGCAGACCCCCGGCACCGGCGCCAGGCCCGCCGATTGGGCGGAATTTGCCCCGGAGCTTGGCGTAAGTCCCGGTGATTATATTGTCACCAAACGTCAATGGGGCGCATTTTTCGGGACCGATCTCGATCTGCAGCTGCGCCGGAGGGGGATCGGCACGATCGTGCTTTGCGGGATTTCCACCAACATCGGCGTGGAAACCACGGCCAGGGAAGCGTACCAGCTGGCATACAATCAGATCTTCATTACGGATGCCATGACGGCTTCCAGCAAAGAAGAGCACGATGCTACCTGCAGCTATATTTTTCCGCGGATCGGCAAGCTGAGAACAACGCAGCAGTTCCTTTCCGGGGCGGCCGATAACCAATGAACGGAAAGAAACAAGGGGGGCGGCTGTGGTTTCTGACCGCGGCCGCTTCCGGCGTTATGCTGAATCCGCTCAATTCATCGATGATCTCCCTGGCGCTGAATCGGATTCAGTACGATTTTCAGCTCTCTTTTTCCACCGTGTCCTGGCTGATTTCCTCATTTTACTTGTCCAGTGTGGTGGCCCAGCCGATCATGGGAAAAATCGGCGATTATTTCGGCAAAAAATTCATCTTTATGAGCGGGCTTGCGCTGGTCCTGGTTTCGGCCCTCGGCGCGCCGTTTGCCCCAACATTTTTCCTGCTCCTGTTAATGCGCCTGTTTCAGTCCGTCGGCAGCAGCGCGATTTACCCGGCGGCGATGTCCCTGATCCGCGGGCATATACGGGAGAGACAGGCTTCGGCCCTGGCCGTCATCTCGGTGTTTACCTCGGCGACTGCCGCGCTCGGTCCGACGATCGGGGGACTGCTCGTCGGGCTCGGGGATTGGCCGGCGATTTTTATCGTAAACTTTCCGATCGTTGTCATCAGCTTCATTCTGGGCCTTGTCTTTTTTCCGCGGGATGCGAAGAAGCCGCAGGAGCCCTTCGCCCGCGTCATGAAGGAGATGGATATTCCGGGTATCGCCCTGTTTGCCTCCGGAATGGCGCTGCTGGTGTGGTTTCTGCTTTCTCTCGGAGAGAGGCCGCATGTTTGGACCGGGATTGCCGGAGCGGTTTTGATCATGGCGTTCCTGCGGCGGGAATGGAGGGTTGACCATGCGTTTATCGATATCCGGATGTTCCGGACGAACGGATTGCTGGGTCTGGTTCTGATTCAGTTTATCGCCCTGAACATTTTCAACTATTCGCTCTTTTTCGGGCTGCCCAGCTATTTTCAGGACGAATTGCATTTCCATGTGCGGACGAGCGGTCTGATGATGCTGTTTCTGTCCGGTTCCTCGACGCTGATTTCGCTGGCCGCGGGCAGGTGGGTCGACCGTTCGGGGTTCAAAAAACCGCTGGTCACGGGCACCGTGTGCATGCTCGCGGGCGCCGTTTTGCTGCCGACGCTGTTCGTCGGCGCCTCCATTCCCGTCATGGCGGCGATCCTCGCCTTGGTGGGCATAAGCTATGGCCTCGGCAATGTCTCCCTGCAGGCGGCCATGATCCAGGCGACCCCGCCGGGCATGACCGGAACGACCTCGGGGCTTTTTCAGGCCTCGCGATATATGGGCTCGATTTTGTCTTCAGTGGCGCTGGGCCTGGTGTTCGGGCGGCAGATCACGGAGGCTCATTTTCGCATTCTCGGGGTAATCCTGATCGGGGTTGGCGCGGGCAGCTGCCTGCTGAACCTGAAGCTGAGGGGCCGGAGGACGGAAGCGGGATAGCCCGCCGGCTTTTTGCGGCGGGAGCGATGGGAGCGGCCGCCGTCCCCCCGGCTTCACCGCGGACGGTTACCTTCCGTCCGGCCTGCTGCAGCGGGTCTGTTTTCGCGCGGACGACGGGGAATAATGCTTGATTTTTTTGAACACCTTGTCAAAAGAGTTTATGCTGCCGTAGCCTACCCGATGCGCGATCTCCGTCACCGGCAAATTCGTCTGCTTCAGCAGCTTCTCGGCCCGGTTCATACGGATCAGCTGCAGAAATTCGACCAGAGTGCGGCCCGTGGCTTTTTTGAAGCTTTTGCACAGATGATACGGACTCAGGCTGACAATCGCCGCGGCTTCCTCCACGGTGATTTTTTGCGCATAATGGGCCTCCAGATAGTCGAGCAGCGGACGAAACCGTTCCGCGTTCTCCCGGTATTTGCCGGCGCTGGCCGCAGCAAGCGGGGGATCATGCCGGGCGACCAGAGAGAGGATCAGGCTGAGATACGCTTTGACGACACTTTCGTAAGCGGTTTCTTTGCGCCCGAATTCATCGACCAGCCTCAGGAGCCACTCCTCCAGGACAGCGTGCAGGGGAGCGGAAACCGGAACGTGCCGGGGCAAGAGGCGCTCTCCGTTCAGATAGGGGGCCACGTGCACGGCGTAATGCGGATCGGCCCCGGAACCGGCCAGCAGGGAGGGATGGAAAACCAGGGCGGTATAGCGCACGCGCCGGTTATGAATTGAGTAGCCGGAGTGCAGCTGCCCGCCGTTTACAAACAAAAGATCCCCCTTGTTCGCGGTATATGAATGACCCCCGATATCGAACACGGCTTCCCCCTCGGTCAGGTAAATCATTTCCAGATGGTCGTGCCAGTGCAGATGCAGCACGGTACCGCCGTCGCTGCGGTTATGAAAAACGTTGAGGGGAAAGTATCGATCCGCTAGCCGCGTATTTTCCTTAAGCTCGGCGATGGACATCACGGCCCTCCTTACAAAACGCAAAATGGGATAACTAAACGACAAGATGGGATAGAGAACGTCGAGGCGTCCTGGGTTATCATTAGAGTAAGATCATTATACCTGAAAACGATGGATGGAACAGGAGGAACCGGATATGAAAAAACATCGCATTCTCGTTGCCGGCTGCGGCGGCATGGCCCGGACCTGGGTCGATTACGCGGCAAGACGCGAGGACGCCGAA
>Ga0310827_101742_pt1 | contig 10744 bp, 7 predicted proteins | sample WT_ome_2_FD_201309 | JGI IMG/M metagenome (GOLD analysis project Ga0310827, IMG submission 201309) | Sorghum-adapted microbial communities enriched on wild type (WT) sorghum from Joint BioEnergy Institute, Emeryville, California, United... ... | reverse complement strand
GCTGGGACTGAGCGAGAACGTCCCGGGGTGGACCCCATAGGGGCCACTGCTGGACGTTCTCGTGTGCGCCCGCGCGAGAACGTCCCGGGCTGGACCCTATAGCGGCCACTGCTGGACGTTCTCGTGATCAGCCGCGGGCGGCGATGTCGTCGGCCACGCGCTCGGCGGCGGCGCGGAGGCGGCGGAAGTACGTCGCGCGGCTGAGGTGGAGCTCGTGGGCGATGAGCTCGTGGCTGGTGCCCGGCTCGAGGTAGCCGCGGACGAGCACCTCGCGCAGCAGCCGCTCGTCCGGCGTGTCGCCGAAGGCGCGCTCGACGGCGCTCTCGATGAGCGCGCGCACCGAGGCGACCCGCTCCTCCGGCGTGCGGCCGTGCGCGAGCTCGCTGCGGGCGAGCTCGCCGGGGACGTGGAAGTTGCGCAGCGCGTCGCGGACCTGCTCGGCGACGACCGGGTCGGCGCGCGGCGTGCTCGGGGGCGGGAAGCCGCACTCGCGGTAGATCGCGTCGCGCTGGAAGCCGAGCAGGCCGCCGGGGCCGTAGTCGAGCAGGTGGCACTCGATCCGCGCCCCGGCGACCTCGGCGTCGAGCTCGGGCAGGTGGCGCGCGCCGCAGGCGCGGCTGAACTCGAGCGCGCCGGGCAGGCGCGGGTTGATCGGCAGGTAGGCGTAGCGCGGGTTCGCCAGCCCCGAGCGGAGCACGCCCGCCATGCCGAGCATCGGCCGGACGCCGCCTCGCGGGTCGTCGGTAAGGTCGATCGAGTCGCGCCAGAGCACGGCGTTGCCGCGCGGGGTGAGCTCGCGGGCGTGCGCGAGCCACGGCCCGAGCATCGGGTCCTCGTCGGCGAAGGCCGGCGCGTTGCGCGGGGTCACCGCGGTCGTGTAGCCGACCGGGCGGTCCTCGGCGTCGCGGGTGATCGCCACGTACTCGGGCGCGCGCTCGAAGAAGGGGCGCGCGTGCTCCCACCACCCGATCGCGCCGCGCGCCGCGAGCATGTCGCGCAGCGCCTCGGCGTCGCCCTCGCGGAGGTCGTCGATGCGGTAGCGGTCGGCCCCCGCCCAGGAGAAGCCCCAGCGCACGCCGGGGTTCTCGACGATCTCGCCGAGGTCGATGGCGAGCAGCACCCGGTCGCGGATCGCGCGCGCGTGGATGTGGTCGGCGATCCGGCGGCGGACCTCGCGCTCGCGCTCGGGCTCCCGCCGGCGGGCGTAGCTGCGGATCGCCTGGCGGACGAGCTCGTGCAGCGTCGTCCCCTCCCCCAGCGGCTCGGCGAAGGTGCGCGAGCGCAGCCACTCGTACAGCTCTTGGCCGTCACCCTCGTCGAGCACGTCGTCGAGCAGCGCGGGCGTGGTGACGCGCGCGATCGCCGCGACACCCAGGGTCGCGAGCTGGGCGCCGGAGAGGTCGGAGTCGGCGAGGCGGCGGATGAGCGCATCGAGCATCCGCGGGTCGTCGACGACGAGGTCGGCGCGGCCGCTCGCGGCGGCGGTGTCGGCGGCGAGCGAGAGCGCGAGCGGCGAGCCCTGCGACCAGCGGACGAGCGGCCGCGCGGCCGCGAGGTCCTCGATCCCGTGGTTGGCGAGGAGCTGGAGCGACTCGTCCTCGCTCAGGCCCGAGAGCTCGAGCGCGCGGGTGACGTGCTCCCAGCCGTCGCGGAACCAGGCGGGGTCGGGCGGGCGGCGGCCGGCGATGACGACGATCGCCTGGTCGGACAGCGCGGGCAGCAGGCGGCGGCGGAGGTAGCCGTCGAGGGCGGAGATCCGCTCGTAGGTGTCGAAGAGCAGCAGCGGCCGCTCCAGCTCGGCGACGTCGCCGAGCGCCTGCTCGAGCGCATCCGGCACGGGCGGCAGGTCGCGCCCCTCCACCAGCCGGGGCGTCCAGCCGCGCTCCTCCCCGCGGCGGGCGATCTCGCGCAGCAGCGCGCTCTTGCCGATGCCGCCGGGGCCGTGGACGTGGAGGACGCTCGCGGGCGGGTCGTCGCCGAAGAGCGCGTCGACGACCGCGAGCTCTGCCTGCCGGCCCACGAACCGCCCTCGGTCTCGCTCCGCGAGCCGGGTCCCCAACGTGCCGGCCACGTCAGCCAGGGTACCTCGCATGGGGCGAGGTCATGCACCCGACGACCGTCCATCGCCGCGCCCCATAGGGGGCAGCGACGGACGCGGGGGTGGCAAGCGTCCGTGCGGGGCCGGACGTGAGGGCGAAGCGTCCTGCCCTGACCGGGCAGGAGCTGGTCAAGGCAGGACGCTTGCCCGGGCAGTCCCGCGTCGGCGGCCCGAGCGTCCTGCCCTGACCCGCCATCGCCAGGACAACCCAGGACACTTGCCCGGCGGCACCCCGGCGGGCGACGCGCAGGTCGCGGCGGCACCCCTCGTACTCAGGCCTCGTACGTGATCTTCCGCAGCACCCGCGCCGGGGCGCCGGCGGCGACCGAGAAGGGCGGGATGTCCTCGGTGACGACGCTGTTCGCGCCGATGACGCAGCGCTCGCCGATCGTCACCCCGCTGGTGACGACGACGTTCGCGCCGAGCCAGACGTTGTCGCCCAGCCGCGTCGGCCCCTTCGACGTGAAGCCCTGCCACGGGACCGGGAGATTGGGGTCGTCGAAGCGGTGGTTGGCGTCGGTGACGAAGCAGCCGTTGGCGAGCATGCAGTGCTCGCCGATCTCCACGAGCGTGTCGGCGGCGACCATGACGCCGATGTTGAGGAAGCTCCCGCCGCCGATGCGGATGCGCGCGTCGCCGGGGGCGGTGAGCCAGACGTTCGGCTCCAGCAGGACGTGCGGGCCGATCTCCAGCCGCCCCTCGCGGAAGGCCTCGAGGACGTTGCCGTGGACCGGCCAGCGGACGAACGCCTCGCGGCGCATGAACTCCCGGTGGATGGCGAGCCGGTTCCACGGGAGGCTGTTGCGCTGATACCAGCGCCACTTGCGGAGGTAGAGGCGGAGCCGCCCGTCCACGGCGCCTCACCCTACTGACGCGGCGGACGCCCGGCCGTCCTCGCGCCGCGCGGCCGTCCCGCCTCAGGCGGCGGCCGCGACCTTCCGCTTGCCGCGCCCGCGGGCGGCCGTCGGCGCGGCCGGGGTGACGAGCTCAGCGAGGAAGCGCCCGGTGTGGGAGCCGTCCGTCGCGGCGACCTCCTCCGGCGTGCCCTCGGCGACGACGAGGCCGCCCTCGTCCCCGCCCTCGGGCCCGAGGTCGATGACGCGGTCGGCGGTCTTGATGACGTCGAGGTCGTGCTCGATGACGACGACGGTGTTGCCGCCGTCGACGAGCCGCTGGAGCATCTCCAGCAGCCGCTCGACGTCGGCGAAGTGGAGGCCGGTCGTCGGCTCGTCGAGGATGTAGAGGGTCCGCCCGGTGGCGATCTTCGCGAGCTCGCTGGCGAGCTTCACCCGCTGCGCCTCGCCGCCGGAGAGCGTGGTGGCGGGCTGGCCGAGGCGGATGTAGCCGAGCCCGACGTCGTTGAGCGCCTCCAGGCGGCGGCGGATCTTCGGGATGTGCCGGAAGAACTCGAGCGCCTCCTCCACCGGCATCTCGAGCACGTCCGCGATCGTCTTGCCCTTGAAGCGGATGTCGAGCGTCTCGCGGTTGTAGCGCTTGCCGTGGCACTGCTCGCACGGCACGTACACGTCGGGCAGGAAGTGCATCTCGATCTTGATCTGCCCGTCGCCGCGGCAGACCTCGCAGCGCCCGCCCTTGACGTTGAAGCTGAAGCGGCCCGGCTTGTAGCCGCGGGCGCGCGCCTCCTGCGTGCGCGAGAACAGCTCGCGGATCGGGTCGAAGACGCCGGTGTAGGTCGCCGGGTTGGAGCGCGGGGTCCGCCCGATCGGCGACTGGTCGATGTTGATGATCTTGTCGACCTGGTCGAGCCCCTCGACCCGCTCGTGGGCGCCCGGGCGGAGCTTCGCCCGGTGGAGCTTGTTCGCGACCGCCTTGTAGAGGATCTCGTTGACGAGGGTCGACTTGCCCGAGCCCGAGACGCCGGTGACCGCGCAGAAGACGCCGAGCGGGATGTCGACGTCGATGCCGCGGAGGTTGTGCTGTGAGGCGCCCTTGATGCGGATGTAGCCGGTCGGCTTGCGCCGCCGCTTCGGCACCGGGATCTGCCGCTTGCCGGAGAGGAACTGGCCGGTGAGCGACTCCTCGACGGCCATGACCTCCTCCGGCGTGCCCTGGGCGATGATCCGCCCGCCGTGCTCGCCGGCGCCCGGGCCGAGGTCGACGATGTGGTCGGCCGCCCGCATCGTCCCCTCGTCGTGCTCGACGACGATGACGGTGTTCGAGAGGTCGCGCAGCCGCTCGAGCGTCGCGATGAGGCGGGCGTTGTCGCGCTGGTGGAGGCCGATCGAGGGCTCGTCGAGGATGTAGAGGACGCCGACGAGGCTCGAGCCGATCTGGGTGGCGAGCCGGATCCGCTGCGCCTCCCCACCCGAGAGCGTCGAGGCCGCGCGGTCGAGCGAGAGGTAGCCGATGCCGACGTTCTCGAGGAACCGCAGCCGCTCGGTGATCTCGCGCAGGATGAGGCGCGCGATCTGGTGCTCGGTCGGCGTGAGCTCGAGCGACTCGAACCAGTCGATCGCCCGCCGCGCCGAGAAGCGCGTCACCTCGTGGATGCCGAGGCCGCCGACCTTCACGGCGCGCGACTCGGGCCGCAGGCGCGTGCCCTTGCACTCCGGGCACGGGCGGACCGACATGTACTCCTCGATCTTCTCGCGCGACCACTCCGAGTCGGTCTCGCGGTAGCGGCGCTCGAGGTTGGGGACGATCCCCTCGAAGGTCGTCGTGTAGGAGCGCCGGCGGCCGTAGCGGTTGCGGTAGGAGATGTAGATGCGCTCGTCGCCGGTGCCGTAGAGGAAGGTGTCGCGGACCTCCTGGGGCAGCTCCTCCCAGGGGGTGTCCAGGTCGATCTCGTAGCGCTCGGCGATCGCCTGCGTGACCTGCTCGTAGTAGTTCGAGCTGCTGACCGACCACGGCAGGATCGCCCCCTCGGCGACAGCGACGGGTCCGGGACGATGAGGTCCGGGTCGATCTCCATCTGCGACCCGAGCCCGGTGCAGCGCGGGCACGCCCCGTGGGGCGAGTTGAAGGAGAACATCCGCGGCTCCAGCTCGGGCATCGAGGTGCCGCAGTTGAGGCAGGCGAAGCGCTCGGAGTAGGTACGGATCTCGCCGGTGTCGACGAGCTCGATCTCCACCAGCCCCTCGGCGAGCGCGACCGCCGTCTCGATCGAGTCCGCGAGGCGCTTGCGGACGTCGTCGCGCATCCGCAGGCGGTCGACGACGACGGAGACGTCGTGCTTGAACTTCTTGTCGAGCTCGATGTCCTCCTCCAGCCGCCGCAGCTCGCCGTCGACCTTCACGCGCGTGAAGCCCTCGGCGCGGAGGTGGTCGAGGATGTCGCGGTGCTCGCCCTTGCGCCCGCGGACGACCGGCGCGAGCACCATGAAGCGCGTCCCCTCCTCGAGCGTGAGGACCTGGTCGATGATCTGCTCGGCCGACTGGGCGGAGATCGGCTCGCCGCAGTTGTGGCAGTGGGGCTTGCCGATCCGCGCCCACAGCAGGCGGAGGTAGTCGTAGATCTCGGTGACCGTCCCGACCGTCGAGCGGGGGTTGCGCGACGTGGTCTTCTGGTCGATCGAGATCGCCGGCGACAGCCCCTCGATCGAGTCGACGTCGGGCTTGTCCATCTGCCCGAGGAACTGGCGCGCGTAGGCCGACAGCGACTCGACGTAGCGCCGCTGCCCCTCCGCGTAGATCGTGTCGAAGGCCAGGCTCGACTTGCCTGAGCCGGACAGGCCGGTGATGACGATGAGCGCGTTGCGCGGCAGCCGGAGGTGGAGATCGCGGAGATTGTGCTCGCGCGCGCCGGAGATGACGATCTCGTCCGCCACGGCAACGGAGTCTAGGGAAGCGAACGGATGTTCGCCTCGATTCCCCGGCCTGGAACCCCCTCGCCTGGCGCCCCGCCGACGGCCGGGCGGACGTGCGCGAACAGCGTTCGCAACCGGGTGATCCGGCTACGGGCCGGGAAGCGGTATCTGGCGGGGCCGAAGCGGTAGCGGCCGCGGTGACCCGCTACCCCTGCTCCACCCGCGAATACACCTCGTCGAGCAGCTCCTCGGGATCCTCGAGGTCGAAGTTCTCGGCGAGGTACTTCGCGGTCTCCTCGCGCGGGGTGCCGTTGAGCGCCATGTTGAGCGCGATGAGGCGGGCGCCCTCGCCGGGGGCGGGCTGGCCTGAGTCGCTCTCGGGCTCCTCCTCGTCGCCCTCGTCCTCGTCGTCCTCGACGAGATCCTCGTCGTCGGCCTCGGCGACCGGGGCCTCCTCCTCTTCCTCGTCCGGCTCTTCCTCGACGAGGTCCTCCTCGTCCTCCTCGTCGAGCTCGTCCGGCTCGTCCGCGGGCGCATCCGGGTCGAGCTTCGGCGCGACGTCGGGCTGCGCCTCGCCGGGCGCGTCGGGGTCGGGGACGGCCGCGGGCTCGGGTCGCTCGATCTCCGCGAACTCGACCTCCTCCACCCGCTCGCCGGCCTCCGCCCGCGCCTCGTCGAGCTCGGCGGCGAGATCGTCGGCGCGCGCCTCGAGCGTCTCGCTCAGCCGCTCGCTCCGCTGGCGGATCTGCTCGCCCAGCGCCTCGACGTTCTGGCGGATCGTCTCGGCGAGGGTCTTCGCCGAGTTGCGGACCTCGTCGAGCAGCTCGTCGATCTCGTCGGCGAGCGCGCTCGCCCGCCGGCGCAGCGCCTTCGTCTCCTCCTCGACCTCGCGGCGCAGCGCCTCAGCGTCCGCGTCGGCCTTGGCGCGGACCTCGCGCGCGTGCCGCTCGGCCTCGGCGGTGAGGCGATCCGCCTCCGCCTGGGCCTTCTCCTGGATCTGCGCCGCGCTCTCCTCGGCCGCCGCGACGATCGCGCGCACCTGGTCGGCCGCCTGGGCGGCGACGCCGGCGTCGCGCGTCTTCGCGCGCTCGGCCCTGAGCGCCTCGACCGCGTCGGCGAGCTCGCGCAGGTGACGGCCGACGGCGTCCTGGTCGTAGCCACGCCGGGTGACGGGGAAGTCCTTGCGCTCGATCGATTGGCGGTCCAGCTCCACGGAGGTCACTCCTCGCTTCGGTCGTCGGGCGCCGCAAGCCTAGCGAAGCCTCCTGCCGTCCCCGCGGCCGCGAAACGGGCGCGTCCAGACACGGCGGTGCGCGCTCAAGCGATCCCCGTCGCACGCCGATGACGGCTGGGCGTTTCGCGTAGCCAAGGAAGGAGCGCAAATGGCGCACGGAGCGGGAGGACAGCAGCGACCCCAGGCGAGCACCCGGCGACGCGGCCGCGCGTGGCTCGGCCTGCTCGCCGCGCTCGCGCTCGCGCTCTGCGGCTCGCTCGCCGGCTGGCCGCTCGCCGTGATCGGCGCCGCCGATCGCGACGACGCCCAGGCCCACGTCCGCGACGTCACCGCCGTCGCCGCCCAGTCCGAGGACGAGTGGGACGAGGGCGAGGACTGGGGTGACGGCGAGGAGTGGAGCGAAGGCGACGGCGAGGAATCGGGCGACGACGAGTGGGGCGAGGACTGGGGCGACGGCGAGGAGTGGAACGAGGACGAGGAGTGGAACGACGACGAGGACGCCGTCACCGCTCCGCGCGTCTCCGTGCGCGCCCCCGGGAGCGTCACGCTGCGCCGCGGGCGCCGCGCGACCGTCCGGGTGCGCGTCGCCAACCGCAGCGACCTCGTCCACCGCGCCACCCTCACGCTCCGCCTCCCGCGCGGCGTCAAGGCAGGGACGGGCAAGCGCGCCCGCTCCGGGACGGTCCGGCTGTCGCTGGGCACGCTGCGGGGGCGCCGCACGACGTCGCTGACCGTACGACTCGTCGCCACGCGCCGCGCGTCGGCGCGGAGGCTCCCCGTGCCGCTCGTCGTCCACGCCAGCGGCGTGGAGGCGGCGCGGGCCACGCTCAAGCTCCGGGTTCGCTGAGAGCCCATCCGGCCGCCGCGCGCCGTCCCGGTTACCCGCCCGGGCGCGCGCGGCGGCCTCCCCGCACCCGCGGTCCCGCTGAGCCCGCTCAGCGGCCCGTGTCGCCGCAGCCGTCGCGCACCCGCACGACCTCCACGCGCGCGCCCGCGGGCACGCGCGCGGCGAAGGCGAGCCGGCGCGCGTCGGGCCGGGCGCGGACGCGGAAGCGGTAGCGGCCGGCGGGGTCGCAGGCCGAGGCATTCGACCCTCCCGGGGCGACGTGGCGCGCCGGTCGGCGGCGGCGCGCCCGCTGCCGGCGGCGGGACGCCCGCCTACGCCGCCTGGAGCTGCTCGAGCTCGCGCCGCAGCGCCTTGATCTCGTCGCGGAGCTTCGCCGCGTACTCGAAGCGGAGCTCGTCGGCGGCGAGCAGCATCTCCTCCTCGAGCTCGACGATCGTCTTCTCGATCTCCTCCGGCGTCATCGCCTGCTGCTTGCGCTTCAGGCGGCGGCCCTCGCGCGCCGGGACCTTCGACTCCAGCGCGAGGAAGTCGGTGATGTCGGAGATCCCCTTCTTGATCGTCTCCGGGGTGATCCCGTGCTCCTCGTTGTAGGCGATCTGGATCGCGCGCCGGCGGTTCGTCTCCGAGATCGCCCGCTCCATCGCCGCCGACGTGCGGTCGGCGTACATGATCACCTTGCCGTGGACGTTGCGGGCGGCGCGGCCGATCGTCTGGATCAGCGACGTCTCGCCGCGGAGGAAGCCCTCCTTGTCGGCGTCGATGATCGCCACCAGCGACACCTCCGGCAGGTCGAGGCCCTCGCGGAGGAGGTTGACGCCGACGAGCACGTCGAACTCGCCGAGGCGGAGGTCGCGGATGATCTGGATCCGCTCGAGCGTGTCGATCTCGGAGTGGAGGTAGCGGACCCGGAAGCCGTACTCGAGCAGGTAGTCGGTCAGGTCCTCCGCCATCTTCTTCGTCAGCGTCGTCACGAGCACCCGCTCCTCGGCCTCGGCCCGCTTGCGGATCTCGTTCATGAGGTCGTCGATCTGGTTCCTCGTCGGGCGGACCTCGACCTCGGGGTCGACGATGCCGGTCGGGCGGACGATCTGCTCGACGATCCGCGTCGAGTGGTTGCGCTCGAACTCGCCGGGCGTCGCGGAGACGAAGACGATCTGGTTCGTGATCTGGAGGAACTCGTCGAAGGTCTGCGGCCGGTTGTCGAGCGCGCTCGGCAGGCGGAAGCCGTAGTCGACGAGCGTCTGCTTGCGCGAGCGGTCGCCCTCGTACATGCCGCCGATCTGCGGGACGGTCTGGTGCGACTCGTCGATGAAGCAGATGAAGTCGTCCGGGAAGAAGTCGATGAGGCAGTACGGCCGCTCGCCCGGCTTGCGCCCGTCGAGGATGCGCGAGTAGTTCTCGATGCCGTTGCAGTAGCCGAGCTCGCGCAGCATCTCCATGTCGTACTGGGTGCGCTGGCGCAGGCGGTGGGACTCGAGCAGCTTCCCCTCCGCCTCGAGCTCCGCGCAGCGCGCCTCCAGCTCCTCGCCGATCTCGCGGACGGCGCGCTCGATCGTCTCGCGGTCGGTCGCGTAGTGGGTCGCCGGCCAGATGCCGACGTGCTCGAGCTCGTCGTAGACCTCGCCGGTGAGCGGGTCGAAGTGCTGGAGCTCCTCGACCTCGTCGCCGAACAGCACCGCACGGTAGGCCGACTCGGCGTAGGCGGGGAACACCTCGAGCGTCTCGCCCTTGACGCGGAAGGTTCCGCGGCCGAGCGTCTTGTCGTTGCGCTGGTACTGCATGTCGACGAGCTTGCGCAGCACCGCGTCCCGGTCGACCTCCTGGCCGCGGGCGAGCGTGAGCATCATCCGGTCGTAGGCCTCCGGTGAGCCCAGGCCGAAGAGGCAGGAGACGCTCGCCACGACGATGACGTCACGCCGGGCCTGGAGCGCGGCCGTCGCCGAGTGGCGGAGCCGCTCGATCTCCTCGTTGATCGAGGCATCCTTCTCGATGTAGAGGTCCTGGCTCGGGACGTACGCCTCGGGCTGGTAGTAGTCGTAGTACGAGACGAAGTACTCGACGGCGTTGTCGGGGAAGAACTCGCGGAACTCGTTGCAGAGCTGCGCCGCGAGCGTCTTGTTGTGGGCGATGACGAGCGTCGGCCGCTGGACGGCCTCGATCGTGAACGCCATCGTCGCCGTCTTGCCCGAGCCGGTGACGCCGAGCAGCGTCTGCATCCGGTCCCCGGCGCGGATGCCCTCGGCGAGCTCGTCGCGCGCCTTCGCCTGGTCGGCGATCGGCTGGTAGGCGGGGTTGACGCGGAACTCGGGCACGCTGAGGTCAGCGTAGCGGCGCCCGCAGCGAGAACGTCCAGGGATGGACCCTACGGAGCGAGAACGTCCAGGGATGGACCCTATGGGGTATGGCGCGGGACGTTCTCGCGTCCTAGACGGGCCCGCAGGAAGAACGTCCCGGGATGGACCCTATAGGGGCCAGCGCTGGACGTTCTCGTGCAGGGCGGGGCGTCCTACCATCCCTCGGCCGTATGGCCGTCGTCATCGCAGCCGGGCTCGACAAGGACATGGCGGGCGAGCCGCTGTTGCGCGGCGTCTCCTTCAAGCTGGAGCGCGGCGACCGGATGACGCTCGCCGGCCGCAACGGCGCCGGCAAGACGACGCTGCTGCGGATGATCGCCGGGCAGACGAGCATCGACGGCGGCGAGCTCCACATCGAGAAGGGCGCGCGGGTCGCCCTCCACGACCAGCGCCCGCCGCGCGAGCGCGACCTCACGCTGCGCGACTACGTCCTCTCCGGCTGCCA
>Ga0310827_101741_pt1 | contig 10744 bp, 7 predicted proteins | sample WT_ome_2_FD_201309 | JGI IMG/M metagenome (GOLD analysis project Ga0310827, IMG submission 201309) | Sorghum-adapted microbial communities enriched on wild type (WT) sorghum from Joint BioEnergy Institute, Emeryville, California, United... ... | reverse complement strand
AAGACCTCTCTCTCTAAATGTTCATCTCGAAGTGTACAATTAGATGATAGAGCGTCTTCCCATTTTTTTCCACTCATCTGCCCCGTCGAGTAAAATTTTACACATACAAGGAGGTTCCTAGGATGGTTATATCGATGGTATTACTAATCATTCTATTTTTTCAAACCGTCATGAATATGACTCGGGCCATTTTGTCTTTATTCGCAACTGAAATGGGTGCCTCTACATTCGATATTGGAATGTTAACAGCAGTCTATGCTTTTTTTCCACTAATATTTGCCATACATGCCGGAAGAATTACTGATAAAATTGGGGATCGCCTACCGGTCATTCTAGGGTTAGTAGGGGTTACTGTCGGTATGGCTATACCAGTATTCTTACCCTCATTACTATCTTTATATATTTCTCAATTAATTATAGGGGTCTCCGCTGTCTTCATAACGGTTGCTCTTCAAAATCTTCTGGGGAATGTATCAAGTGAACATAACCGTGATCGAAATTATAGTTACTTTGGTATGTCAGTTGCTTTCGGTTCTATGATTGGACCAATAGTTGCAGGATATATGGGGGAGAGTTTCTCTTTTTCGTCTGTTTTTCTATCCTCTATTTTCCTGATGATTTTCCCAATATTCATTTCACTATTTATTCCGGGCATAAAAAGACAAGACAAAGAAAAAATTTATAGTTTTCAATCATCCGTTCGTCTACTTAAAATCCCAGTATTGCGGAAGGCTTTAATTTCCAGTGCTCTTGTTCTTTATTCAAAGGATATCTTTGTTGCCTATTTTCCTATATTTGCAAAGGAATATGATATTCCAACCTCTTCAATTGGCTGGATTATAGCGATTCAGGGTTTTGCCATTATTCTCGTCCGATTCTTTTTAAATGCATTAACAGAAAAACTTGGAAGAGACCGTGTTTTAATTATCTCAGTCTTTATAGCGGGCATCTCTTTTTTGTTCATTCCCTTTACAGAAAATATATTTATATTAGGTGCTTTAAGCGCACTAATGGGGCTCGGTCTTGGATGTGGTCAACCGCTTTCCATGACGACTACCTTTAATGCATCTCCAAAATCAAGAACAGGTGAGGTTCTCGGCTTGCGTCTAGCTTCTAATCGACTATCTCAGTTAATAGCACCCGCATTTTTTGGTTTGGTCGGATCCTGGTTAGGAATTTTTTCGGTGTTTTTTATTAGTGGCACATTCTTAATTGGGGGCTTATTTGCCATTAAGCCTCATAAAAAGAGAAAATTGGCCTCATAATAGGCGAGCAACTGATACCCTGGAATTTCAAAAATTGCTGCAAGAGAATAGGAAATACGAAAACAGCTAATTATACTTATAAATTTGCATTTCACCAGAGTTTTCCGATACCATTGGAGGTTTGAGATTCTTGATTTAGAAATCTTTGTTTTATACACGGTAATTATTTTTGTATTGATAAATAGGCATTATGATTTGTTACCTCCCCTTTGTTAACATGTTATTGACTTAAAAGTATTTTTTCGTTACATCTTGTTTTTTTGACCTTAACTTTTATAATGAAATCTAGGAACAATCATGTTTAAAAACGAAAGGGAGGTTGCTCTCTTAAATGCAGCTGATTATCGCTGAAAAACCTGATCAAGCACGGACACTTGCTTCTGTATTTAAAAATAAAAAAGCACAAGGATACATTGAAATTTTACCAAATGAGATTTTTCCGGATGGCGCTTTTATGACATGGGCCATTGGTCACTTATGTGAACTCGTCCCACCGGAAAAATATAACCCCGCATGGAAAAAATGGTCCCTTGCCACCTTACCGATGATTCCGTCTCAATTCCAATATCAAGTAAGTAAAGATAAGGCAAAACAATTTTCGGTCATAAAAAAATTTATAAACGACCCCAGGATAACCGAAATTATTCATGCCGGTGACGCCGGACGAGAAGGAGAACTAATCATCCGTAATATTCTCCGTTTGACGAAAGCAAAACAGCCAATGAAACGGCTTTGGATCTCTTCCTTGACCCCTAAGGCCATTAAAGAAGGTTTTCGGAATCTTCGTGATGAAACCGAGACGAAAAATTTATATTTTGAGGCCTATACCCGTGCATGCAGTGACTGGATTGTTGGCATGAATGCATCCCGACTGTACAGTATTCTTTTAAAGGAAAAAGGGTTTCCCGATGTGTTTTCGGTCGGCCGTGTGCAGACACCAACCCTTGCACTCATTGTGAAACGTGAGCTCGAAATCGAACAATTTGTATCGGAACCTTTTTGGGAAGTCTTTGGTGAATTTTTCATCAATGGGAAAAAATATAAAGGCAAATGGGAAACGGATGGGGATTCCCGGATTAAGACAGCGGACATGGCCGCAAAAATTGCTCAATTTTGTAACGGGAAGCCGGCAGAAATTAATGATGTGAAGCGGGAGAAGAAAGAATACCAACCACCGATGCTTTATAATTTGTCAGCGTTACAGGCGGAGGCAAATCGCTTATATAAATTCCCGCCGAAAAAAACACTTGATATCTTGCAAGCTTTATACCAAAAAGGAATCGTTTCCTATCCGCGTTCCGATTCTCGCTACGTGACACCTGGTGAGGCGGACATGTTTCCGGATATATTACATAAAATTTCCCGGATAGAAAAGTATGCTGAATTTTTTCCTTTACCGATTTCGTCCATCCGCAACAATAAACGGTATGTAAATGAAAAAAAAGTAACCGATCACTATGCAATTATCCCGACTGAACAAGTGAAGGATCCTGAAAAATTAAGTGCCGACGAGCAAAAAATTTATGATTTGATCATTAAAAGCTTATTGGCTGCGCACTATGAAAAATCTGTTTATGAATATACAACGGTTACGACCCTTGTCGATGGGCGGGCAACATTTTTATCAAAAGGAAAGGTACAACTAGCTGAAGGATGGCGCAAAGTTATCCCTGCAAACGAAAAAGATGGTGAACCGGAATTGCCTCTACTGGAAAAAGGCGAAACCGGCATTGTCAAGAAGGTCAACGTAAAGGAAAGTAAAACCCAGCCACCAAAACGCTATACAGAAGGACAGTTAATTACATTGATGAAAACTGCCGGAAAGCACGTAGAAGACAAAGAGTTGGAAAAGGTATTGGACGAAACTGAAGGTCTTGGTACAGAAGCGACACGGGCCGGGATTATTACGATGCTGAAATCACGTAAATATATCGAAATCAAAAAAAATTTAGTATATGCAACAGCAAAAGCAAAAATTTTGATACACGCAATCGGAAAAGAATTGCTTGCTTCACCGGAAATGACGGCAAAATGGGAACAGCGGCTGAAGGAAATTGCTGAAGGAAAAGCAAATGCGAAACAATTTATTGATATGACAAATAAGATGATTACCCATTTAGTGGCGGAGACAACAAAGCAAGCGGTCGAATGGTCGTTTGATCGTGAGGTAACTGAAAACTTTGTTCCCCGTGAATTTAAGAAATCCACACCTAGAAAGCTAGGCAACTGCAAATTTTGCGACGGAAATGTAATAGATAAAGGTAGCTTCTACGGTTGCAGCAATTATCAAAAGACCGGTTGTACCTTCACGATCTCAAAAAGAATTCTTGGAAAAACCATTACCCAAGCACAAGTGAAAAAGCTTTTGACAGATGGAATCACAGACGAAATCCAAGGTTTTAAAAGCAAGGATAAAGAGTTCAATGCAAAATTAGCATGGGACGAACAAGAGAAAAAGATAAAATTTATGTTTGAATAAGTCTGACAAATTCCTATCATTTCAGATTACGTCAAATGGGTATCCTGTTTGGAAATCACTACTTCCTTAATAACAAAAACATCTATCAAAATTATAAAATTACTAAAATTGTAAAATATTAATTATACCTTGTTTGATTGACAATAGCAAACATTTTGTACTAATATATAAAATATTAAAGGAGGTAGTGGTTTTTTATGTCATCCATAGATAGACAGAATATTTGGAAAACAATTCCTCAAAAAGGATTTTTAGGACATCCAAAAGGCTTATTTACATTGTTTTTTACAGAATTTTGGGAACGCTTTTCTTACTATGGAATGAGAGCCATTCTTGTTTTCTATATGTACTATGAGGTATCGAAAGGCGGACTTGGACTTGATAAGGGTACAGCCTTGTCGATTATGAGTATATACGGATCTTTAGTATATATGTCAGGCATTATTGGCGGATGGGTTGCCGACCGCTTGCTTGGGACTTCTAGATCTGTCTTTTACGGCGGTATACTCATTATGTTCGGGCATATCGCATTAGCTATTCCGGGAAACTTTGCTTTCTTCTTAGTTTCTATGGTTCTCATTATTTTAGGTACAGGTCTTTTAAAACCAAATGTCTCTTCTGTAGTTGGAGATATTTACTCACCGGAAGATCGTCGACGTGACTCCGGATTTAGTATCTTTTACATGGGGATTAATTTGGGCGGTTTTCTTTCACCGTTAATTGTCGGGGAAGTCGGCATGAAACATAATTTCCATCTCGGCTTTTCGATTGCCGCAGTTGGTATGTTTATCGGATTAATTCTTTTTGTTGTTACGAAGAAGAAAAATCTTGGACAAGCCGGTGCCTATGTGGCCAATCCGCTTCCGCCTGAAGATAAGAAAAAAATCTTTACCTGGATTGGTATTGGCACAATCATCCTTGCCCTTATATTTATCTTCACTATAAAAATCGGCTATATGGACTTTAAACGTTTTATTGCATTAGTCGGTATCCTTGGTATTTTAATTCCTACCGGATATTTTATCGTTATGTATCGCAGTCCGAAAACAACAGATGTTGAGCGTTCGCGACTTTTGGCATATATCCCGCTATTTATTGCTTCCGTTATGTTCTGGGCTATTCAGGAACAAGGTTCAACGATTTTAGCCAATTATGCCGATGAAAGAACACAATTACATTTTGCCGGATTTGACATTTCACCGGCCTGGTTCCAATCATTAAATCCATTATTTATCATAACTTTAGCACCGGTATTTGCTTGGTTATGGATTAAACTCGGTAATCGGGAACCATCTATACCGAAAAAGTTTTCCCTTGGGATTCTTTTTGCCGGTTTATCTTTTATTATTATCTTATTACCAGCTTATCTGGGCGGAACCGACTCTTTAGTAAATCCACTTTGGCTCGTTCTAAGTTATTTTGTTTGTGTGTTAGGTGAATTGTGCTTGTCTCCGGTCGGTCTTTCCGCAACAACAAAATTAGCACCAAAAGCGTTCTCAGCACAAACAATGAGTCTTTGGTTTTTGTCCAATGCGGCAGCACAAGCAATTAACGCACAAATTGTAAAATTTTATAAACCGGAAACAGAAATGGTTTACTTTGGAACGATCGGGGTTATTGCGATACTTCTAAGTGTAACTTTATTCCTATTATCACCAAAAATCGAAAAATTCATGAAAGGTGTTCATTAATTGGTTCATATTTCATGTTGAAGAAAAACCAGGCAAAGGATGCCTGGTTTTTCTTATATTATAATTATCACACTCAAAATTTATTTCATGAATTTCACACAGACCGGATGGCCGACTTTTACATCTTTTTGAAGTAAGGTCAGCTTGCCTGAATTTTTATCTCGTTTGTAAAGAACCAAATTATTACTTTCTTGATTAGATCCGACAAGATAATTTTCACTTGGATCGAGAATGAAATCCCGCGGCCAATCCCCTTCGGAAGAGACAAAATCGACCAAAGAAAGCATCCCTGTTTCACGATCTGCTTGGAAAATAGCTATACTGTTATGTCCGCGATTGCTAACATATACAAATTTCCCATCAGAAGTTATATGAATCGCACTTCCCTGATTATTTTCCTGAAAATCTTCAGGAATGGTGGATATGTATTGAAGTTCTTTAAAGCTACCATCCTCATGATGATATTCCAACACAATAACTTCAGAACTAATTTCAGTCATCAAATATGCATAGCGACCATTAGGATGGAAAGTTAAATGGCGCGGACCGCAACCGGGATGAAGCGATAAAGTTTGTTTCTTTACTAATTCATTTTGGACGATTTCATAAGTAATTAGTTGATCTATGCCAAGATCAACGGCAACCACATATTTTTCATCCGGTGTAAAGTCAGCATAGTGGGTATGCGGTTTTTCCTGCCGCTCCGGATTCGGCCCCTTCCCTTCATGGACAACAGTTGATTTCAATTCATTCAAAGACCCGTCCTCATTCAATGTATATAATTCAACGGTACCGCGGTGGTAGTAAGCTGCTGTAAGTAAAGAACAATGTGAATTTGTTGCAACATAACAAGGCGAGGATCCTTCCGTAAATCCTTTATTCAATTCAACAAGTTTGTGGGAATTTTCGTCGATTCGAAATCCGACAACTCCTCCCTGGTCCCCTTCCTTAGCCACGGCATATAAATTTTTATTATCCTTACATATAGCTAAATATGTCGGATTTTCCAAATTGGCAACGTGTTGAACATTCATAATTTTTTCCTTTTCTGTATCCAGTACAAAAGAATAAACTCCTTCACTTTCACCTTTTGTATATGTTCCGACAAATCCGGTCCATTTCGTGTTTGTCATGATTAATCTCCTTTCAAATTGAAAATATATCCAAATTCTATTTTATCCTATTTTTCCACATAAACGTAAAAAAATTTCCATCAAGGGGCTTCATTCCACTGATGGTTAGTTGAACCAATCGGCCCCTTCATCTAAATGAACAAATGGAATTTCGGTATCTACTTCCCCATAAATGCGGTGGGTTCCGAGATTTTCCCCTTCCAGCCAACATGCAAAATCAATCTCAACCGGTTCTTGGTCACCACCTAACGCAAACCAAGCTATTAATTTACCCGGGAAATAAGCAGATGTATGAATCGTTCCTGCCCAGCTGCCGTATAATTTGGAAAACACACCGCGATTTGTATCGTTTAATAAGCGAAAAGCAGCCTTGCCATCTCTTAAACTTGGTCTTTCCTTTTCAATAATTTCTAATCTCCTCTTTGAATCAACCAAATAATGGCGATTTTCCTCTGCCATGATTTCAAAATGATTAGTGCAAACATTTCCTTCCCGTACGACTACTTTTCGTGGCGATGTTTCAATTATTTTCGTCATACCGCTTTTGTCATGGACAATATAACTGAATGAATGGCGGTGTGGGATTTCTTTTAAGAGAGAGACAGCCTCGTCAACATTTGCACAAGTTTCCAGAATGAGACGTCCAATCATATTGCAAACAAATCCATCACCCGGATTTTTTCGATTCATAAAATTATACCCCATCGCCAGGCCCTTTTCATTTATTCCGTCCATTCTTCCGGTTATTTTTTGGCTCGGACCGGCAACGGCATAACCTCCATCTGTCGGCTGAAATAATGTATAACGCCCATCATAAGTTTTCGGATGATAATCATAATTACGAATTAAATAATTACCACCGGTAACAATGGAACACCCGGATTTTACATATTCCACGCGATATCCGCCAAACTCCCGTAAGACTCGTTCCATCGGCCATTTAAGCGCATCCTGTAAACCGATAATTTCTTCCCAAATTTTCGGTGCCACACTTGTAATGGCTCGTTTAACTTCCTCTTCCGGTACAGTAAAACGAGGGCTTCGTACTTTCCACTGTTTTTCACGATTTTTCACAAGTAGTGAATCTCGCAACAATTCTCCTTGCAAAAATCCAAAATCATAATGTGTACCACGATATTCAATGATGTTACTGTATATTTTTTTCATCAAACTACCCCATTTTTGTAAAAAATTCTTTGTCACTACCTTCCTTTTAATACGTTATCAAAAGTAAAAAATTCCAGCAAGGATATGAAATTTATACTTTCCTATTAGCCAAACAAAAAACGCCTGGTTACAAACAACCAAGCGCACGAATCTTAAAAATTTTCTTCCATTATTTGATACTAGCTTCAATTTCGGAAATCATTTCAGATACGGACACTAATCCCCCACCGGACAAATACCAATAGTTTGGATCCAAGTATACAATATGTCCTTCTTTATATGCAGTCGTATTTTTCACAAGATCATTCTCTATAACTTCTTTAGCGGAAGATTCCCCGCCAACAACGGCCGTCCGGTCAATGACAAATAAGTAATCAGGATTTTTTTCCACAATATATTCAAAGGAAATACCTTGACCATGGACATCAACTTGGATATTTGGGTCAGCCGGTGTAAATCCAAGAACATCGTGAATAAGTCCGAAACGAGAACCTGGACCAAAGGCACTGACTTTTCCTTCATTAACTAACACAATTAATGCATTTTTGTTTAATGCAGTAACTTCTTTATTTACTTTGGCAATTTGCTCATCGATTTTTGCCAATTCATCTTTCACAAAATCTTCTTTATCAAAGATTTGTGCGATGATTTGAACGTTTTCTTTAAATGAGTCTACATAATTTTTTGCATCCAATTGAATATTAATGGTCGGTGCAATTTTTTTAAACTCATCATATTGTTCGGCTTGCCGTCCGGAAGTAATAATTAAATCAGGTCCGATTTCTGCAATTTTTTCAAAATCAGGTTCAACAAGGCTTCCGACATTTTCATATTTGGAATCCGCATATTTTTCCAAGTACGGCGGGATTTTCCCGGATTGAGGAACACCGGTTACCTCAATTCCCATTTTGTCCAATGTATCAAGCATACCGAAGTCGAATACAACAATTTTTTTGGGATTTTTCTTCACTTCTGTTTCACCAAGAGCGTGTTTAATCATTACAGTCCCATTCTTTTTCTCTGCATCCTTATCTGATGAATTGCCACTGGATTTATCAGAATTCCCTGCACCCCCACAAGCGACCAAGCCAAACGTTATTATTAATAAAAGTAGTGAAAACAAATATTTTTTCATTAACAGACACCCCTTGTTATAAGTAAGTTTCGATTCTTATTTTGGATAAAACATTTTTCTGGACAAGTTGTTATTCATTCATGGTAGAATATAATTATCAGTTTATATTTTTTTCTTGCTGAATAAGTGTCAATATCCTTTGCGCGCACCCTACCCATATTGACACTTATTCTTTTTTCATTTTTTAAATCACAAAAATCTAAGAAAAGTAAAAACAGAATCGGCAATTTTGGATATTTTGGACATGCATATCCATATCATAAATATCACGTAATACTTGACGATTAATGATTTCGTCGGTAGTTCCTTGTTTAATAATTTGACCATTTTTTAAAGCGACAATATAATCCGAATAGACCGAAGCAAAATTAATATCGTGAATAACAAGGAGGACAGTTTTACCCAACTCGTCTACTAATCTCCTTAATGTTTTCATTATTTGTACCGAATGTTTCATATCCAGATTGTTCAGCGGTTCATCAAGCAAAATATATTCGGTGTCTTGAGCAATAACCATAGCAATATACGCTCTTTGCTTTTGACCACCACTAAGTTCATCGAGATAGTGATCCTCAATTTCCTGTAATTCCATATATTCAATCGCTTCGTCAACAAATGCCCAATCTTCTTTTGACAGTTTTCCTTGAGAATAAGGAAAGCGACCAAAAGACACAAGTTCCCGTACAGTTAAACGTAAATTTACATTATTTGATTGTTTTAATATGGAAATTTTTTTCGCCAAATCCCCACTTTTCTTTTTCGTAATATCGGCCCCGTCAATGAGAATTTCCCCTTCATCTTTTAAAATGAGCCGGCTGACCATGGAAAGAAGCGTACTTTTCCCGGCACCGTTCGGTCCGATAAATGATGTAATCTTCCCTTTTTCGATATTGACAGAAACATCTTTGATAACTTCTTTCTTACCATATCTTTTTGTTACCTGTTTAATATCTACCATGATCGATTCTCCTTTAACAAGAGGTATATAAAATAAACACCGCCAATGAAATTAATAATGACACTTAAGGTTGTCGAGAAGGTGAAAATCCTTTCTACAACTAATTGTCCGCCAACTAAAGCAACCACACTGATTAGGCTTGCACCGAGCAACAGATAGAAATGTCGATAGGTTTTTAAAAATTCATAGGCAAGATTTGAAACCAGGAGTCCCAGAAATGTAATCGGTCCGACCAGTGCAGTTGAAATCGAAATGAGAATGGCCACAATGACAAGCAATCTTTTTACAACATAATCGAAATCGACTCCTAAATTAATGGCATGATCGCGCCCGAGTGCAAGAACATCTAAATATTTAAAGAATCTTAAAAACAAGATCAGTGTTAGTATGATAAGAATAGTAGCTAATAATAACACATCTGTATTTATATTGTTAAATGATGCAAACATTCGATCTTGTACGATCTGAAACTCGTTTGGATCAATTAGAACTTGCATGAATGACGAAAAGCTATCAAAGAATGTACCGATAATAAATCCGATTAATAAAAGAAAGTATATATTTTGTTCATTCCGTTTAAATAACAACTTATAAAGCAACCCGGAAAATAAAATCATAATGGCGACAATAACGATAAACTGAATATTTTTATCGGTTGATGTTAATCTGGTTGAACCAAAGACAAAGATAATAAACGTATTAATTAACATGTATAGGGAATCTAAACCTAAAATGCTTGGTGTCAGAATCCTGTTTTGTGTAATCGTTTGAAAGACAACGGTTGCAAGCGCAATGGAAACCCCGGTTAATATGATGGCAGCGACTTTATACGTTCTTCTTTCTAATATATATTCCCAATTCCCGGTTATATCAGTAAATAAAAAGAGACATATGAATATGACAGATAGGGCAGCCA
>Ga0310827_101735_pt1 | contig 10775 bp, 10 predicted proteins | sample WT_ome_2_FD_201309 | JGI IMG/M metagenome (GOLD analysis project Ga0310827, IMG submission 201309) | Sorghum-adapted microbial communities enriched on wild type (WT) sorghum from Joint BioEnergy Institute, Emeryville, California, United... ... | reverse complement strand
TGTATAGGTTTAAATAGAGAAGCTTCCCTTTGATGATTAAGAATATCAAGTGTTGCAACTTAGAACAATGGGAGGGCAAAAGATGGGTGAAAAAACAAATTATGTGTTATCATTCTTGGAGTATAGCGGATTTTTCGCACCCGTGGCATTTATTCTCTTTCATATTGTCAGACAATTCCTGTTTATTCCGGCTGTTATTGTATGCTTAGCAGGTGGTTTACTATTTGGTTCCGTGTTTGGCAGTCTTTACTCATTGATTGGCTTAACCATATCCAGTTTTCTCATTTATTTTCTTTTAAAATTGTTCCCAAGTGTTCATAACCGTCTGCATCAAATCAAATTGAAATGGTTCGGACCATATACAAATCTTACCCACGGTCAAATTGCTCTTTTAAAACTGATTCCTTTTATGCATTATCAACTGCTTAGCTATTGTCTTTTGGAGCGGAACAAAAATTTTCAAGATTATGCAGTGGGTTCATTTTATACCAATATACCCGTTGTCATCTTTTATACAGTGTTTGGCCAATTTTTTAATTCCTTTACCCCGACAATGGCCGTCATCTTTCTCATTGCACTATCTGTATTGATTGTGGTCTTGCGGGAAAAATTTGTTGTCATCAAGTGGAAAGACTTCTTCAAAGCGACTTCCTGAATTTTTTGTAAACCTTCAGTAAAGGCTGTTGTTGTTCCGCTTATTTTATCCCACTCTTTTACACCCAAATCTTGTACTCCCTGCAAGATTTGCACAAGTGGATTGAAAAAGCGTCGGGAAAATGTCCTCGACGCTTTTTTTCTATACGGTAAGTCCGATTGGTTTAACTAACCATCAATGGGGCTGATGGAAGTTTCACTAATACAATCACATTGTTTGATTCGGTAAATTGTCATCAGAATTAAGAAATTCTTTAATGGGACTTTTCCAATCAATTTTTGCATTTTTATAATGTTGTAAAATATGTTGTTCGATTGTTTTAAAATCATTCTTTGTTAACCCTTTTAATGCCCCTACATCTTTTGGAAAAATAAATATCGAGACAACATCGAATGAGTCCGTTGTCGTTCCTAAATATTTTTCACCTTCAAATAGAACCCCTTTATAAGTTAAAGTGAAATTTTTGCGAACATTATTTGGATCATCCAGAAAATAAAACCGTTTTTGCTCATGGGCAAGCTCGAGTTTCCGCTTTGGATGCAACAAATAACGAATCCCGCTATATATAAGGAGAAAAATGATCATTAGAAAGATAAAACGAAATAATAATCCCATATAAATGCCTCCTCGATAGATGTTCTATGCTCAAAACAATATCCTTCCATCCATATTATTAATGCTACGAAATGGAAGGAAAAAGGTTTCAGTTTTTGTTTCTTCTGATATAATTTTTTTAGTACTTTTTTTTAACAAGGAGAATCCAAGATGAATGACCAATTAAAAGTAAAATTAATAAAAGAAGATGCGAAATTACCTCAGTATGCTAATCCGGGTGATGCCGGATTAGATTTATTTTCAGTAGAGGAGAAAATAATTAAACCGGGTGAGTTTGCATTAATTGCTACCGGAATCTGTCTTGAATTGCCACCCGGAACTGAAGCACAAGTTCGTCCAAGAAGCGGACTGGCACTAAAACACGGGGTAACCGTACTAAATAGTCCAGGTACGATTGATGAAGGATATAGGGGGGAAGTGAAAGTAATGTTAATCAACCATGGGAAAAAAGAATTTAAGGTAGAAAAACATATGCGCATTGCCCAAATGGTCGTCGCACCGGTAACCAGAATGAATGTAATTGAAGTGGAGGAAATTTCTGATTCCGTAAGAGGAGAAGGCGGATTTGGGTCGACAGGATGGTAATAGTCCGCTATTTTGTAACCGAGAATTACTATATTTGCTATAAGGAATCAAGCATCATAGTTAGTTAAAATTGAACGAGTATCATGTTTTTCGATTAAGGAGGGATCAATTTGACAAAATTAGATGAAACATTATTGATGTTGAAAGAGTTGACCGATGCAAAAGGAATTCCCGGAAATGAACGGGAAGTACGTGAGGTTATGAAAAAATACATATCACCTTATGCCGATGAAATAACCTATGATGGATTAGGAAGCTTAATTGCTAAAAAAATTGGTGAAGGCAACGGCCCAAAAATTATGCTAAGCGGTCATTTGGATGAAGTAGGATTTATGGTCACAAATATTGATGATAAAGGATTCATCCGGTTTCAAACAGTCGGGGGCTGGTGGAGTCAAGTCATGCTGGCTCAACGTGTCACCGTTGTTACTTCAAAAGGTGAATCGATTACCGGAGTCATTGGTTCAAAACCACCACATATTTTACCATTAGAAGTACGAAAAAAGCCGTTCGATGTGAAAGATATGTTTATAGATATCGGAGCAACCTCCAAAGAAGAAGCAATTTCATGGGGGGTACGACCGGGGGATATGATCGTCCCTTATTTCGAATTCACCATAATGAAAAATGAAAAATTCCTGCTTGCCAAAGCTTGGGATAATCGAATTGGCTGTGCAGTAGTTATCGATGTGTTGAAAAACTTACAAAAGGAAAAACATCCAAATATCGTTTACGGTGTTGGAGCAGTTCAGGAAGAAGTTGGCCGTCGCGGGGCAAAAACTGCATCTTATCAAATTGAACCGGATATCGGTTTTGCCTTAGATGTCGGTACAGCAGGGGACACACCGGGCGTAACCGAAAAAGAATCGCTCAGCAAACTGGGAGACGGGCCGCAAATAATCATTTATGATGCTACATTGGTCTCCCATAAAGGTTTACGTGAGTTTGTGACAAGTGTAGCGGATGAACTGAACATACCTTATCAGTTTGAATCAATTCCGGGTGGCGGTACAGATGCCGGTTCAATTCATCTGACGAAATCCGGTGTGCCATCGATGGCGATTACCATATCGACCCGTTACCTTCATTCCAATGCCAGCATCATTCACAGGGATGATTATGAAAATACGGTAAAATTATTAACGGAACTTGTAAAGCGATTGGATCGAAAGACCGTAAATAAAATTAAGTTTGAATAAGTGAAGACGAAAAGAACCGGTAAAGTTGCCCGGTTCTTTTTATAATTCAACGCTTTAAACGAATTTTCCATAATCCGGAATGGCAATTGTTTCAAATTCATTGATAAGCTTTGTTAATCCTTGTTCAAGCTCCTCGCCTTCCATTGGCAACCCATGACCTGTTACAGCTACTCGAGGGTGTAAGGCGGCTAATTTTTCCACCGATTTTTTGGCGAGTTGCCAATCAGTTGTTAAATAACGGGGTGGTCCGTTTACTTCCCGCTTCTGGACAAGTACTTTTGAAAGTGAATCTTGCTTTACGGTAATAAACGCATCACCGGCAATTAAGGTTCGATCTTTTTCACGGAATAAAGAAATATGTCCGTCTGAATGTCCCGGTGTATGAATCCATTTCCATTCGGACAAATACGGTAATTCTCCGTTATCCGGGAGAGGATTAACGTGATTTCCTAAGTGTATTCCTACATTTGGAAACATTGGCGATATTTTTGCAACTAGGCCACCCTCGACTGTTCCGTCCGGGTCCGGATAATTTTTTTGACCGGTTAAATATGGAATTTCCAATGGATGAGCGTATACAGGAACATTCCATTGAGTAAGTAATTCTTCTATTGAGCCAACATGGTCAAAATGTCCGTGGGTTAAAATGATGGCTTCCGGTTTTGCATTTTCGCCAAATATTTCTTCCACAATTTCAAAAATCTTTTCTTCTGATTCAGGCATTCCTGTATCAATTAAGACAAAACCGTTGTTTGTCCGAATCATCGCAATATTGACGATTTGAACAGTGTAGAAAAAAACTCCCTCCGCCACTTGTTGGACGAGGCCATTTGTTAACGATGTCATTGGTATAAATTTTCCATTCATCGTTTGATTTTCTTGCCGATGTTCCATTATTTATTTAATCCTTCTTCTAAATTTTCCAGCATCATTTTTTGCTCATTTGGATCTGCATTTTGCCAAATTACTTCAAATAGCACACCAAGTCCCGGAAGCATTTTTTCTTCACCGACTTGAATGGCATCAACAATCGTATCTCGCAATTGTTCTTGTGAATTCCCTGCAATATTTTCTTTAACCGCATTTCGCAAATTGAAGTTCATGATTTCGAGCCTCCTCTTTCATTTTCAAAGTTATTGTTTTACTTTTTGTGGTGTATTATGTATAAGGAATTCGATATAATGAAAAATATCGTTAGAACTAGAATTTGAAGGAGAAACATATGAAATTTATTCAATCCAAAAAGAATGAAAAAGTGAAACAGTGGAAGAAACTGCTAATGAGAAAAGAGCGAGAAAAATCCGGTTTGTTTATTATTGAAGGGGAACATTTAGTTGACGAGGCCCATTTAGCTGAACAAATTGTCGAGCTGATAGTCACTGAACAGTATTATCCCAAATTGCCAAAAATAAAATTTGGAGGTATCGATTTATTCGTAATCGCCAACGAATTAGCAAAAGTGATTTCGGATACAGAAACGCCACAGGGCATTTTTGCTGTCTGTAAACAACCGGAATTAAGCAGAGTAGAAGGAAAAAAATGGTTATTAATTGATGCTGTACAAGACCCGGGCAATATCGGGACAATGATTCGGACTGCGGATAGTGCCGGTCTTGATGCCGTCATTGTTGGAGACGGCAGTGTGGATATTTATAATGCAAAAGTGTTACGTGCGGCTCAAGGAAGTCATTTCCACTTACCAATCATTCGAGGCAACCTGCATCAATGGATTGAAAAATTGGAGCAAAATAACATCCCGGTTTATGGTACTGCACTGAGAAATGCTGTATCAATGTATGAAGTGACACCTGATGATACGTTTGCTCTAATCGTCGGGAATGAAGGGCAAGGCGTGAATGAAGAGCTGTTAAGGAAAACGGTGAAAAATTTATACATCCCGATTTACGGAAAAAGTGAATCATTAAATGTATCCGTTGCAACCGGAATCCTCCTATATTATTTAAGAAGACCATAATTCCTATACGTCAAAAGTCCAAGAGTTGGAAGTTTCCATAGGTGTAATGTTTTCATGTCAATTTAACTTGATAACGGCTGTTGAGGACAAATTCAGCGGTGAAAGAATAAAAAATGGCATCGAGATCCGCTCTCGATGCCAAAACAAGCAGTGAAAGACCAAAAAATCGACCGCGAGAACAGCTCTCGGGACCAATCATGCTTTGGAGTCAAAAACTTTTATCATTTACTTGAAAGAACGGATTCCAGTTTAGACAACAAATGAATCACCTTATTTGAAGCTTGTTCAAGTTGTTGCAAAGCTTGCTCTGTACCGTGTATATTTCCTTTTGCATATTCCTCTGCGGCAATTTTTGCGAAACGATGCACATCCTTATGAGGTTCTTCTAATTCTTTATATGCAGAATTCTCTTTTACAAACGGTGGTAAATCCCCATAATACCATTTGCCTAGCCTGCATGCCTCATGGGATGAAACTTGGTCCGGATCAATGGTTTGAATACCTAATAACATGTTATAAACTTTCCATTTCCAAAGAAGATGATCTGTTTTCGCCACTCGAATCATATCAATCGAACTGAGCTTAACATTAATTCCAAAGAAAGAAAGGCGGTATTCATCCATTTTCATACTTAAATCAAAAATGATCTTTGCTGTATCTTTTGCAACTTCTTGAGTTTCGGAACTGTGATCATATATAACAGTATTTCGATCGGCAATTTCTGTAACTACAGCAGCTTGTTCTTCGGTCATTGCGGCAATATGAGAGGTAGCCTGGCTTATTTCTTTCATCCTGGAAATTATTTGAGTGATTACATCCCTTGTGTGCTGTGCCTCTGTAACCGTTCGCTCAACAAGTTCACCTGTATGCTTAATCTGTTGAATAACATCGGTTGAAACTTTACGTAAAGAGTCCATATTCGATGTAATCTGGGTGATTTGTTCCTTTGTATGTTCTGCTAATTTCCGCACCTCTGAGGCAACAACCGCAAAACCTCTTCCTTGTTCACCGGCACGAGCGGCTTCAATACCAGCATTTAATGCAAGTAAATTTGTTTGATCGGCAATTTCCCGAATAATCTTAACAACTGCTTGCGTTTGCTTTATTTCATGGCCAAGCTGATTTACTTGTTCAATGACTTGACGATAGACTTGACCAACCTGGCTAATGTCGTCCAAAGCACCATCAATCACTACTTTACTTTGGTCTGCTGATTGTACTGCTTGTTCGGTTCCTTCAGCTACTTTTACAGAATTATCCGCAACTTCTTGAATTGATGAACTCATCTCTTCCGTTGCAGCCGAAACACTGTAACTTTCCTCCTTCTGCCTGTCCATTGATAAAATTAATTTTTTCGTAGTGTCCAATTGCGTTGTTTGGTTGAGCATATCAGAGACACCAAACAAAAAGGTCTTCACCGTTTCTTCCATATATACTTCAACAATAAGTTGCTGGTCAAAAGCGGCTAATTTTTGTATAGCAAGAACCATTTGAATCATTCGATCGGGCTTTTGGTGCAACTTTTCCATCAAAATCGATGTCATGAATTGGACTAAAAAATGGTGAGCCGAGATAAAATGATCAGCATTCAAATGTATGCGGCTGTGGGCCCTGCTAACCATAATTCTTGTCATAATATATTCTTGATTGATTTCCGCATGAAGAAACTGCTCCAAATATTTTCCCAATGTTTGTCGTAGCCGCTCAACTGTGGAATATTCATTAATCATTTTCTTTAAATGGTCAACGGCTAGAAGCCTGTCATAAAATTGATTAACAATCTCATCTTTATATGGTAATAGAATTTGAGATGCTTCCCTTACGTGGTTAACCGTTTCCAGGTTGATACCCAAAAACACTAATCGCTCCTTGGCACGATCACCCACCTGAGAAATATCTGTTGACTGAGAAAAATTTAAGTAGTCACGCCATGTTTTTGGTTTCTTCAAAAAAATACTCATTTGTTTCCCCCTTATATCGCTACCCTTTGTTATCTTTAATACTGTTGCTTTCAAGATAAATTATTTCCACCTAAATCAAATGGTAGAAATATTCCCTATTACTAATGTACCATATTTGTTTCTAATTTCCTTGCGACACAATAACCTCCTTACCGAATCTTGGTCATTCATGAGTCAATTTTACCATGTTTAAAACTGGTTTGAGAAGGATTATTCCGAATTATTTTTACTCATCAAAGCCATGCACAAACCGTTTTCCCTTGATTTAGAGTTCCAACCCGGCATATTCTTACCTCAAGTCATCAAATATCAAGACTTCATTTAGTCGTGGCTTTCCCTAAGTTTCGGTTATTTACCAAAAATGGACATTTTTCGTTCATGCCCATTGCTATTCCGTCAAAGTCTCGCTATAATAATAAAATAAATTAATCCATATAAAAGTAATGATTGAGGCTCATTCGTTTGGGTGATTTTGCTCAAGGGAGAAAATGCCGCGACTGGAAGCATTTTTAGCAAAATCCAAATGAACCTTCACCTCATGAACTCTCATCGGGACCACTTCTGCCATTCATACATAACATGAGAAGTGTAAAGATCGAGCGGGAAGACCGTTATCTGAATGAAGTTGGACGCAATTGGACCGTAAACATCGGTAATTGCGTCAATAAGGGTGGTACCGCGACTATAATCCTCGTCCCTTTACGGATGAGGGTTTTTTATTTTGTGTAAAAATAGGAGGTTACAATCGTGAAAGAACGTTTACAAGAGTTAAGACAAGAAGCATTGGAAAAAATTTCACAAGCAACGGACTTAAAACAACTAAACGATGTCCGGGTTGCTTATTTAGGAAAAAAAGGTCCGATTACCGAAGTGTTGCGTGGGATGGGAAGCCTTTCAGCAGAAGAACGTCCGGTCATTGGAGCGCTTGCCAATGAAGTAAGGGAAGAAATATCGACTCAGCTGGAAAAAAGGAAAGCAGAATTGGAAGAAGAAGCCATTCAGAAGAAACTGGCTGAAGAATCCATCGATGTGACATTACCAGGACGTCCGGTCAGCCATGGCAATCACCATCCATTAACGAAAATCATTCAAGAAATTGAAGATTTATTTATCGGTTTGGGCTATTCGATTGCGGAAGGTCCGGAAGTGGAAACCGACTACTACAATTTTGAAGCGCTAAATTTACCGAAAGATCATCCGGCTCGTGATATGCAAGATTCATTTTATATCACGGAAGAAATTTTATTACGGACGCAAACATCACCGGTTCAAGCACGGACAATGGAAAAATTTAAAGGCAAAGGTCCGATTAAAATTATTTGCCCTGGAAAAGTATACCGCCGCGATAATGACGACGCAACTCACTCTCATCAATTCATGCAAATTGAAGGATTGGTTGTTGATGAAAACATCCGCATGAGTGATCTGGTCGGTACTTTAGAGATTTTCGCGAAAAAAATCTTTGGTGAAGAACGGGAAATTCGTCTCCGTCCAAGTTTCTTTCCATTCACAGAACCGTCTGTTGAAATGGACATTACGTGCAAAATTTGCAGCGGGGAAGGTTGCTCCGTATGTAAAGGAACCGGCTGGATTGAAATACTCGGTGCTGGTATGGTTCATCCGAATGTTTTACGTATGAGCGGTTTTGATCCGGAAAAATATACCGGCTTTGCATTCGGGATGGGACCGGAGCGGATTGCCATGTTGAAATACGGTGTGGACGATATCCGGAATTTCTATATCAATGATGTCCGATTTTTAAAACAATTTTTTGCAGCCGATATTCACGTTTAAACAAAGCCTGATCTCACTGCCCGCCTGAGATGGGATATAATGAAAATTCAATTTGATAAGTAGGAGGAATAATAGATGCTTGTTTCATATAAATGGCTCGGGTCATATGTCGATGTTAGTGACGTGACACCGGAAGAACTTGCGGAGAAAATTACGAGAACGGGGATTGAAGTGGAAGGAATTGAACAAAAAGGGGCAACTATGAAAAATATTGTTGTCGGTCATGTCCTCTCCTGTGTTGATCACCCGAATTCTGATCACCTGCATCTTTGTCAAGTAGATATTGGGGAAGGGGAGCCGGTTCAAATTATATGCGGTGCCCCGAATGTTGCAGCCGGACAAAAGGTGATTGTCGCAAAACCGGGTGCAAGAATAAGTGGCAATGTAAAAATCAAAAAAGGAAAAATCCGCGGAGAAATCTCGAATGGAATGATTTGCTCCTTACAAGAGCTTGGTATTGAAGGGAAAGTCGTACCAAAAGAATATGCGGACGGGATTTATGTGTTACCTGATGACGCGAAAGTTGGCAGCGATGCCCTTGCCCTGCTAAATATGGATGATTCGGTGCTTGAACTCAGTCTCACACCGAACCGGGCCGATTGTATGAGTATGATCGGGGTCGCTTATGAAACAGCGGCGATTTTAGGAAAAGAAGTAAAACTGCCGGAAATCACACTTGCACCAAGCAGTGAAAAGGCGAGCGACTACATTTCGGTAAAAGTAGATACGCCGGAAGATGCTCCGTTATATACAGCAAAAGTAATCAAAAATGTAAAAATCGGTCCGTCACCTTTATGGCTGCAAACAAGACTGATGGCTGCAGGAATTCGGCCCCATAATAATGTGGTCGATGTCACAAACTTTATTTTATTAGAATATGGTCAACCGCTTCACGCCTTTGATTATGACCGCCTCGGTTCAAAAGAAATCCTTGTACGCCGGGCAAAGGAAGGAGAAAAAATCATTACCCTGGATGATGCTGAACGCACCTTAACCTCGGAACATCTTGTCATTACCAATGGGCAAGAACCGGTTGCTTTAGCCGGTGTCATGGGCGGTGCTAATTCAGAAGTCACTAATGACACGTCAACTATATTACTGGAATCAGCGTACTTTGACAGTCACGTCATCCGTAAAGCTTCGAAAGACCATGGACTTCGTAGTGAAGCAAGCAGTCGCTATGAAAAAGGCATTGATCCATTGCGCGTCCGAGAAGCTTCGGAACGGGCATGTGCCTTAATTGCTGAAATTGCCGGTGGAGAAGTGCTTGATGGTATGGTTGTCCATGATACATTAAATATTGAACCGGTCACGGTCACAATCGAACGGGCAAAAGTAAATCAATTTTTAGGGACCGATTTATCTGTAGAAACCGTTGCAAACATTTTGGCAAGATTGCAATTCCCGTATAAACAAGATGGCGATGCATTCATTGTTGACATTCCTTCGCGCAGATGGGACATCACGATTAAAGAGGATCTATACGAAGAAATTGCCCGACTATACGGATACGATAATATTCCGAAAACACTTCCCGACGGTGCACAAACAGCAGGTGGCTTAACTCCTTATCAAAAGAAACGAAGAATTGTTCGGGAAGTATTGGAGGGAGCAGGTCTTAATCAAGCGGTCACTTACTCATTGACAAGTGAAGAGAAGTTCTCACATTTCACATTGGAAAAATCGGCGCCAATTAAATTAGCCATGCCGATGAGTGAAGAACACGCGATATTAAGACTCAGCTTATTGCCACATTTACTGGATGCGGTCGCCTATAACAAAGCAAGAAAAAATGACCATGTTGCCCTGTTTGAAACAGGTGCTGTGTTTATTTCACAAGGGGAAAACATCCAACCGAAAGAAAGTGAACATCTTGCCGGTGTCATGACCGGGCTTTATGTCAACCATCCTTGGCAAGGCGAAAAACGGGTGGTCGATTTCTATGTGGTCAAAGGAATTTTGGAAGCCTTATTTGAAAAACTACAAGTTCA
>Ga0310827_101732_pt1 | contig 10790 bp, 10 predicted proteins | sample WT_ome_2_FD_201309 | JGI IMG/M metagenome (GOLD analysis project Ga0310827, IMG submission 201309) | Sorghum-adapted microbial communities enriched on wild type (WT) sorghum from Joint BioEnergy Institute, Emeryville, California, United... ... | reverse complement strand
TTCGGGGAAGGCTCATATTCCCCTCCTTCTTATTCGGCAAGCAGCTTCTTTAACTCCTGCAGCTTCTGATTGGCAGATTTAAGAATCGAATCCGGAATAGGGGCTTCATAATCCAGGCCGTGGGGGAAGGATGTCTTGCCTATGTACGTATCCTCAATGACCAAGATGGCGTAGGGAGACTCCAATTTCCCGGATTCGACCCTGGTGTTCACCCTCAGAAAATATTCCGATTTACTTGCCTTATCTTCGAATTTCAAATCGTATGTGGCTCGGTAGTATTCCCACTGCCAGCGAACGAAGCCGAGTTTTCCGGCCACCTCGTCCAAATGAGCGAGATCGCTCTTCATTCCTTTGAGACCGGGTGCTTCAATGATCACGACGTAACGCCTCCTGAATGTTTAATCTTTTTCCATGATAGTATGTTTCCCTTGCATGTGCAAGTCGGGAAAAGCATGCCGCGGGATAGTGTTGCGAAATCAGGAAAGGCCAATGAATGGAGAAACACTGCCGGGGGAAATCTAAACCTGCCCCCGGTCTGGGCGAGCTAGATGAAACATAAGCAAAAGGAGGAATTTTGAATGGCCAAAGTAAGGGAAATCATGTCGACGGAATGCGTAACTGTGGCTCCTACGGATACCCTTTTTGATGCGGCAAATAAAATGAAGCAGCACGATATCGGGTTTATTCCCGTCGTTGAAGGGCAAAAGCTGATGGGCGTAGTGACTGACCGCGACCTGGTGATCCGCGGCTATGCCCAAAAGAAGCCGGAATCCGCCATGATCCGGGATTGCGTAAGCAGCCGGCTTTCCACGATATCTCCGGACGCCGACGTCGAGGAAGCCGCCAAAATGATGGCCAGGGAACAAATCCGCCGCCTGCCGGTCGTGGATAACGGCAATCTGGTGGGAGTGCTGGCCATCGGAGACCTGGCCGTGCGGGAAATGCACGACGAGAAGGCCGGCAAGGCGCTGAGTGAAATTTCGGAAAGCAGCAAAACCTTGGCGACCAACCGTTAAAAAAGTTATTTCGTCCCCGGCAGACGGTATTCCGCGCCGGGGATTTCCCTGATTTCTGCTGAAGATCCTCTGTTTTCCCGGTTTTGAATATGTTTGGATTCCACGGCCGAAGGCCGACCCGCCCCATCATTTCTTTTTGGATCCAATCTCTCGCCCTCCCCGGTTCAAAATCCGTCATCCGAAACGTCGCTTGAACAGAGCCATGGCCGGAAATGCCGGAATTCCATGCTTCCTGAAGCATCCTTTTCTTTGGGAAACGTTTAAATTTTCCGGGTTGCTTTCATAATAAAGCTGACAGGTACGAGGAGGAATGAGTATGCGATACGACCCGACCCGGCCGCTTGCGGTCCAGAATGACGGAACGGTCCTACTGGAGAGCCGTCACGCCGAATTCGAGAAAGTGCGGGAAGAATTAGCGGAATTTGCCGAACTGGTCAAGAGCCCGGAATATGTCCACACGTACCGGATTTCGGCCCTCTCCCTATGGAACGCGGCAGTGGCGAACAAAGATACGGAAGAAATCATCTCATTTCTACAACAGTATGGCAAATATGACCTGCCTCATCCGGTTCGGATGCAGATTATGTCGGTTATGGGGCGTTGCGGCAAGCTGGTATTGATAGCGGAGGGGGACAGACTTTTCCTGAAAGTGGAAGACGAGGAGACGTTCCGCATGATTTCCGCCATGTCCTTTCTGCGGAATATCTCCATCGGAACCCCCGACGGCGGCCGCTTCGAAATTCGTCCGCTTTACCGCGGGCGGCTGAAACAGGAATTGCTGCGCGCCGGTTTTCCGGTCCTTGATCTGGCGGGGTACCATCAGGGGGAATCGCTTCCAATCCGCCTCAGAACCTTCACTGCCGGCGGCAGACCCTTCTCGCTCCGGGAGTACCAGCGCCGCGCGGCGGACGCTTTTTATCAGGAGGGAAACGCAGCGGGGGGCAGCGGTGTTGTGGTTTTGCCTTGCGGCGCCGGAAAGACGGTAGTCGGTATAGCCGTGATGGCGAGACTGAACTGCGCGACCCTGATTTTGACCAGCAGCGCGACCTCGGTAAAACAATGGAAGCGGGAAATCCTCGATAAAACGGAACTCACCGAGGAACAGGTCGGCGAGTACAACGGTCTCCGCAAGGAAGTGCTTCCGGTGACGATCGCCACCTACCAGATTCTCACGCATCGCCGGTCAAAAGAAGAAGAATTCACCCATATGGCTTTATTTAACGAAAGGGACTGGGGGCTGATCATCTACGATGAGGTTCACCTGCTTCCCGCGCCGGTATTCCGGGTGACTGCCGATATTCAGGCGACCCGGCGCCTTGGCCTGACCGCCACTCTGGTGCGTGAGGACGGGCGGGAAGAGGATGTTTTCTCGCTGATTGGGCCCAAACGGTTCGATATGCCCTGGAGAAGGCTCGAGGCGCAAGGGTGGATTGCCGGGGTGAACTGTTCGGAATTGCGGGTTCCGCTCGCGGAGGACTGGCTGAACCGTTACTGGTCGTCACCTCCCCGGGAACGGTTTCGGGTGGCCGGCGAGAATCCGGCCAAGCTGAAGGTGTTAAGCCGGTTGCTGGAGAAGCATTCGGGCGAGCCGACGCTTATCATTGGACAGTATCTGAGCCAACTGCGCCGGATTTCCGACCTGACTGGGGCACCGATGATCAGCGGGGAGACGCCTTTTGATGAGCGCGAACGTTTGTACGAGCGGTTCAAGCAGGGAATGGAGCGGCTTCTGGTCGTTTCCAGGGTAGCCAATTTTGCCGTGGATTTGCCCGATGCCGGCGTGGCGATTCAGGTATCCGGCAGCTTCGGCTCGCGTCAGGAGGAAGCGCAGCGGCTCGGCAGGGTGCTCCGGCCCAAAAACGGAAGGAATGAAGCCTTTTTTTATACGCTTGTGAGCATCGGCACCAAAGAGGAAGAATTTTCGGAGAAACGCCAGCTGTTCCTGGTCGAGCAGGGATATCGTTACAGGCAGGAAACAATTGATCTTTCGTAAGATCGTGGAGGGTATGGATATGAGAATGGAACAATATGTCGGGCAAATGCCCCCGTTGCTGCGGCAAACGCTGGAAACCCAGCCATATATCCGCGAGGGGCTGGCGGCCGGACGGACACTGCATGAACTGCTCGTGGATCCGGATCTGATTCCCGCGAGGCTCGAAGCCCTTCCCGACTCCGAACGGGAGGTGCTGGCCTGGGTAACCAAAACCGCGGGACGCGGGGTGTTTTCAGCGGAGCAGCTATCTCTGCGGCAGGATAGTCCGTTTGCCGGTGCGCGCATCAAGGTGGCCGTCCTGCGTCTGGTCCGGAAGGGCTGGTTTATTCCGCTGCGGAAAATGTGGGGAGAATCGCTCTGCCGGATCCCCCCGGAAATGTTCGAAAGCCTTCATTGCGCCATCCTGCCGGACAGGGAATGGAAGCCGGATATCAGGCCGGTCCCCGATCCCGGGGCGCAAACCCGGATGACGGCATCCGGCCGAGGCCTGCCCTTCGGCCTATTCCAGATGCTGGTCTATATCGGCAAGCATGAAGTGACGCTGACACAGAAAGGGGCCATTCATAAGCGCCACGTACAGAAAATTAGCGAATTGCTTGACCTTGCCGCTGTACAGCTGCCTATGACGCTGCCTTACGCGCTGCAGGATCTTTATCCGCCCGCCTTTGCACTAGTCTATGATCTGGCTCTGCGGCTGCGCCTGCTTTCCGAACGGGAAGGAAGGGTTGTCCTTGAAAGAGAAAACCTTAGCCGGTGGCTCGCCCTGTCCATGGAAGAGATGAACCGGCAGCTTTATTCCTTGTGGGAATACGTTTTTCTCCCGCCACATCCGGCCATGCACCATTTTGCCGTATTTCTGAGGCGGCTTCCGGAGAATGAATGGCATTCCCTGACAGACCTTGGCCGGGCGATGAAGAAGCTGGGAATTCCCGTTACACCCGATCTTGAAGAAACGGGGGAAATGGAGCATTGGCTGCAAGCCTTGTCCGCCCTTGGCTGGATGGAAAGCGCCCGGACGATGGATGGTCCGGTTTTCCGTTGGCTGACGCCGCCCGCACCCGCCGGAGCCTCCCGGATTTCCGCCGATCAGGCGGATGGAGATGCCGCCGCTGGACGGGATTCGCATTTGGGGCAGACGCTTCCGACCCTGATTGTTCAGCCCGATATGGAGATTATCGTGCCGCCGGAAACTCCTTTCGCGGTCCGCTGGGAGCTGGAATGCCTCGCGGAACAGAAATCGGCGGGCACCGTGAGCCTATACCGGCTGTCGCCCGAAAGTGTCCGCCGGGCCTGCGGTTCCGGACGATCGCCCGGTGATTGTATTGAATTTCTAAAGCGCAATTCGCTGTACGAATTGCCGGAACATGTTATACTGAATATATCCGTATGGGCAGAACGGGTGTGCCGGGCCGAAATCGTGAAGGCCGCGCTGCTGCGCTGCCCGGACAAGGAAACCGCCGAACAGATGAAACTCCACAAGGCCATAAGGCCTTATCTGCTGGAGTCTGTCGGAGAACAGGACTTTATCATCGATGACAAAATGCTTCCGGCGTTGCTGGAGATTCTGCAGCGGGAAGGCGTTTCCGTCCCCCGGCTGTCCGCCTCATCGAAGGGCGATGCAGCCTATCCGCGGCTGGTGGACCCCGCCGGTGCAGACGGGCGGCCCGGCCAGGATTCCCCGGTTCGGGAGGAAACGAAAGGGATCCTTGCTCCCAGACTGCGTATTCCTGCCTACGCTGTCGAGACCCGCATCCCGGCAGTGGAGGAGCTGTATCCTAGCTGGAAGGAGATTCCTTCCATTTGGCTGAAGCACAGCCGTGCTTACCATTCTTCCACGAAGAAGATGATTCTCAGGCAGGCCATCGATTGGCAGACAACCGTCAGGTTGTGGAAGGACGGCAGGCCAATTGAGCTGCTCCCGCTGTCGATTGAGGAGACAGACCGGTCTTTCCGGGTGACGGGCCGGCAAGGTAGGGAGCTGGCGGTATTTGAGGCCGACAGCTGGGAGGAGATGCAGCTGGTGCTGCCCGGTATTAATGTTGAATAGAAAGGCGGGATTGTTGTGAGCCTGGCCCAGGACCATGCGCTGGACATGTCGACCGTCCTGCTGAAGGCCTACGAAGTGGGCGATTTGATCAAATCCTCCGCAGAGGTTGCGGATTATTTATATTGGAAGGAACGTATGCAAAATCATCCCGAGACGCAGCGGCTTCTCCGGATCTTTGCCAGAAAAAAAGAAGCCTTCGAGGAATGCGAACGGTTCGGGCATTATCATCCTGATTACCATGCGGCCAAGAAGGCCGTTGAGGAAGTACAGGCGCAGCTTGATGAATTGGAGCCGGTCCGCCGCTTCAAAGAGGCCGAAAACCGGCTTGACGATCTTCTGTATACCGTTTCCGTCACAATTGCCCATTCCGTTTCGGATACGATAAAAGTGCCGAGCAATCATCCGCTTCCGACCCGAAGCGGGTGCGGCTGCGGCTTGGGCGGCGGCTGTTCCTCCTGCGGATGACGAGCCGATTACGACCCGGCGGAATGCAGCAGGAAATCCGGCTCGATTTTTCCCACCGGGTCGCCCCGCCAATTTTTCAGGACGGGTTTGTGAAATTCCGAGAGGCGTCCGGCTTCGCCCGGACGCAGCAGCCCGAGCTGCAGCAGTGCTTCGGTAACCGCGGGATACAGCGCCCTGGCCGAGCCATCCTCGATCTTCACAACCATCCCCAGGCCGGATTCCGGTACGGTAAGGGCGAAGATCCCCTCCGCTCCCATTTTGCCCACGACGCGCCCTTGCGTGGCCTCAATCAGGAGGGTATCGTAACGGTCGTGTCCGGCAAGCATTTCCGGATAACGGCGGATCGCGCGGAGCAGCGTCCGGCAGGCCGCCTGACGTTCGGGGGGAAGCCCCTCCGGGGCTCCAAACCTTGCAAAGGCATAGGCCAGACGATCGATGGGCAGGCCGAAAACGGGGACGCCGCATCCGTCCGTTCCGAGTATAATCGATTCGGCAGAGAGGCCGCACATGGCGGACACCGTCTGGAGCATCCGCTGCTGAACCGGATGTTCCGGCGCCGTGTACCGGCTGCCGGAAACCCCGAGCTGCCGGGCCAGCGCCAGCATGCCGGAATGCTTTCCGGAGCAATTGTTGTGCAGGACGGACGGGGCTGCACCCCGCTTCCGCAGATTTTCCGCGGCTCCCGGATGAAATGGCTCGTGCGCGCCGCAAAGCAAAGCCTCCGGAGTACACCCCAGCTTGGAAAGAATGGAGAGGACGGTTGCGGTATGCTCTTCCTCGCCATTATGGGAAGCGCAAATGACAGCGGTTTCCCGTTCGCTCAGGCCGTATTTCTCCACAGCCCCCGATTCAACGACCGGGATAGCCTGCAGCAGCTTGGCGGAGGATCGGGCGAAGGTGATATGTCTGGGGTTGCCGGCGAAATGCAGGATCCGGCCTTGTAAATCGGTTACGACCATGTGGCCGCGGTGGGAGCATTCGCACAGCGTACCGCGGAAAACACGAACCAGCAGTTCTGAATCGGGCATACATTCATCCCTCCAATGATTTTTATCAGATAAAAGAAAAGAGGCGAAACATGTTTACCGAACGTACCGGATTGATCGTATGGGTGACGGATCTGAAGGCCGCCAGAAATCTGGAACGGTACGGAACCGTACATTATATGTCCAAGAGAATGCTCTATGTCGTGCTGTATGTCCATACCAGCCGGCTGGAAGAAACGATGAGGCAGCTGCAAAAGCAGTCCTATGTGAAAAAGGTTGAACGTTCGTACCGGGGCGAGATCAAAACCGAATACAATAGTAATATACCGGATAAGACCCGATTTTACACACTTTGATCCGCCGGATCCGAACCATTCCCCCTGCCGCAGAACCAGGGGGATTTTTTTGTTGAAAAAAGAAGCGGAGCCATCCGGAGAAATGGTGGAAAGCCGTTGGAAAGAGATCCGAATTCATGTAAAATAAACATGACCGGTTTGTATATAGTCTTCAAGACCCAAAAATGTAGGAGAGGGGAATTAATGTGAAGGACAGGACGATGGGCAGATGGAGCACATATGAGCCTTATTATGTGGCGCTGGGGGAGCGGAAGATTGCCGACATCATCATTACGAACCATGCAAGGAATCGTTGGGTCGATCGGGTCGAAGCGGAAAAAACCGGATTTCATGATATTTGCGAGTTTCTCTGGAAGAAGCTGAAAGAAAACAACGTCCGTCCCTACTACAGGAATGAACAGGACGTTTTCCTTATTGACGAGGATCTCGTTATGGTCGCCGAGTTTTCGCAGCTTGAAAATGAAACCGATATCGCGGGCTACCCTCTCCATAAAATGATCGTCGTTACCTTCCTGGGCAGGATGTCGGAAACCATCGAATTGCGCGATTTGAAATCGTATTACTCCTGGCTTCGCCATTCCCGCCGGATGACTCTGATCAAAAACAGCAGAAAACGCAAATAGGTCCCGGCTTCTTCACGGATGATTCCCTCCATGCGAATCCTACAAATGGATTCAGCGGGGGGGTTTTTCATTCCGGTTTCGCAAAAAGTGGATGATTTGGCGGGAATTACATATAATAAAAGTTACCGACAGGAAACGGGGAGGAATACATTTGGAAGGAAAAGCGGACCTTCACACCCACAGTCGGGCTTCCGACGGCACCCAGCCGGCATCGCGGAATGTGCAGCTGGCGAAGGAAGCGGGCCTAGCGGCTGTCGGGATCACTGACCACGATACGGTTGCCGGCATCGATGAAGCGCTTGCGGAAGGCGGTAAATTGCATATACAGGTCGTGCCGGGCATAGAAATAAGTTCGGTGGCAGATGAGCAGGACATCCACGTTCTCGGTTACTTTATCGATTACCGTCAGCCCCTGTTTTTGGCTCGTCTGGAGCAGCTCCGCGGCGTAAGGGAACGCCGCAACGAAATGATGATGGAACGGCTTCGGGAGCTCGGCATGAACGTAAGCATGGAGGAGGTGGTGGCGGAGCTGGGACGCCCTCTTCAAGACGATGAATCGGTCGGGCGCCCGCATATCGCTGCCCTTTTGGTGCGCAAAGGATACGTCGGCTCCGTTCAGGAAGCGTTTGACCGCTATTTGGCCCGGGGGAAGGCGGCTTATGTCAATCCGCCGCGAATCCATCCCCGGGAAGCGATCGAATGGATTCATGATGCCGGCGGTACCGCGGTGCTGGCCCACCCCGGCTTGTACTGCAACGACAGCCTGGTTCTGGAGCTGATCCAAGCGGGACTTGACGGAATCGAGGCCTATCATTCGGATCATTCGCCGGGGGATGAGTCGCGTTATGAGAGCTTGGCCCGCAAGCATCATCTGATTGTCACGGCCGGTTCCGATTTCCACGGAGAACGGAACGGGCACATTTTTCATGCACCGATCGGTTCCCGAACCGTCAGCGTCGCGGTGATCGAAGCGCTGCAGAAGAGGAGGATGTGAACCTTTGAAAATTCGCAAAGCCATTATACCCGCCGCCGGCCTGGGCACCCGGTTTTTGCCTGCGACCAAGGCGCAGCCCAAGGAAATGCTGCCGATCGTGGATAAACCGGCGATCCAATATATCGTTGAAGAAGCGGTGCAGGCCGGAATCGAAGACATTATTATCGTTACCGGAAGAAACAAGCGGGCCATTGAAGACCATTTCGACAAATCGATCGAGCTGGAAATGATTCTCCAGGAGAAAGAGAGCACGGGCCTGCTTGAACTGGTCCAGGGCATATCGAATCTGGTGGATGTTCATTACATAAGGCAGAAACAGCCCCTGGGCCTGGGGCATGCCATTTATTGCGCCCGAAAATTTGTCGGAAACGAACCGTTCGCGGTTTTGCTGGGAGACGATATTATCGAAGCGAATCCGCCCTGTCTGAAGCAGATGATTGATATCTACGAACAGACGGAAACATCGGTCATCGCCGTACAGCAGGTGCCGTGGGAGGAAACCGGAAAATACGGAATTGTCTCCTATTCGGAATGGGAAAACCGCGTATTGACGGTGGAGAATTTGGTGGAGAAGCCCCCGTCCGGGGAGGCGCCTTCGAATATTGCGGTGATCGGGCGCTACATTATCGAGCCGGAAATATTCCCGATCCTGGAACACTGCAAACCCGGGCGGGGCGGGGAGATCCAGCTCACCGACGCCTTGTGCGAATTGAACCGGCAGAAACCGATGAACGCGTATTTGTTTGAGGGCAAGCGTTACGATGTCGGAGACAAGCTCGGATACATCGAAGCCACGATTGAGTTCGCACTCCGCAGGGAAGAATTGCGGCCGCATCTGACGGAGTATTTGCGCAATCTGACCGGCCAGCTGAAATAAACCCGAAACGCCGGGAAAAAGCCTGCCGCCCCCTGGGGGACGGCAGGCTTTTTGCACGGATTATGCTTTGATTGCAGACGGAAGGGAAGCGATCAGACGTTCATCCGGGGTAACGTACAACGTTTTCTGATGATCGTAAATTACAAACCCCGGCTTGGAGCCGTTCGGCTTTCGCACATGCCGAATCAGCGTATAATCGACGGGAACCGAGCTTGAATTGCGCGCCTGGCTGAAGTAGGCGGCCAGCTGCGCGGCTTCATGCAGCGTATCGTCTCCGAACCGGCTGCCGCGGATGACCACGTGGGAGCCGGGAATATCCTTCGTATGCAGCCACGTATCTCCCGGGTGGGCCAGGCGGTTGGTGAGATACTCGTTCTGCGTGTTATTTTTGCCCACGTAGATCGGCACCCCTTCACTGGAGATGTACCCTGTCAGGACGGGCTTCTGCTTTTTCTTCTGCTTGCGGGCTTTTTTGTTGCGGTCGCGGATATATCCCTGCTCGATCAACTCGTCGCGGATTTCCTCGATATCGGCCAGTCCGGCGGTCTGCAGCTGCTGAAGCAGGGTTTCGAAATAGGCGATTTCCGATTTCGTATGCGCGATCTGCCCCTGGACCGCGCTTATGCTGTTTTTCATTTTCGTATATTTCTTGAAATACCGCTGCGCGTTCTCGGATGGAGTGAGCAGCGGATCGAGCGGAATGGTAAGCGGTGCCTGGTGTTCGTCGTAGTAGTTGACAACGCGGGCCTCGGTATCCCCTTTACTGAACGAATGCATGGAAGCGGTGAGGAGTTCGCCCATGATCCGGTAGCGGTCGGCTTCATGGGCGTCCTTCAGCGTTTCCTCCAGCTTCTCCAGCTTGTTTACATTTTTGCTTTTTTCGTTCTGCAAAAATTTCAGCAAATCGGAAACGCGCTGTTTGACCGTGTCCCGTTCCGCCTTATCGCCGTAATATGCCTCGAGCAGGCTGCTGACGGAATCGAAGGTCTCCGCCTCGCCTTGCAGATGAGTCAAACCGATCACGGAAAAAAAGCTTTTGCCCGTCTCGGGATTCCGCACCAGGTTCGGGCAATATTCATGGCTCCGCAGCGATTCCATGACACTTTGGAAAGCATCCCAAAGCGGCTCCAGGGATTCCGCTTCGGAACGGCCGGTAGGGCACGCGTCGGGAAGTCCGGCCCGGTGCGCAATTTCCGCCGCGGCCAGCGGACTGATCCCGCTGAAGCTTGAGACCAGCCGCCGGGCAGCGATCTCCGCGCACAGCGGGCGGATCCTGCCCGGCTTGTCCGTCTGCGGATTGCCGGGCTCCGTCCCGTCCCCCATCCTCCTGAAAAATTCCGCCCTGTCCGCTTCCAGCGGATTTGCCTTATGCTGCGCGGGTGGAGGAGTATATCGGCTTCCGGGCATGACGACCCGGTAGCTGCTGATGACCG
>Ga0310827_101731_pt1 | contig 10791 bp, 9 predicted proteins | sample WT_ome_2_FD_201309 | JGI IMG/M metagenome (GOLD analysis project Ga0310827, IMG submission 201309) | Sorghum-adapted microbial communities enriched on wild type (WT) sorghum from Joint BioEnergy Institute, Emeryville, California, United... ... | reverse complement strand
TCAGCATTCAAACCATCAGGCTGGACCGGTTAGAGTTAAATATACCTGAACTTCGAGAACGTATTAAAAATGTTGCACAAAAGAATTTTTCAGAAGAAGTACGATCTTTACCAATTGAAGAAGTTATTGGAGAAATTATCGATATTGAGTTGGATGAGCACGCTATTTCTCTATTGGATATTAAAGAAGAACATGTTTTTAAGCGGAATAATATTGCCCGTGGGCATCATTTGTTTGCTCAAGCAAATTCCCTTGCCGTTGCGGTTATAAATGATGAATTAGCCTTGACGATAAAAAGTAATATTCAATTTATTCGCCAAGTGAAACTAGGGGAACGAGTCATTGCAAAAGCGAAAGTAGTAGAAAAAGAGATGGAAAAAGGAAGAACCGTTGTTCATGTGGAAAGTTTCGTAAATCACGAACTCGTATTTAAAGGTGAATTTCACATGTACCGTCCAAAACATAAAGAAGGTGTGCATAAATGAATATAGCGATTGACGCAATGGGTGGCGATCATGCACCTGAAGCAGTAATAAAAGGGACGCTCAAAGCAATTGAAAACTTCCCTGATTTACATATTACATTAATTGGAAATGAAAAAAAGATAAAACCATATCTTTCATCAAGCGACAGGATTCACATGATTCATACAGAAGAAGTGATTTCAGGTGAAGACGAACCGGTCCGTGCCGTTCGCAGAAAAAAAGATGCATCCATGGTTTTGATGGCAAAAGAGGTTGCAGAAGGACGGTGTAACGCTTGTATTTCGGCCGGAAATACAGGAGCGTTGATGGCGAGCGGTTTGTTTATCGTCGGGAGAATTGATGGAATTGAACGTCCTGCTCTGGCACCAACATTACCGACGATTGCCGGAAAGGGTTTTTTGCTGTTAGATGTCGGTGCCAATGCTGATGCAAAACCGTCTCATCTTTTACAATACGCTTATATGGGTGCAATTTATAGCGAAAAAGTGCGGGGCATAAAAAATCCGCGGGTCGGTTTGTTAAATATCGGGACAGAGTCGAAAAAGGGTAATGAACTAACTAGACAAGCATATGAATTATTAAACGATGCGAAATTAAATTTTATCGGTAATATTGAAGCAAGAGAATTAATGAATGGTGTTTGTGACGTTGCCGTTACTGACGGTTTTACCGGCAATATGGTTTTAAAAACAATTGAAGGGACCGCATCATCTGTATTCAAAATGGTCAAAGAAGTATTGATGAGCAATTTCAAAACAAAAATGGCGGCAGCTGTCATTAAGTCTGATTTAGGAAAATTAAAAAGCAAAATGGACTACTCGGAATATGGGGGTGCTTCACTTTTCGGTTTAAAAGCACCTGTCGTAAAAGCACATGGTTCTTCAGATGAATTAGCCTTTTTTCATGCTATACGCCAAACAAGAGATATGGTAATGGGCGAAGTTCCTGTTAAGATTGCCGAAGCTGTTAAAGCCATAAACAAATAAATATTTATCTATTCAAAATGGAAATAGAGAAAGGAGCCGTTTCATGGGGAAAATTGCGTTTCTGTTTCCGGGACAAGGTTCCCAGACTGTCGGAATGGGAAAAGAACTTGCTGTAAGTGACCAGAAAGTGGCGGACATTTTTTCGGCGGCAGATAAAGCACTACAGTTTCCACTTTCTTCAATCATTTTTGAAGGACCAAAAGAAAAATTAACATTGACGACAAATGCCCAACCTGCGTTATTAACAACAAGTGTTGCCATCCTGCAAAAGTTTACGGAATTTAACATTAAGCCTGATTTCGTTGCCGGTCATAGTTTAGGGGAATATACTGCACTTGTGGCAGTAAATGCCCTGTCCTTTACAGATGGTGTCCAAATCGTTCATAAACGTGGACAATTTATGGAAGAGGCGGTACCGCACGGACAAGGAACAATGGCGGCAATATTAGGGATGGACCGCGAAAAACTGACTGAAATAACGGAAAAAGTAACAGAAACGGTCGGGTCTGTTCAACTGGCTAATCTAAATTGTCCCGGACAGATTGTCATTTCAGGGACAAAAGATGGGGTCGGTAAGGCTTGTGAGTTGGCAAAAGAGAACGGAGCGAGACGAGCCATTCCGTTAGAAGTCAGCGGACCTTTTCATTCCCGGTTAATGGAGCCGGCTTCAAACCGGTTACATGAATTGCTTACGACTGTTAACATCCGAAATGCCGAGATTCCGGTCATATCAAATGTAACGGCAAAACCGGTTCAAGATGCAGCGGAAATAAAACAATTATTGGTCCAACAGTTATATTCACCGGTACTTTGGGAAGATTCCATTCGATATCTGCTTGAAAATGGTGTCAATACATTTATTGAAATTGGTCCGGGGAAAGTTTTAACCGGGTTGGTGAAAAAAATCGATCGTTCCGTTCATACCTTTGCAATATTTGATGAAGAGAGCATCAATCATACAGTTCGAGAACTGGAAGGAGGGAAGTCATGACTTTAGCTGGTAAAACCGCACTCATAACAGGTGCTTCTCGGGGAATCGGTAAGGAAATTGCTTTGGAACTTGCGAGAAATGGAGCAAATGTTGTTGTAAATTATGCCGGTAATCAACAACTTGCTGAACAAGTAGTTGATGAAATTCGTTCGTTTGGAAGAGAAAGTATTGCAATTCAAGCCGACGTGGCTAATAGTGAAGCAGTTGAGCAAATGGTAAAAGAAACGGTGAATAGGTTTGGTTCACTTGATATTTTGGTAAATAATGCCGGAATTACCAGAGACCAACTGCTGATGCGTATGAAAGAAAGTGATTGGGACGATGTCCTAAATACGAATCTTAAAAGCGTCTTTTTAACGACAAAAGCTGTTTCACGTCAAATGATGAAACAACGAAAAGGAAGAATTATCAATATTGCTTCGATTGTTGGCGTAAGCGGAAATGCTGGTCAAGCAAACTATGTAGCCGCTAAAGCAGGAATCATCGGATTAACAAAAACGGCAGCAAAAGAATTAGCACCGCGAAATATTACTGTAAACGCCGTTGCGCCCGGTTTTATCACAACGGATATGACTGACAAATTACCGGAAGACGTAAAACAGGAGTTATATAAACAGATTCCCTTGGCAAGACTTGGCGAACCGAAAGATATTGCTTATGTTGTTGCTTTTTTAGCCTCTGAGAAAAGCAGTTATATTACCGGACAAACGATTCATGTAAACGGCGGCATGTACATGTGATTTGAAAGGTAAGAAAGTTGGAATTTGCAGAACTTGAAAATTTGGATATTAGGGTAAATTTTTTTTAACTTACCCTTTATATTATTTGTCTATTTATATATAATACTTGAGGGGAGGTGAAGTAATGTCGAACGTATTGGAACGTGTAACGAAAATAATCGTTGACCGACTTGGGGTTGATGAATCAAAAGTTACACCTGAAGCCACTTTTAAAGAAGATCTTGGTGCAGACTCCCTTGATGTAGTCGAATTAGTCATGGAACTAGAAGATGAATTTGGTCTGCAATTTTCTGATGAAGATTCAGAAAAGATTGTTACTGTAGGAGATGCTGTATCTTACATAGAAAGTAAACTTTAATTTGGAATATTTGTTGTAAATCAATCCAAGTGATTTATAATTAAATAGTATTGACGAATACACTTCACTTGTAAAAGTGAGGTGTTTTCTATTGATTTAGGGATATATTTTATAAAACTTGGAATTATAGATTCTTACAAGTAAAGCGTACTACCTCTTCTTAGAATCGTTATTTTTCGGTTGTGATTTTGGTGGGTAACGATGCGTCTTTTGCGCCGTCTAAAGGAAAAAATCTTTGGCAAAAATAAAAGGTGAAAAAATATCTTTACTAGAATGACTTTTGTAGTCTAAACTTGATTGTATAAAATAAGAGGTGTAAATCAATGACAAAAATAAAACGGACGAAAGACATGAATAATAACCAATTGGAAAATAAATTTAAAGAGTTTCAAGATAGGGTCGGTATCCATTTCCAAAATGAAGCTTTACTCGTACAGGCTTTTACCCATTCATCATATGTGAATGAGCATCGCAGAAAAAGAAGAGAAGATAATGAACGCTTGGAATTTTTAGGAGATGCTGTTTTAGAATTAACGGTCTCCGATTTCCTCTATAAAACGTATCCGATGATGGAAGAGGGCGATATGACCAAGTTACGGGCTGCAATTGTTTGTGAACCTTCTCTTTTATCTTTTGCTCAGGAGTTAAACTTTGGTGATTTAATGCGCCTTGGAAAAGGGGAAGAATTAACCGGCGGAAGAAAACGTCCCGCACTACTTGCTGATGCTTTTGAAGCTTTTATTGGAGCCACCTATTTGGATCAAGGGTTGGAGGCAGTTGTCAAGTTTTTGGATAAGATCGTTTTTCCAAAAATACTACAAGGTGCTTTTTCGCATGTGATGGATTATAAAAGTCAATTGCAAGAACTTGTTCAACGAGATGGATTGGGTACACTTGAATATGAAATTCTTGCTGAAAAAGGCCCTGCACACAATCGAGAATTCGTTACACAAGTGAAATTAAACAATCAAAGCTTAGGTACAGGTGTTGGGAAATCAAAGAAAGAGGCTGAGCAAAAAGCAGCTCATATGGCGTTAACGAAACTGATCAAAACGCCGGAATCACGACAACAGTAGTTAGGAGGGGCTAAATGTTTCTCAAACGTTTGGAATTAGTTGGTTTTAAATCTTTTGCGGAGAGAATTTCGGTCGATTTTGTTCCGGGTGTTACAGCCGTAGTAGGGCCCAATGGCAGCGGGAAAAGTAATATTACTGACGCGATTCGTTGGGTATTAGGAGAACAATCCGCGAAATCATTGCGTGGCGGCAAAATGGAGGATATCATCTTTGCCGGCAGTGATACGAGAAAGCCGCTCAATTTTGCCGAAGTTTCGTTAACATTGGAAAATGAGGACCATTTTTTGCCGATCGATTACAATGAAGTGTGTATTATAAGAAGAATGTACCGTTCAGGCGAAAGTGAGTATTTTATTAATAAACAGCCATGTCGCCTGAAAGATATTGTCGATTTATTAATGGATACCGGATTTGGACGGGATTCTTTTTCAATTATTAGCCAAGGGAAAGTGGAAGAAATTTTAAACAGTAAACCGGAAGAAAGAAGAACGATCTTTGAGGAAGCTGCCGGTGTTTTAAAATATAAAACACGGAAAAAGAAAGCTGAAGTGAAATTAAAAGAAACCGAAGAAAATTTGAACAGAGTTCGGGATATCATTCATGAATTGGAAGCTCAAGAAGAACCTTTGAAAATTCAAGCTTCCATGGCCAAAGATTACTTACAAAAAAAAGATGAATTGCAACAATATGAAATCAGCTTGTTAGTGTATGAAATTGAACAGCTTCATGAAAAATGGGAAAAACAGAAAAAGCAATTAGAAGAAAATAAAGATAAAGAGCTGGAATTATCTGCGCAATTACAATCAAAAGAGGCGAATGTGACCCGGTTGCGTGATCAAATGACAGCTTTGGATGAATCAATTGATCAACTACAACATTTGTTGCTGATTACGAGTGAAGAATTGGAAAAATTAGAAGGAAAACGGGAAGTTTTAAAAGAGCGAAAAAAAAATGCCGGTCAAATTCGTTCGCAGCTCGAACAGGCGATTGATGAAGGAGAACAAAAATTAGTTGCACTTGATCAAGAAATTGCCATTTTGGAACAGCAAAAAAATGGTACCAGTGCAAGATTAAAAGAAGAAAAGGCGAAATTGAAGGATTTACAAAAATTATTGGCAGCGTATTCCGTTGATGTAGAAGAAAAAATCGAATCTTTAAAAAGTGACTATATTGAACTGTTGAACAAACAAGCGGCCATAAAAAATGATCATCGTCATATTACTCAGCAATTAGAGCAACTGAAAATGAAGCAAGAACGACTTCGAAATGATAACCATAAGTATATTGCCGAAAGAAATGAAATCCTCTTTAAAAGGGAAGCGTTGGAAAAACAGCTTGCTAACTTGGAAAAACAAATTGACCAGACTGCCGGACAATTTCGGGATGAGCGAAATCAATTAGAGCAATTGACAAGACAATATGAAAAAGTTGAAAAAACATATTATCAAGCTCTTCAATATGTCCAACAGGCGAAGTCACGGAAAGAATTGCTGGAAGAAATGGAAGAAGACTATTCCGGATTTTACCAAGGCGTTAAGGAAATTTTGAAAGCAAAAGACGAGCTTCAAGGAATTGAAGGAGCTGTCGCCGAACTGATTAAAGTTAAAAAATCCTTTCAAGTGGCATTGGATGTTGCTTTGTCGAGCAGTCAACAGTATATTGTCGTTCAAACAGAAGAACATGCAAGACAGGCAATCCAGTTTTTAAAAGCTCATGGTTATGGACGAGCGACATTTCTTCCGTTATCTGTCATTCAACCGAAAGAATTACCAAAAAACACGCGAGAACGTCTGGAAACTCACCCAAGTTATATTGGTATCGCAGCTGAATTATTGGACTATGATCAAAAATATCAAAACATCATTCACAATCTACTCGGAAATGTGATTATCAGTAAAGATCTTCGCGGTGCAAATGAACTTGCGGCCCTATCCGGACATCGCTACCGAATCGTTACTTTGGAAGGGGATGTAGTGAACCCGGGTGGTTCTATGACCGGGGGATCCTTAAAGAAAAATACCAGTTCATTATTAAGCCGAAAACTGGAACTCGATACATTAAAACAAACACTTGTCGAGATGGAAAACCAATGTGCGAAACTTGAAAAGGATGTAAAAATAAAAAAACACCTGATGAAGGAGAAACAAGAAAAACTGCAAACCATTCAAAAAACAGGTGAAACACTCCGTCAACAAGAATTGCAACTAAAGGATCAACTGAAAGAAGTCGAGTGGAACGAAAAAAACATTCAGGAGCGGCTTACTTTATTTGATACGGAAGATGCTGCATACAATGAAGAAATTTCCGATTTGCTGAACAAAAAGACGACGAATGAAAAAGCATTGGAGGAAATCAATGCGAAAATTGCGGAAACCGATCAATTAATTAACGAACTATCTGAAAAGCGAAACCTTGATCAATCGAAAAAAACGGATATTACCGAAGAAATAAATAATATAAAAGTAAGTATTGCCAAGATGGAAGAACAACTTCATCATGTGCTAAATCAACTCCAGACAAATAAAGAAAGACATGAAGAAATTCACAGCCAACTAAAAACTAACCAAGAAGATTTATCACTGCTAATCAAAGAAATGGAAACCGATCATTCCGGAGAAAATAAAATCGCTGAAGAAGCGAAACGAAAAGCCATGGAAAAAAATAAAACAATTGAACTGATTGCTGAACGGCGAAAACAGCGGCTGGAATTTCAACAAGCATTAGAAGACATAGAGCAGGAAGTAAAAGAATTAAAACGGCTGCATAGAGGATTAACGCAAAGTTTAACTGATGAAGAAGTGAAGTTGAACCGTATGGATGTTGATCTTGAAAATCGATTAACGACATTAAGTGAAGAATATATGTTAACGTTTGAAAGAGCAAAACAACAATATCCAATGACGGTTACTTATGAAGAAGCGAAGAAAAAAGTAAAATTAATCAAGTTGGCGATTGATGAATTAGGAACTGTCAATTTGGGTGCCATTGATGAATATGAAAGAATATCCGAGCGATTAAAGTTTTTGACAGAGCAAAGAGATGATTTATTGTCGGCAAAAAATACATTGTTTCAAGTCATCGAGGAAATGGATGACGAAATGATAAAACGGTTCAGTGAAACATTTACTGCCATCAAGTCACAGTTTGATTCCGTGTTTAAGTCACTGTTCGGTGGCGGACGAGCTGAATTGAATTTGACTATGCCGGACGATTTATTGAATACAGGCGTTGACATTATCGCTCAGCCACCGGGGAAAAAATTACAAAACTTAGGTTTGTTATCCGGCGGTGAACGGGCATTGACAGCAATCGCTCTTTTATTCTCAATCTTAAAAGTGAGACCGGTCCCATTCTGTATATTAGATGAAGTAGAAGCGGCCTTGGATGAAGCAAATGTATATCGGTTTGCCCAATATTTAAAACATTTCAGCAGCGAAACCCAATTCATCGTCATCACTCATCGGAAAGGAACGATGGAAGAAGCGGATGTATTATATGGTGTAACGATGCAGGAATCAGGTGTATCCAAGCTTGTTTCCGTTCGTTTGGAAGATACCGCAAACGTGGGTTAAGACGGAAAGGTAAATTACAGTGTTAAGGGATGTGTGGTTATGGGTTTTTTTGATAAGTTAAAAGAAAAATTGACGAAACAAACTGAAACGGTTACCGTGAAGTTTAAAGATGGATTAACAAAGACACGACAAAGTTTTTCAGAAAAGATGAATGATCTTGTTGCCCGCTATCGAAAAGTAGATGAAGATTTTTTTGAAGAACTTGAAGAAGTATTGATTCAAGCCGATGTAGGCTTTGATACAGTTTTGGAATTAGTTGATGAATTAAAAATGGAAGTAAAAAGACGCAATATCCAGGAAACTTCACAAGTAAAAGAAATTATCGTGGAAAAACTAGTTGACATCTATGAGTCCGCTGATGGAGAAATTACTTCCTTAAATATTCAAGATAATGGTTTGACTGTCATTTTATTTGTTGGGGTTAACGGTGTGGGAAAAACGACGACCATCGGAAAACTTGCTTATAAATTCAAACAAGAAGGGAAGAAAGTGTTATTGGCAGCCGGTGATACATTCCGAGCCGGTGCAATTGAACAGTTGGAAGTGTGGGGCAAGCGGGTCGGTGTAGATGTCATTAAGCAAAATGAAGGGTCAGACCCTGCCGCCGTAATGTATGATGCAATTCAGGCTGCCCGGTCGCGCAAGGTCGATATTTTATTATGTGATACTGCCGGACGACTGCAAAACAAAGTGAATTTAATGAAAGAATTAGAGAAAGTTAAGCGGGTCATTGAACGTGAAATCCCCGATGCCCCGCATGAAGTACTGCTTGTTCTGGATGCGACAACTGGACAAAATGCAATGATTCAGGCGAAACAATTCAAGGAAGCAACTGATGTCACCGGTATCGTTCTTACCAAGCTGGACGGCACAGCAAAAGGAGGAATTGTAATCGCCATTAGAAAAGAATTAAACATTCCTGTTAAGTTTGTTGGTCTTGGAGAAAAAATGGATGATCTGCAACCCTTTGATTTGGAACAATATGTATACGGTCTATTTGCAGGTTTGGCAGATGAAAACAAAGAAGATTGAAGTTTCACCTTGGCCCGCATGAACGGTCACTAATCTCCTCCCTTAAGTCAATCAAGGCAAAAGGTAGGAGATAAGTGCCCGTAACATGCCTGATTGGTTCAACTAACCAGGGGTTGTCCAGAAAGTCAATAATTAATCCAATTTGTATAGGTTAATTGAAGTAAAGGTGGCGGCGACTCAGTGATAATGCTAGCCGCATTATCACTTGCGATGCAAATTCGATGAAGACTATTCAAGTCCTGGCGGGAACAGCACATATATTCGACGAAAGCGCAGCGGCAGTCGAAAAAGCTTTTGTGACGAAAGCGATAGCGACAGTCACACGAGCCGAAGACCCTGCAGGAGCGAGGAAACGAGCGACGAAGCGGCTGAGGCCGTGCCCGCGGAAAGCGTCCGCCACCGAAACGAAAATCAACCGAACCTATTCTTTTAACAATAAAATTTTAGAAGTTGTACTTTTAGGACAGCCTCTGGAGGTTTCACCTAATCCGGATTGACATTTTCTTTTAAACTATGTAAGATTAGCGGTGTAAAGGTGTTTTGCTTAACAGTGGAGGGTGAAACAATGTTAGAAAAAACAACAAGAATGAATTATTTGTTTGATTTTTATCAAGATTTGCTCACTCCAAAACAACAAAATTACATGTCTCTTTATTATTTGGACGATTTTTCCCTTGGAGAAATTGCAGAACAATTTGAAGTTTCGAGACAAGCGGTTTATGATAACATCAAACGTACAGAAGCAATGCTGGAAGAGTACGAAGATAAACTACATCTTTATGAAAAATTCCTTATGCGGCAGAACATGTTTAAAAAACTCTCCTCCTTATTGGAAAAACATATAAATAAAGAGGTAAACAAGGAAATTTTTGATGTTCTAAAGGAAATACAAGAATTAGATTAGGAGGTCGACCTATGGCGTTTGAAGGACTAGCTGACAGGTTGCAGAAAACCATGCAAAAAATCCGCGGTAAAGGAAAAGTTACCGAGGCGGATGTGAAAGAAATGATGAGAGAAGTCCGTCTTGCTTTACTTTATGCCGACGTCAACCTAAAAGTCGTTAAAGATTTTATCAAAAAAGTAAGTGAACGGGCAGTAGGGCAAGAAGTAATGAAAAGTCTTACCCCCGGTCAACAAGTGATCAAAGTCGTTAAAGAAGAATTAACTGAATTGATGGGTGGCGAACAAAGTAAAATTGCTGTCAGTCCAAAGCCTCCAACCGTCATTATGATGGTCGGATTGCAAGGGGCAGGGAAAACAACAACGACAGGGAAACTGGCTAATTTGCTCAGGAAAAATTATAATCGAAAGCCGCTCTTGGTTGCTGCGGATATTTATCGTCCGGCCGCCATTAATCAGTTGCAAACATTGGGAAAACAGCTTACTATGCCGGTTTTTTCTCTAGGTGATCAGGTGAGTCCGGTCGAAATTGCCGCGAAAGCGATTGAACATGCAAAAGCGGAACATCATGATTATGTTTTAATTGACACAGCCGGTCGACTCCATATTGATGAAAACTTAATGGATGAATTAAAAAATATAAAAGAAGCG